>Ga0137385_10001487_pt1 | contig 19695 bp, 16 predicted proteins | sample SagtaG_FD_104921 | JGI IMG/M metagenome (GOLD analysis project Ga0137385, IMG submission 104921) | Vadose zone soil microbial communities from Sagehorn Ranch, Mendocino, California, USA - Sage2_R_80_16 metaG | ecosystem: Environmental > Terrestrial > Soil > Vadose zone | place: USA: California... | reverse complement strand
GCGCCACTGGAATACCGACTCGACCACGAAAACGCCCGCGGCCAGCAGCCCGAACGCCGCCCGGATGACGGTCACGGCCGGGAGCATCGCGTTGCGCAGCACGTGCCGGCGGAGCACGCGCCAGCGGCTGAGCCCTTTCGCCTCCGCCGTGCGCACGTATTCCTCGCCGAGCGAGTCGAGCACGCTGGTGCGCATGATGCGGACCATGAGCCCGTACACGCCGGCCGCCAGGACGACGACCGGGAGCACCAGGTGCTCGGCCGCGTTAACGAAGGTGTCCAGATGCCCGGTGAGCAGGCTGTCGACGGTCAGCAGGCCGGTGATGTGCGGTGGTGGCGTCATCCCGGGGTCAAGGCGGCCGCCGAGCGGGAACCATCTGAGCTTGGTATGGAACAGCAGCTGCAGGAGCAGCGCGAGCCAGAACACCGGGAGAGAGAGCCCGGCGATCGCGGTGAGGCGCCCGCCCGCGTCCGTGCCCGTTCCCCGCCGGTACGCGGCCGCAGTCCCGGTGACGATCGCCAGCACGAATCCCACCACTAGCGCGTAGCCCGCGAGTTCGACCGTCGCGGGCAGGAACGTCGCGATGTCGGTGCGCACGTTCCGCCGGGTGAGGAACGAGAACCCGAGGTTGCCGTGGCCGAGATCGCGTATGTACAGCCCGTACTGGACAGCGAGCGGGCGGTCCAGGCCGTAGAGATGGCCGATGTGAGCGACCTCCTGCGCACTTGCCTGCGGACCGGCCAGGAGCCGCGCCGGGTCGCCCGGCACGACCCGGGAGAGGAAGAACGTCACGAACGTGACGCCCCACAGCACGAACACCATGAACGCGAGGCGCCTCGCAATAAACATGCCCAAGGGTCGGTCTCTCCGGTACCGCGCTCAGCCTGTCTGCGACTAGGCGCGGGACAGGGCGTAGAAGTCGTACGACTGCACGTAGACGGGGTTCGCCACGTAGCCCTTCAGGTCGCTCCGCAGGTAGCTCGTGTCGATGATCTGCCCGAGCGGGATCCACGGCGGGTCCTCTTGCCCCATGACCGTCTGCGCCTGGCGCCACAGCTGCGTCAGCAACTTCGTGTTACTCGGATCGGAAAACCCCTTGTTGATCGCGTCATTCACCGCGGCGTTGTCGTAGTACCCCCCGTTGAACAGGCCCTGCTTCGGCGTCGCGTCGCTCGACAGGATGGGGAAGGCGAAGTCCGACGGGTTGTTGTACTCGGGCCACCAGAACCAGTACGCCATGTCAGGTCGCTGCGCCACGGGCTTGAACTTGGAGATGTCGTCGACGAACGCCGGGTAAGCCTTCTCGACGATCTTCACCTTCAGCCCGACTAGCTGCAGCTGGCTCTGCAGCAGCAGCCCCGCCTGGTCTCCCTGGCCCGTGTAGAACTCGTACGTGAGCTGGGTGCCCGGCGCCACCCCCGCCTGTTGCAGCAGGGACTTCGCTTTCGCCACGTTCACGGTCGGCGAGTAGGTCCCAGGGGCGGCGTACAGCACCTGGTCCGCCAGGACGCTGCGCGGCCTGGCGATGGTCCCCTTCATCACCGAGGACACGTACTGATCGATCGGGAACAGCAGGTTCACCGCCTGCCGGGCCTGCGGGGAGGCGAGCGGCCCGTACTGGCCGAGGATCACGTAGTCCATCCCCAGCACCTTCTGGTTCCCGACGATGATTCCGGGTGCACTCCTGAGTGCCTGGGTGTCTTGCGGTGTCGACGGGAACGCGATATCGAAGTCTCCCGACTCCATTCCCTGCCGGCGGCTCGAGTTCTCCGGGACCTGGCGGATGATGATCTTCTTGAAGTGCGACCCGTTCCAGCCGCCCCAGTAGTTCGGGTTGCGCGTCATGACGATCTGATCGCCTGGTGACACGCTCTGGACCATGTAGGCGCCGGTCCCGGCGGAATGCGACTGCAGGTAGGTGTGCCCCTGATCCTTCCCCTGCGTCTTCACGTTCGGGTTCACGATGCCGGTGCCGTACTGCGAGGCGAGCAGCAGGTCGAACCGCGGCACTGAGATACCGAGATCCATGATGACCGTGCCCGGGTCCTTCACGACGATCTGCTTCGCCGGGTCGGTGATGAAGGACGAGAGCGTCGAGCCAGCGCCGAGCTGCGCCGTGATGGTGCGGGTGTACGCGGCTTTGAGCGCGTTACCATCGAAGGCCGTTCCATCGCTGTACTTGACTTTGGGGCGCAAGGTGAATGTCCACACGCTCTTGTCCGCGTTCGTCGTGATTTTCTGCGCCAGCCACGGCTTCGTTTCTGTGGCGCTGTTCCCCTTCATGCGCATCAGTGAGTCGTAGATCCCGAAGTTGGGCACGATGTCCGACAGCAGGAAGTACGACGCTGGGTCGAAGTCGGACGTGAACGCGTCCATCGCTACGACGAGCGTGCCCGGATCGCGGTTCAGCGCCGGTCCTGCTCCACTCTGGGTTACCGATGTCGGTGACGAACCGCCGCAGGCGGCAAGCAGGCTGCCCGCCGACCCCATCGCCACCGCGCCGGAAGCCACCCCGGCGGCTCCACGAATGAACTGCCGACGGCTGTAACGCCTATCCCAGCTTGCCATTATCTTGTCTCCGTCTCCCGCTCCATCTTCCATCCCAGTGGCCGACGCGGCACCGGGCTCACCATCCTGTACGCGAGGTTAGCGGTAAGTGTCGCGTTCGCTCCGGTCGGGTCGCGGTCGGTATGACCTCCACCACGTCGAAGCCCACGAAATCTGTGCCGTTGAGGCCGCGTACTATCTCAAGGGCCCTGGGCCGATGACAGGCCGCCCACCTCGGGCGTCCCCGTCCCGGGCCCGAAGGCCGTATCAGTCACCTCTCGAAAGTGACGCTGGTGCCGAATGGAACCAGGACGACCGCGACGCCCACTTCCTCGAATGTCCCCTCCTGCGGAAGTCGGGCGAACATGGGAAGACGCCGAACCAGAACCTAGCGGAATTAATGTGGTGATAGCGCTGTGTCAGGCAGGCGGTCGCGATGTCACCATGGTTGCCAATAAGTACCATCATTCACGTTAGTGTAGCAATTGGAAGGCTAACGGTACCTTGAGATCACGGCAAGAGGCCTCGGCAACCTGCTCGGCGTCTACCCGGTGATGCCGGCATCGAACGGCTCGTAGCCGTCGGCCACCCGCGGCCAGGGCCAGGCCTCCTCCCAGGAGTCAGCGAGGTCCAGGAGCAGATGGTCGCGGAACCGGGGACCGGTGATCTGCAGCCCGAATGGAAGGCGGTTCGGGAGGCAGCCAGCCGGAAGCGAAAGTGCCGGATGGCCCGTCGTATTCTGAAGCGAGGTGTTGTACACCTCGGCCGGGAGCGGCCCGACCTCTTGGTCGGTGGGCAGGCGCCCTTCGGCCAGCCAGCCCTCGGCTGCGATCGTGGGTGAGAGCACCACGCCGTCCTCGCCGAGCAGCTCGTCCAGTTCCCGGACGTAACCGAACCGGCGCCGTCTCGCGTCAAGATAATCTTCCAGCGTCACCCGGAGTCCTTCTTCCATAAGCCAGCGGGCCCCAGGATGCATACGCCCGAGGTTCTGTTTCACCACCTCCCGGCCCAGTGCGGAAACATGCTCGGCTGTGGCGACGTCGAACCAGTCCTTGTCCGGGTTGCCCGTACTGAAGAGCCTCTCCGGATCGAGCGGTTCGGCAGGCAGCCCGACGAGATCGGCGAACGCCGCTACGGCCTTGTCGAACACCGACTGGACGGCGCCGGGCAGGGGGTCCCCCGGGGCCAACCGGGGCGCGGCATACAGACGGCCAGGACAGGTCGGCCCACCGGGGGGCGGGTAGGGGAGCGCGGTGGGGTCACCGAGAGCAGGCCCGGACTGCACGGCGAGCAGGAGTCGCAGGTCCGCTGCGGACGTCGCGAGAAGGCCGTCGGTAGAGTAGTCGACCCAGTCGGGGATGGGCTGCCGGGCGATCAGGCCGTTGCTTGGTTTGATGCCTACCAGCCCGCAGAGGGCCGCGGGGATCCGAACTGAACCCCCGCCGTCTGTCGCGGTGGCGATAGGGGCGAGGCCGGCGGCCAGCGCTGCGCCCGAACCCCCGCTCGAGCCGCCCGGCGACCACTCGAAACCCCAGGGGTTGCGGGTTACACCGAAGATGAGGTTCGCCGTGTAGCCCTCGGTTGCGAACTCGGGAAGGTTAGTTTTGCCGACGACGATCGCCCCAGCGGCCCGGAGGCGGGATGGGGTGAGGCCGTCCCGCGTGGCTAGAGCAGCGTCGGCGAACAGCGCGGAGCCCTGGGTAGTGCGCATGCCTGCGACGTCCTCAAGGTCCTTCACCAGAAAGGGGATGCCCGCGAGAGGGCCGGGATGGTTGCCCGCGGCAACTCGTGCATCGAGCGCCCGCGCCTCGTCGAGCGCGAGATCTGCCCGGACGGCGACGACAGCATTCAGCCGGCCGTCGAGACGCGAGATGCGCTCAAGCGCCCGCTCGACGAGCTGATGGGACGAAACGCGGCGCGTCCGCACCGCGTCGGCGAGCACGCGAAGAATTGCTTCCTCCCGCTGGGCCGGATCGGCACCACCCTATCCGCAGCCACCGTTGTCGTCTCGGTGATCGTCGTGACATAGGCACCCTGATTGAAATCGAGTTGCTGCATCTCGTATTCGATCTGCTTACGCGTGGACAGATTGATTGTCGCGTGAGCTTGCGCGTACAGGCTGGCATAGTGCGGATTGTTGCTATACGCCACGTCGTCCATGGCCACGGCTTCGGCCTGCACTGCCCGCCGGCCGTGAGACCTGCGTGACATCGATGGCCTGGCTGCGCTAGAAATGGTGATCAAACGGATTAGCCGTCATCTCCAGGACCGCCGGCGCCGAAAACGGAAGGAATCGACGACGTGGCAGCCCCCCGCATCGAGGCGCACAGCGTCATCGCCTTCCGCTGGCTGAGCCCACTGTGGCCGTAGCCGCGGCTCCCGCCGAGCGAGCGGCCTCTCACGACGCTCACCCCATCGCGCGCCTGGTCCGGCGTCGGATCGCCATCAGCGTCGTCACGCTGTTCCTGGTATCGGTGGTGGTGTTCCTGGCCACCGAGGTGCTGCCCGGCAACGCCGCGTACGCGATACTCGGGCGCAATGCCAACCCGGTACGGGTGCGAGCGCTGGAGAACGCGCTGCACCTGAACCGCGGGCTCCTCGATCAGTACTGGGTCTGGATATCCGGCCTGTTCACCGGCAACCTGGGGCATTCCCTGGTCAACGGATTGCCGGTGTGGAGCTACGTCGAGCCGAGGCTCATCAACTCCGCTGTCCTGGTCCTCGTCACCGGGGTGATCGGCTCGCTCGCCGGCGTGGTCATCGGCGCGATCGCCGCAGTGCGCAAGGACGGCTGGTTCGACCACATCACCTCGGTCGTCGTGCTGGCGGTGACATCGCTCCCCGAGTTCGTCGTCGCCATCGCCCTGATCATCCTGCTCTCCACCGTGGTATGGCACGTCCTGCCGGCGGTCTCGCTGCTGGCCCCCGGCACCTATGCCTGGAACCAGCCGCAACTGCTCATCCTCCCGGTCGCCACGCTCGTGATCGTGATCGTGCCGTACACCGTGCGCATGATGCGCGCTGCGATGGTCGAGGCACTCGAATCGGACTACGTGGAGATGGCCCGGCTGAAGGGGGTTCCTGAGCGGCGCATCGTGCTCATGCACGCCCTGCCGAACGCGATCGCACCGACCATCCAGGTCATCGGCCTCGGCTTCCTGTACCTGGCGGGCGGGGTCGTTGTGGTGGAGTACGTGTTCAACTTTCCCGGCATCGGCCAGGGGCTGGTGTACGCGGTCAACGCCAGGGACATCCCGGTGATCCAGTTCATCGTCCTGGTGCTGGCCGCGTTCTATGTGGTCATGAACATCATTACCGACGTGATCGCCCTGATGGCCACGCCGCGGCGAAGGATCGTCAGGTAGCCGATGGACGTGAACGCTCCCGCCGCGTCGCCTGCGGCCAGGATCCCGCAGGAGAAGATCCAGCGGATCCGCCGCCACCAGTGGGCGTCCGTACTGTGGGCGGTCGTCCGCACCCCCCGGGGCGCGATCGGGCTCGGGCTGGCGTCCTTCGTCGCGGGCGTCGCGGTCATCGGCCCGTTCCTCGCCCCTGATTCGCCCTACGCCCTGGTCACCCTGGCCTTCGCCAAGCCCTCCGGGCATTTCCTGCTCGGCGGTGACTTCCTCGGGCGCGATGTCCTGTCGCGGGTACTCGAAGGCGGCTGGCTGCTGCTGGTGATGGCCGCATGCGCGACGGCACTCGGGATCGCGGGCGGCGCGACGGCCGGAGTGTCGGCCGCCTACCTGCGCGGGCGCAGCGACGGGATCATCATGCGGGCGGTCGACGTGATCCTCTCCTTCCCGCAGCTTGTGTTCGCCCTGCTGCTGCTGAGCCTGCTCGGGCCGAAGCTGTGGCTGATCACGGTCGCGGTGGGCCTATCGCACGCCCCGCAGGTGGCCCGGGTGCTGCGGTCGGCGACTCTCGACATATCAGAACGGGACTTCGTCAAGGCCGCGGAGCTGCAGGGAATGCGGCCGGCCAAGGTCATGGTGAAGGAGATCCTGCCTAACCTGGTCAGCCCGCTCATGGTGGAGGCGGGGCTCAGGCTGACCTACTCAATCGTGATCATGGCCGGGCTCGCGTTCCTCGGGTTCGGGCAGCAGCCACCAGCCGCGAACTGGGGAACGATGATCAACGAGAACCGGAACGGCCTGCCGCTGAACCCGTGGGCGGTCATCGTCCCAGCCGCGCTGATCGCCCTGCTGACGATCGGGACGAACACCTTCACCGACGCGTTCGCGCGAGTGGCGATCGGGGTTGACCGCCGGCCCGAGGAGGCAGCGCTTCTTGATGACCTCGGCCAGGAGGTGGCCGAGTGAACCACAGCGCGCAAGGGGGTCCGGGAGGGTCGTCCCCCCGGGGCCAGCAGGCCGCGCCGCCGACCGGTGACGCAGCGACGGCTGCCCAGCGCGGAATCAGGCTCAAGGTGACCGACCTGGAGGTCCGCCTGGGCGCGTCCGGGGCCGATGTGGTCAGCGAGGTCTCTTTCGCCGTGCGGTCGGGTCAGGTACTCGGCCTCGTCGGCGAGTCGGGCTCAGGTAAGACCACCGTTGCCCTTGCCCTGCTCGGCCACGCCCGCAGGGGCCTGCGCATCACTTCGGGTCAGGTCCTGCTGGACGGGGTAGACCTGCTCGGGCTGAGCCCGGGCGACCTGCGGGCAGCACGCGGCGCGCGGGTCAGCTATGTGCCCCAGGACCCGTCATCGGCGCTCAATCCCACGCTCAAAGTGGGAAACCAGCTGAGGGAAGCGCTGCTGGTACACGCCGGGGTCATCGACAACCCCGCCGATCGCGTGGCCGAGGTCATGCGGGAGGTATACCTCGACGCCACGCCGGAGATTCTGGGCCGGTACCCGCACCAGCTCTCCGGAGGCCAGCAGCAGCGGATCGCTCTGGCCATGGCTTTCGCCTGCAGGCCGTCACTGATCGTGCTGGATGAGCCGACCACCGGTCTCGACGTGTCCACCCAGCGCCATGTCCTGGACACCGTTCGCAGCCTGTGCCGTTCCTACGGAGTTGCGGCCGTCTACGTGAGCCATGACCTGGCGGTCGTCAGCGGCCTGGTGTCCGACGTGGCGGTCATGTACGCGGGTCGGATCGTGGAGATCGGGCCCACGGCCCGGCTGTTCCGCGAGCCGGTGCACCCTTACACCCGCGGGCTGATCGGAGCCGTCCCGTCGCCCGAGCGCGCCGAGGTGCTGACCGGGATCGACGGCCAGCAGCCCCGGCCCGGCCATCGCGGCGCCGGCTGCTCGTTCGCCGCGCGCTGCGGCTACGTCATCGCCGACTGCACGACGGAGGCTCCCGAGCCAGTGCTCATCGACGGCAGGACCGTACGCTGCCTGCGGGCCTGGGATATCCAGGCCACCCGCCCCGAGCGCCAGGCGGTCGTGGCCGGCCCGCCTTCCGCTGCCGAGGCACCCACCCTGTCGGTGCGGGGAGTCTCCGCCAGCTACGGCAGCACGCCAGTGCTGTTCGACGTCGGGCTCGATGTGCCGCCGCGGGCCTGCGTCGCCGTCGTCGGCGAGTCTGGTTCCGGCAAGACCACGCTGGCCCGGTGCGTCGCGGGGCTGCACAGCAACTGGACCGGCGAGATCGCCTTCCAGGGCGCTCCCCTGGACCGCGGGGCGCGGCAGCGCAGCAGGGACGTGCTGCAGCGGGTCCAGTACATCTTCCAGAACCCGTACACCTCGCTCAACCCCAGGAAGACGGTCGGCCAGATCATCGCCCAGCCGCTTGAGCAGTTCGTGGACCTGAAGTTCCGTGAGCGCTCCGCGCGCGTCGTCCAGGTGCTCGAGGATGTGTCGCTGAGCCGGGATTTCCTGTCTCGCTACCCAGACCAGCTGTCCGGCGGAGAACGGCAGCGGGTCGCGATCGCCCGTGCCCTGGTGGTCCAGCCGGACCTGCTGATCTGCGACGAGGTCACCTCGTCGCTCGACGTCTCGGTTCAGGCGATCATCGTGGAGCTGCTCCGCAGGATCCAGCGGGAGCGCCAGCTTGCCATGATCTTCATCACTCACAACCTCGCCCTCGTCCGCAGCATTGCCCACTCCGCCGTGGTGCTCTGCGACGGCGCTGTGGCCGAATCGGGGCCGGTCGAGCAGATCCTTGAGCACCCGGCCGATCCCTACACCATCCGCCTGATGGAGGACGTGCCGAGGCTTGCTACGCCTTCCCGCTGAGGCCGAGGTGGCGAGCGATGATCATTCGCTGGACCTCCGAGGTCCCCTCGCCGATCTCCAGGACCTTGGCGTCGCGGTAGAACCTCGCCACCGGGTATTCATTCATGAACCCGTATCCCCCGAATATCTGCGTCGCATCGCGTGCGTTGTCCATGGCGGCATTCGATGCGATCAGCTTCGCGATGGCGGCCTGCTTCTTGAACGGCTCGCCTGCCGCGAGCCGGGCCGCCGCGTCGTACCAGGCGATCCTGGCCCCGTGCGCCCTGGCATCCATATCAGCGATCTTGAACTGGATGCTCTGGTAGTAACCGAGCCGGTGACCGAACGCCGCGCGCTCACGGACATAGCGCAGGCACTCATCGACACAGCCTTCTGCCAGCCCGGCCGACAGCGCTGCGATCGCGATCCGGCCCTCGTCCAGGGTCTGCAGGAACTGGGCATAGCCCCGGCCCCGCTCGCCGAGAAGGTTGGCCTCCGGCACCCGGCACGAGGCGAACGCAAGCTCTCTCGTGTCCGATGCGCACCAGCCCACCTTCGAGTATTCCGGCCCGACGGTGAGTCCCTGGGTACCCGACGGCACGATGATCGCGGAAATCTCGTGGCGGCCTGCTGAGCTGCCGGTGATCGCGAGAGCCGTAACCAGGGACGTGATCGACGTGCCCGCGTTGGTGATGAACGCCTTTGACCCGTCGATCACCCACTCCCCGCCTCCCCCTTCCCTGTCCCCCTTCACCAGCCGCGCCGTCGTCCGCAGACCGCCGGTAATATCCGATCCGCCGCCGGGCTCGGTCAGGCCGAAAGCGGCCAGCCGCTCGCCCCGGCAGAGGTCAGGCAGCCAGCGAGCGCGCTGCTCCTGGTCGCCGAACCGGTAGATCGGCATCGCGCCCAGCGCCACGGCCGCCTCGAGCGTGATGGCCACCGATGAGTCCACCCTGGCCAGCTCGTGCAGCGCGACGCAGAGCGCGAAGGCGTCGCCGCCCATCCCGCCGTATTCCTCGGGGAACGGCAGGCCGAACAGGCCGAGCTTCCCCATCCTCGCGATGATCTCGTAGGGGAACTCGCGCCGTTCGTAGAAGCCGCCGATCACCGGTGCCACCACGTCGCGCGCGAACTGGGCAACTGTCCGGCGAAGCTCCTCGTGCTCGTCACCCAGCCGGTAGCTGATCATCTCTGCCCCCCATCAGTAAGCCATCCAGCCACCGTCGACCATGAGGTTCACGCCGCTGATGTAGGTGGCATCGTCAGAGGCAAGGAACGCAACGGCAGCGGCGACATCGCCAGGCTCGCCGAGCCGCCCGAACGGGGTGCGGGCCCGGACGTAGGCCAGCGACTCCTCGCTGCGGCTGAGGTCGCCCGGCGCCCCGGTCACGATCTTGCCCGGGGCGACCGCGTTGCAGATGATGCCGTCGCGGGCGTGCTCGACCGCGATCTGGCGGGTCAGCTGCACCAGCCCGCCCTTGCTGACGGCGTAGGCGAAATGGCCGGGCGCGCCCACCATGCCGTGCTGTGACGTGATGTTGACGATCCGGCCGCGGGCGTCACCGCGAGGCGGCTGGGTCAGCATCTGCCGCACGGCCGCGCGGCAGAGCAGGAACGGGCCGCGCAGGTTCACCGCGATGATCGCGTCGAAGTCATCGTCGCCGGTCTCTACCAGCGGCCTGGAATGCGCCCCGGCGAGCACCGCGTTGTTGACCAGCACGTCCAGGCTCCCCGTCCGCTCGACGGCACGGGCCACGAGCCGCTCGCCGTCCCCGCGGGCCGAGACGTCGGCGCGGACATACTCGCAGTCGCCGCCGTCGCCCGCGATGACCTCATCCGTCGGCACGCCGCCGGTCAGCGGATCCCGGCGCACGTCGGCGAGCAGCACCCAGAAGCCGTCCGCGGCCAGCCGCGTCGCGATGGCCCGGCCGATCCCGGAGGAGGAACCGGTGACAACGGCAGAGCGGGGCATCCAGAGAGTATAGGACGCGGTTACACTTCGTATATGGGTGTCGCATTTGTCGCGCACTGCCTGCTGAACCAGAACTCCAAGGTGGGTGACGGCGCGCACTGCGCCGGCGTCTACTCCCCCGTGGTCGACGTGCTCCGCGACAAGGGCTGGCGGATCGAGCAGATGCCGTGCCCCGAGCTCACGTTCACCGGCCTGAACCGGTTCTGGGCGGTGCGCGAGCAGCTCGACACCGCCGCCTACCGGCGGCACTGCCGGCGGCTTGCGGCCGCGATGGCCGACATGATCGCGGTGCGCGCCGGGCAGGGCGAGGACATCGTCCTGGTCGGCGTCGAGGGCAGCCCGTCGATGGGGGTCCACATCACCAGCTCGGACCCGGCCCGGGGCGGTCACCCGGAGTGGCCGGAGGGCACCGGTGAGCACGTCAGCGGCGAGGGCATCTTCGTCGAGGAGCTGAGGCTGGAGCTCGCCCGGCGGGGCATCACGCCCAAGCTCGGCGGCGAGACGCACGCGCTGGCCGACCACGACGAGGGGACACAGCGGGCGCGGCTTGAGGCGACGCTGGAAGCGCCCCGCCCGCAGGGGTCTGCGCAGGCACCGGCCTGGCAGGCACCATGAAGCCGGACGAGAGATCGTTCCGGGTCGCATTCGTGGCCGACCGCTACGTGAACCCGCCGCCCGGCGGCGTGGACGGGCTGGCCGTTCTGGCCCAGGCGGGCTGGGGCGTAATGCAGCTGCCCGCCCCGGACTACCCGGCCGAGATCACCACCAGGGTCCTGGCCGAGGTGGCCGAGCATGCCGAGGAGTTCAGCCGCCACGGCTACGGGTTCGTGCTGGTCGGCGACGGCGGCGGGCTGGCCGGCGCGCTGGCCGCGGTGGGACTGGCCGTTCCCGATCAGATCACGCCGGCGGACGCCGCCGAGCTGCGCAGCTTCCTGGACTCCCGGCCGGCCCCGCCGGCCAGCTCGTGGTCCTGGCTGGCCCCCGGGCCGGGCTGACCGCGGGCGGGTGACCGGCCGGGGCGGAAGCGTAATGGCCCGGGCTAGAGACGGCCGGGGATCAGGTCCAGTCCGATGGCGTCGGTCTCGACGCGCCAGAACGTTCCCGTCCGCTGCGAGGCCTCGATGTCGGCCTCGCGGGTCGCGGTGACGTAGAGATCCGAGCCGTCGAAGATGCAGTTCGTGGCGTGCTCACCGAGGTGGATCTCGCCGGCCACCGCGCCGTCCGGCGAGACCACGGTGACCCCCTGGGAAATCGTGGTGCACACGAACAGGCGCCCGTCCGCGGCGAACGCCATGCCGTCGGGCACGTGGCTATCCGGCAGCTGGCAGAACGTGACGGCCTCCCCGTCCTCCAGACGGCACACCCGGTGCGCCGCCGATTCGGTCCAGTACAGGCGTTGCTGCGCGTCGAAGGCGATCCCGTTCGGGTAGACGCCCGGCCGCTCGAGCAGCATCTCGCCCGCGCCATCCGGGCCGACTGCGTAGAGCCTGCCGGGTGAGCGGACGTCGAAACGGAAGTCCTGCTCCGACCCCGACTCGGTGAACCACAGCCGGCCGTCGGGCCCGAACGCCAGGTCGTTCGGGCCGTACAGGGTATAGCCGGCCACCTCGGAGAACAGCAGCTCGACCGGCCCGTCGGGCCGCACCCGCTGGATCCCCGATACGGCGCTGGTATCGCCGCTGCCTGGCACGTTGCCGCCCTGGGTCACGTAGATGGCGCCGTCGCTGCCGAGCACCGTCCCCCAGGGCGACCCGCCGGTATGCGCGTACCTCGAGACGGTCCCGCCGGAGTAGGCCAGCAGCTCGCCGGTGTTGCCGTCGCAGAGCACGATACGGCCGTCACCCATGACCGCCGGGCCCTCGGGAAACCCGAGGCCGGACGCGAGCTGGACAGCTGGCATTGGCATGGTGTAACTCCCTGGTCATAGAGGCTGGTCAGATCGGCCGGGCGGGTAAGCAGTTCAGACGAACGACCAGTCCTCGAAGTTGAACTGCGACAATGGCTGGCCCACGGCCGACGGCACGTAGCCCGTGATTTTGGCGCTGTAGGCGTCCAGCGCGTCGATGTACGCGGGGATGATGTAGCCGCCCTGCGTGAAGTCGAACTGCTGCATCTCCTGCTCGACCTGCTTGCGTGAGGAGTCGCTGAGCGTCGCGTTCGCCTGCTTGTACAGCTTGTTGAGGGTGGAGTTGTTGGTGTGCGTCTCGTTAAACGGCGACGTCGGCAGCATCGACTGCGCCACCTGGGCCAGATACGGCGAGTAGTTGTAGAAGTCCTGCGAGAACGTCCACGACAGGTAGTTCTTCCCGAAGAACGTTGAGGGGGGGACGTTGTTGAGCTTGATCGTCACGCCCGCCGCCTTGGCCTGCTCGGCCAGCACGGTCGCCATCGCCACCATGCCCGTGGCCGCGGCCGAGGTGGTCAGGGTCACCGTGAGGTGCTCGTGCCCGGCCTTCTTCAGCAGGAACTTCGCCTGCGAGATGTCCGTGTCGCGGTGCAGCGAGTGATCAAAGGTCGGATCGTACGGTGAGAAGACGTCGGAGGCGACCACACCGTAGCCGTCAAGTCCGGAGTTGATGAGCTGCTGCCGGCCGACCAGGAGCCGCAGCGCCTGGCGGACGTTGACGTCGCTGAACGGCGCCTGGTCAACGCGCATGGTGAACGGCGTGATCGCCCCGGTGTGCGAGGCGATGGTCTTCACGCCGCTGGAGGTCTTCAGCACCGCGAGCTCGGGCCCGTCGAACGCGCCCGCGCCCTGGATAACGCCGGTGGTCAGGGCGTTCTGCAGTGAGGTGTTGTCGCTGAAGTCGATGATGGTCAGCGTGTTTACGTAGGGCCGCCCCGACTTCCAGTAGTTCTTGTTCTTGGTGAACACGCTGCGCTGCTGCGGGGTGAAGCTCTGGTAGGTGAACGGCCCGGTGCCGTTCGGCTTGCCCGCGGCCGGGTTGAAGCCGTCCGGAATGATGTACAGGTAGTACCAGTACGCCAGCTGCTCGATGAAGCTGCCGTAGGGGCTGGTGAACGGCACCTGGACGGTGTGGGTATCCAGAGCCTTCAGCCCCTTGAGGTCCATGGGCCCGAGCGAGTCGCCGCCGGAGAACGATCCGCCCTTGTTCCCGGTCTTGATCCGGCGGAACGTGTAGATCACGTCGTCCGCGGTCAGCGGCTTGCCGTCGTGGAACGTGACGCCCTTGCGCAGCTTGATGATCCACTCGGACGTGGTCTTGTTCGGCGTGATCGACTCGGCCAGCACGAACTCGGTCTGCGCCTTGTTGTTCAGCTGGAGCAGCGGCTGGTAGAGGGACTGGGCCCGGGCGGTGTCCAGGTAGGTGAGCCCGGAGTGCGGGTCGAGGGTGTCCGTGCCGGAGCTGCCGGACAGGCCGACCTTCAGGCTGCCGCCTGGCTTCTTGGCCGTGCTGGCCGGGGCCGAGCTGCTCGACGTGCTGGACCCGCCGCAGGCGGCCAGCAGGCTCCCCGCGCCAGCGAATGCGCCGGTGGCCGCGATGCCCCGGAGAAACTGGCGCCGGTCCAGGGCCGGTCTGAGCGGCCCTCCGTTCCTGTCCGATTGCTCCACGGAGTTTCACCTTCCAGTCACGAGCCGCACGGGCTTGCTGCGTGTTACAGGGCCAACTGACATGTGACAAAAGGCACTATCTTGCCCCGGGACTGGAAAGTCCAGACTGCCGCGCCCAATCGCTGATGAACCGTGACCTGCGCGATTGTGCATGGTCATCACCGGGCGTTCAGCAGGCGGCTGCATGAAACCGGTCAGGAGAACTCCAAGAGGATCTTCCCGAACTTGCCGGGCCGGGCCAGGTAGTCGAAGGCCCCGGTCACCTCGGCCGCGGGGAACACGCGGTCGATCGCCATCGCGACCCTGCCCGCGGCGAGCAGCGGCACCACCGACCTGGCGAACAGCTGCACGGCCGCGGCCTTCTCCTCCATCGACCGGGCCCGCAGCATCGTCCCGTGCAGGCTGGACCGCGTGCCCATCAGGCGGCGCAGCGAGACCTGCGCCTCCGCGCCCTCGGGGGTGCCGACGACGACGATCCGGCCCTTGCGCGCGATGACCCTCAAATCAAGATCGAGGTTCGGCGCGCCGATGAGCTCGAGCACCACGTCGGCGCCGCCCAGGGCGGCGAGGCCCTCGGCCGCGGTCTCCGGCGTGACGATCACCGCGCCCAGCTCGGCGAGCGGGCGCGCCGCGTCCGGCGACCTGACGTTGGCGGCCACCCGGGCCCCGGCGGCCAGGCCGAGCTGGACCCCGGCCGATCCGACCGCCCCGTTGGCCCCGTTCACCAGCAGCACCTCGCCGAGCGCCAGCCCGCCGCGGGTGAAGATGGCGTCGTGCGCGGTGATGAACGCCTCGGGCACCGCGGCGGCGGCGTCGTCCTTCACGCTGGGGGGCACGGCCGCGAGGTGCCGCTCACCCGCGAGCACGCGGTCGGCCAGGCCGCCGCCGCCGACCAGGCCGAACACCCGGTCGCCGACCTGCCAGTCCAGCACCCCCGGCCCGACCGCGGCCACTTCGCCGGCGACCTCGAGCCCCGGGATGTCCGCGGGCGAGCCAGGCGGCGGCGGGTAGTTCCCCGCCCGCTGCGCCACGTCGGCCCAGTTGATGCCCGCGTAGCGGGCGGCCACCACGACCTCGTGGGCGCCGGGCACCGGGTCCGGGCGCTCCTCGAACCGGACGACCTCGTTGCCCCCGGCCCCGGTGTAGACGACGGCTTTCACGGGTGACCACCTTCCCACTCGGCGTGGTGCTCGAGCCACCACGTGGCGATGTCCAGGCGCCGCATGAACCGGACGTCCGGGCGAGACTGAACGTACTCGATGAAGTCGCGGATCGCCGTGGCCCGGCCGGCCTGCCCGCTCCACCGTTCGTGCAGCCCGACCGTCATCATCCTGGCTCCGTAGCCCGCGGCGGCCTCGTCGCACAGGAAGTCGGCCGCGGCCCGCAGGTTCTCGAAGAAGTTCCGCGGGGTCGAGTACGTGGGGGCGATCAGGTACCGGTTGTCGTTGTAGACCTTCGAGTACGGCACCACCAGGAACGGCGTGGTGCCCCCGGCGGCCGCAACGTCAGCGAAGTACGGCAGCTCGTCGTTGGAGGCGTCGGAGTCGTAGCGGAAGCCGCCCTCCTCCACCAGCAGCTCGCGGGTGTGCACGCTGGGGAACGACCGCGCGTACCAGCCCAGCGGGCGCTGACCGGTGAGCCGCTCGATCGAGGCGATGGCCTGATTTAGGTCGTTACGCTCGTCCTGCCGGGTCATCTCCGAGACTTCGGCCCAGCGCCAGCCGTGGGCGAGCACGTCGTGGCCGGCCTCGGTGATCCACTCGGCGACGGCCGGGTTGCGCTCCAGGGCGCGCCCGGACGCGCCGATCGTGACCGGCACCTGGTATCGGTCGAACAGCCGGGCGAGCCGCCAGATCCCGGCGCGGGACCCGAACTCGTAATGGGTCTCGGTGCCGAGATCCCTGATCTCGGGGCCGACCTGGGTGGAGTACTCGCCCCAGGAGTCGTTCCGCCCGTCCCCGTCGGGCAGCGAGTACTCGCCACCGGACTCGTAGTTGAGCACGATGTTCACGACCAGGCTGGCATCGCCCGGCCAGCGCACATCGGGAGTGCGGCGGCCGTAACCCACGAAGTCCCGCACCGGGCCGATCCCTGGGGCCCTCATAGCCCGCCCTCCCAGCCCGTCCCGCCCTCCCGGCCCTGCATCAAGCCCCGCCATAACCCCCTCGTCCCGGCGCAAATCCGTCCACTACGGTGTTGCCGTGCGCCAGCATATGGAGCCGGCCTCCGGCTCATCAACCATCCCGCCGTCCCGCGTGGGCGCCACCGCGGCCGCCTGGGCCAGGGAGAATCCCCGGTCTGAGGCGCTGAGCGCACGTGCCAGGCGGCTGCTGCCCGGCGGCGTGACTCACGACGTGCGGCTCGCCGAGCCGTTCCCGCTGGCGGTCGCGCGCGCCGCAGGCTCGCGCAAATGGGACCTGGACGGCCACGAGCTCGTCTGCTACGTGATGGGCCACGGGTCGCTGCTGGCCGGGCACGGCCACCCGCAGGTCGTCGCCGCGGTCCGCGACCAGGCGGCGCGATCGTTTCACCCGGGTGCGGGCCACGAGCTGGAGAGCGACTGGGCCGAGTCCGTAATCCGGCTGGTGCCCTCGGCCGAGCGGGTCCGCTTCACCTCAAGCGGGACGGAGGCGTCGCTGCTGGCGCTGCGGCTCGCCCGCGCCGTCACCGGGCGCGGCAAGATCGTGAAGCTGGCCGGCCACTTCCACGGCTGGCACGATCAGGCCGCGCTCGGCGCCGAGCCGCCTTTCGACACCCCGGACACGGCCGGGCTGCCCGGGGAGATCTCCGGCTCCGTGGCCGTCATCCCGGCCGACGCGGGGGTACTGGCCGGGGTGCTGCGGGCCGGCGACGCGGCCGCCTTCATCCTGGAGCCCTCGGGCGCGGCCTGGGGCACGGTGCCGCTGCCGGACGGGTTCCTGCCGGCCGCCCGCCGCCTGGCCGACGAGACCGGCACGATTCTCGTCTATGACGAGGTCGTCACCGGCTTCCGGTGGGCGCCCGGCGGGGTGCAGGAAGTCGCCGGGGTGCTGCCCGACCTTACCGTGCTCGGCAAGGTGCTGGCCGGCGGCATGCCCGGCGGCGCCGTGTGCGGCCGCGCGGGCATCATGGACCATCTGGGCGGGTTCCGCGACGATCCGCGGCGGGTGACGCATCCCGGCACCCACAACGCGCATCCGCTCTCGGCCGCCGCGGGCGTGGCCACGCTGGGCCTGGTGTCCTCGGGCGACGCACAGCAGCGGGCGGCCCGGCTCGCGGCCGACCTGCGGGCCGAGCTCAGCGCGGTGTTCGAGCGGTGCGGCGTGGCCGGCCGCGCCTACGGCGAGAGCTCGGTGTTCCATCTGCTGTTCGGGCCCGAAGCGCCGGACCAGCGCGACCCGGCGGCGCTGAAAATGGGCCTTCCGCAGGCGCTGTCCACGGCCCTGCACTGTGGCATGCTCCGCGAGGGAGTGCACCTCTTCCACGGGTCCGGGTTCCTGAGCATCGCGCACGGCCAGAGCGATCTGGAGCAGACCGCCGACGCGCTGGCCGCGACGCTGCCGCGGCTGCAAGCCGAGGGGCTGGTTTGACCGACCTGGCCGTGGTCGGCGGCCGGGTACTCGACCCTGGCCAGGGCATCGACGCGACGGCCAGCATCCTCGTGTCCGGCGGCACCATCACCGGCATCGAGGAGGAAACGGAAGGTGTGAGGCGGCGAAGCCGGGCCCAGCCGGGAGGGCCGGCCGGAGGCCGGCAGTGGAGGGGGACGGGGAGGCGGGGGGGAGGACGCGGGGGGGTCTGGGGGGGTCGTCCCCCCGAGGCAACAGAGTTCGACGCATCCGGGCTGATCGTCACGCCGGGGCTGGTGGACCTGCACACCCACCTGTACCCCGGCGTCTCGCACTACGGCATCGATCCCGACACCTACTGCCTGGACCGCGGTGTCACCACCGCGGTCGACGCAGGCTCTTCGGGGGCCCAGACCTTCCCCGGCCTGCGCAGTTACATCATCGAACGGTCCCGGACGCGGATCCTCGCGTTCCTGCACATCGCCGTGCAGGGCATGATCACGAACCTGCTGGGCGAGCTGGAGGACCTGCGCTGGGCGTCGGTGGCCCAGGCGGTCCAGCGGGCCCGCGAGCACCCGGACGTCATCGTGGGCATCAAGGTCCGCCTCGGCTATCAGATGGTGGGAGACGACCCGGCGCCGGCCATGCGCCTGGCGCGCGAGGCCGCGGACGCGCTCGGCCTGCCGCTGATGGTGCACGTGATCGACATGCGCCCGCCGATCAGCTGGCTGCTGCCCTACCTGGGCCGGGGCGACATCGTCACGCACTGCTTCCACGGCAACGAAGGCGGCATCCTCGACGCAGAAGGCACGCTGTTTCCTGAGGTCCTCCGGGCCCGTGAGCGGGGGGTCAGGTTCGACGTGGGCCACGGTGTGGGAAGTTTCGCCTACCGGGTCGCACGCAGCGCCATCGCCCAGGGATTCCCGCCCGACACGATCTCCAGCGACCTGCACGCCCACAACGTCAACGGGCCTGCCTACGACCAGGCGACCACGCTTTCCAAGCTGCTGCACGTCGGCATGGAACTGCAGGACGTCGTCCGGGCCACCACGGCCACGCCGGCCCAGGCGGTCGGCCGCCACGGCAGCATCGGCGCCCTGGCACCCGGCCGGGAAGCTGACCTGACGGCCTTCGAGCTCCGGTCCGGGCACTGGGCCCTGCCCGACGCGGCCGGTGCCACCGAGGTGGTCGAGCAGCTGCTCGTCCCCAGGCTGGTGATCAGGGCCGGGGAGGTCCAGCGCCTCGACCCCGACACCGGCCCGGCGGTGACCCGGTGAGCCTCCCAGCCAGGAGCACAGTCGCGGTGACCGGCGGGACGGTGGTAACGCCCGATGGCATCCGCCCGGCCGATGTCCTCATCAGCGACGGGAAGATCGGGGCCGTCGGGGCCGCCGGGGCCTCCGGGGCCGCCGGGGCCGCCGGGGCCGGGCTTGATGCTGAGCGCTTGGACGCGACGGGCTGCTACGTTCTGCCCGGCGGCGTTGATCCGCACTGCCATCTGATGGCGCAGGTCCAGCTCGCCACCGCCGCCGCGGCGCGCGGCGGGACCACCACCGCGCTGTCGTTCACGAACCCCGAGCCGGGCCAGGGCGATCTGGAGAGCCTGCTCCGCCGGCGGGAGGAACTGGTCCGCGGCGACGCGGTCATCGACGTCGGCCTGCACGCCATGCTTTATGACCCGGAGCACGTCACGCTGGCCGACCTGGTCGCCGCCCGGCGCGCCGGGGCGGCCGCGGTCAAGGTGTTCCTCGCCTACCCCGAGCTCGGGATCATGTGCTCAACCAGGGGCTTGCATCGGCTGATGGCCGATGCCCGCCGGGCGGATCTGGTGGTCCAGGTGCACTGCGAGAACGGCCCGCTGATCGAGGCGCTGGTCGCCGATGCGGTGCGG
>Ga0137385_10001481_pt1 | contig 19732 bp, 12 predicted proteins | sample SagtaG_FD_104921 | JGI IMG/M metagenome (GOLD analysis project Ga0137385, IMG submission 104921) | Vadose zone soil microbial communities from Sagehorn Ranch, Mendocino, California, USA - Sage2_R_80_16 metaG | ecosystem: Environmental > Terrestrial > Soil > Vadose zone | place: USA: California... | reverse complement strand
CTTGATCTAGATGAACGCACTACCACCTGTCCCGACAGGGTATGATACGAGCGGTTACCCTTACGCACAACCACAGCACGACACCGGAAGCAACACAATAACGCTGCAACCTGCGCCGACCTATAATGCCCTAGTTGACAATCCCGATATGGCCTATCATGTCGCAGCAGCCGCCCAAGCTGCCCATACGTACCCTACTCGCCCCCTTTCTTCCGGTTTGACAACCGCGATCGCTGGTCCTCCGATATCTTCAGCGCCTGCAGATGGTTGGCAGTCAAATGGTTTACCACCCGCACAGGACACTAGTACAAATGGATATCGCACGTGGGCGTCTAGCCCGACGTATGGTCCATTAGACGCCCAGGGACACTCTGTTCCATCTACCTCTGTTTCCTCTGCCTTTGATACTTCCCTTTCTGGTACACTGCCAGCCCAATTCCAGAGTATTGAGCTTCAAGAAGGCCAACCCTCGTGGTCACAACCTGTTTCATCACCGACGCACGCGCGTGTTTTCCCCCACTCTAGTCCCGCGCGGCCCTTTCAGGAGACGCCCGTCAGCCGTGGAGACGCTGGACATCCGAATCACGCGTCATCGGACCAATCCATGTATGCCTCTGCATCGATAGCCCAGCAGGGAATGCATGATGAGCAGGCATCCCCGTCAAGTTCTTCAGGCACGGTCGCGAACATACCTCTTCCGGGGCACGTCTACACCCGTACGCTGGTCGGCCCACTTTCGGCGAATGCTTGCCGTCTACTCGACGAGCATCGCAAACCCGGCGTGTTTTTCCTCTTCCAGGATTTGTCGATAAGGACCGAAGGTACGGCGTATCCCACCCAACCCCAATCCTCCTGCAATTTTTTTTTGTTTTGAGTTTTGACGAAGCGCTGATTTGATCCGATGCGCCCGCGGTACAGGGCGTTTTCGTCTCAGGCTACGGCTCATGAACGTTGGCGCGTAAGTCCTACTTCTCCCTATCTCACGGTTTTGCCTTTGCGCGCGCGAAGAACGCCATGTGACACGCTGACCACGTTTTCGTCTCTCCCCTGGCAGGCCACCTGCACCCGAAAGTGGCGCCTTTCAGGTCCACAACAATGTTTCACCGATCCTCGCCCAGACATATACACAGGCATTTGACGTGTTCTCGGCCAAGCGCTTTCCTGGTGTGCCGGGTAAGTGAAAATAAATGTAGAATTAATTATTCCAAAAAAAAAAAAACAATTACGGAGCAACGCCTCCCTCCCCTTACACGGACCTTCCGAGTTTATGTTTTTAACCCGAAACACGTCAGATACCACAGCGCTTTCGATTGCTTTTGGAAATCAGGGACAGAAGCTACCACTGGTGCGCGTTTTGACTTGACTTGACGCCTTGCTCGAGACTAAGCAGAAACCATATGCACCCTTACCCAACCTATAGCGAAATCGGCATGGCTCGAGCAGCAAACACGGTCGTCGGCGGCGTAGGGCTGGATCCGAGGGTTCTGATGATGATGACGACTCGGACGGTGGCTAAAGTTTTAGTGTCACGTACAGTACGCTCCACTTGCACGCGCGCGCCCACGCATTTGTCACTTCCCAGCATTACAGACAGGAGGACTGTAACCAAGTTAGTCGCTTTCCTAGTGTGCTTTTTTTGTTTTTGTTTCTTTCTGCTCGCGCGTGTGGCTGTGTGTGCTATCGTTCATGCATGTTCGAAATCTACTGTGGAAGTGGAGTGAATAATAATGTACTAGTGCAAATCTGTGCCACCTGGCGCGCCGTCAACTACCCTCATCGACCATCATCGCCAGCTCCTTGCGAACGCGCATCCTGTACTCGTACTCCCTCACTATCGCGACTGCCTGGGGGCACGACGCGTTTATCCTTTCGAGTACCGTCCTCGCGGCCGATGATTCGCTCTCCTCGCCCTGCCACGTCGCCCTCGTCGTAGACGCCACGTCAGCAAAGTGGCGTGACGGAACGGGCGATATCATATGCCCAGCCTCCAGCTGACCGAGCACGTTCATCAGCACCGTCACGACGGCCGCATGTGGCTGCCAAGCATCCCACGAGGGCAGGATCTGCTGCATGATATGCAGCGGATGCGCGAAATCGGGACTGACGCCAGAATCCATTTCGAAATTCTGTTTCTTGTTATCCTCGGCCACCCTCGCTTTTGCCAATTCCAATTGCAAATGTATGGCCGCAGACGCCCGTTCCTTTGCCGAAACGGAGCCCCGAGACGGCGTCGTCGTCGCCTCGACCAGGACCGCCACCGCTCCGCCCGTTCCGCTCGTATCCGGGTCCTGTGGCGCAGGAACGTCATCATAAGACAGTGGTGTTCGTGGTACAGCCCTGCGGGGAGCCGCCGCGGCGTGTCGCTGCTGGCTCAAAGGAACGATGACCCGTTCGAGGATTTGGAACGCGCGCTCGATCTCGCCCGCACGAACCAGTGCCACGATCAGGTGGTTCCAGTTGTGCGAATCGAGCGCGAAACCGTGCGCGCGTACGGTCTTCCACACGTCGGCGACCTCGGCGTGCTCGCCGGCCGCCGAGAGCGCGTCCATGTGGATCGAGAGGGGCACGCAGATGATGTTGGCTTTGCGCTGCAGGTCGAGGCGGGGCTGGTGGTCCGGATCTGGATCAGACGATGATTCGCTTTCGAAGAGCCCACCGGTATGGAAGAAGCGCAGCGCAGCGGGGAGGATCTCGTCCCAGACCCGTCGGCATTCGTCTACGTCGCCTGCGTTTCGGTACGCGTTGAGCAAGAGCGTCAGGGTAGCAAGCGCCCGCTCTCCCCCTGCCCTGACCATATCGTCCATTAGGTCTTCGACCTGCTCCGGTTTGGCCTTGCGAGCGAACATCGTCATCAAGGGGCTGTAGATATTCTCGAAGCCAGAGAACCGGCCGTAAGAGGTCAAAAGCCACTTCCGGGACTCGTCAGGGGACTCCATGAGAGACTTCATAAAGTCACAAGCGAGCTGAATGCTCTCTTGCCGACCCTCAGCCGCATAAGCGTTGAGGATCGAGCCATACGTGACAGATGTGGGACTGATGCCACGGAGCAGCATCTCATCATAGATCTCCTTGGCCTTTAGTCGATCCCCCGAGCGCAAGTATCCAGCCATGAGAATGGTAAGGGCGTAGACATTCATCTTGTAGCCGGTTTCCCACTGTTGTGTAAGGTTATCCAGCTCCATAAACACGCGCATCGCAACGTCCATCCGGCCAGAGTCGCACGCAGACATGATAAGGATCGAAAATGTATGCGCCGTTGGCCGGACCCCGGACTGTTCCATCTTTTGGAAGACGTCAGAGACGACTTCGAAGGGTGAACCGGCGAGCACATATGCCCTCAAAAGAATATTGTAGACATCAATGCGCGGCCGGAGATGACGGTCGTCCGACGAGGCCATGTAGTCAAAGGCCCTGATGACACCCTTCCATGACCCAACTTCGGAATGGGCGGTCATCAGGGACGCGACCATCTGCCTGTCCGGCTTGACGCCTTCTTTGAGGGCTCTTTTGTAGTAAGCCTCAGCTGCGACAGGATCTCCGCGTTTGGCAAGGGCAGTGATGACGGTGGTGTAGGTCACGGCGAGCGGAGGGAGATGGCGAACGCGCATCTCCTTGATGATGGCGGCAACGTCTCCGAGCATACCGCGACATGCACGGTCTTCCAGTAATATATTGTAGACGTGTCTGTCAGGCACCACGCCATCCGCAGTCATGTTCCCAAACCACTTGCTCAAGCCTTCGCTGTCTCCGGCCTTTGAGTGCGCCATCAGGATGGGGGTATAGTGGTAGACATCCGGTCGCTCCTCCGTTTCGGTGCGCCGCGGAAAGTGATGATGGAAGTACCGAAGGACCGCCTCGACATCACCGTTGTGAGCGTGCGCGAGGAGCCGCAACCCAATCGCTCGGGAGCCGGCCGTGTTTTTGTTCTGCAAGGCTTTGAAAGCAGCTTCGGATCGGGTGGTGTCGCCTTGACTTGAGAACAAGTGAAGGGCAGTTGCAAGGAAAAGTTCGTCCTCGTGACCGACAGGGACTGACGCCGATATCTGGGAGAAGAGCATATTCGCTTGTTCGATGGCATGGCCCCGAGCAAGAGCCCGGACGAGCCACAGCTTCAATGGAGGGGTGACATCGATTGAGTGTCGCTGCATCTCTTTATAAACGGCTAGGGCATCCTCAGGAACGCGTCGTCGAATGAGGTACCTGATGAGCAAGGATCCAGTGCGAGTGACGTTCCTCTCCGGTTTACCACGCTTGCTCGCGACAACCGCCACCGGGGACGGGATGCGGTCGAATATCTTGAAGGCGATATCGTTCAGCTTAGCGGGTACCCGAGAATAGCGCCGTGATGGCGACATGTTGACGAGCCGGCCTAGAGTCTCCCAATGAGAAACGATGAAGTCCAGAACGGCAACGGCGCCGCGGTGGTGGTAAAGCGCCTGTAAGACGGTTTCTACCATCCTAAGTTCGGGATGTCCAAGATGGTACGCTTCTTCCTGGGTCCGGTGATCCCATATACGGGGAAACCGCGAGGCTACTTCATCGAAGCGGCCAAGCAGGGCTTCTGTGCGCGTCAAGAGACATAGCGCGTGAACCGAGTCATATGAAGACAGATTTTGGGTATCGCCGAGTTGTCTGATGGTGCGTCGTAAGCGCAGAGACCACCGAACGAGATCGCGCATATTATCTCCGTGCGAAAGTGTCTCCTCAATGATGGACAGTGCTCGATCAACGAATGCGAGAACCACGGAAGGGTGTGGTGGAGCAGACTGTTTTCGGAGTTCCGTAAAAGCGGTCCAGGCCGCTTTGAGATCAACGAAGTGGGAAGAGTTGGGCAAGGGCTCGCCGTTAACGAAGCGATCGACTATGGAGGAAGTGGGCGCATGATGGGCCTGGCCAGTGTCGGTATACTGTGTCGCTTGCGCCTGGAAGGTGAAAGAACGCGTGTGTTTGCGTTTCCAGATGCCGGACAAACCATGTCTTGCCGAGTGGTTAGCGTCAGACAAGGTGGGTCGTGTACGATGCTGCGGGAACCGCGGGCTGATAATGCGGAGAGAAGGAGGGTCTGAATTGTTGGTGGCACAAATGATAATGTCGGTGTCAATACAGTGGTAAATGAGGCACGACAACATACGGTGAGGGGCGTGCAACCAATCCGAGTGTTCGAACGAGTCATGATCATCTCCGAGCACGGCTTTCCCCTTCCCCTTCCCCTTCCCAATCCCCTTTGAGTGTTTGGAGAGTGAAATGTCGGCATGAGAGAAGAGCCGAGGCATGAGAGTTGTGAGAGCGAGAAGAGAACGCGATGAGGAGAGAGACGAGTGTGGAAGAAGGAAGTTGGCTGCGGCGAGAAAGGGTTCGAGGGTCATGAGATGAGAGCGCGTTTTCCTGGGGAACTGGAAACAACGCGTGCTACCGTTACTCGAGTCGCCCGTGTTGCGCTGTGAGCTGGTTCGGTGAATGCCGAGCTGTGCCGAAAGTGGCGGACTCGTCCTCTCTAAGCCACCCACAACTTTTGCATGGAACATGAAATCATTCGAATACCCTCCGTGGGACAAACCGGCCGAGAGCAGCTACGCCACCAGTGCTACGACGTCCGCATAGACGTTTTCCATCGTGAACAGGGTTTCCCACTCGATACCGAGATCGACGAGTTGTGTCTATTCCATTCCGTTCTTGCGGTCAAGGTTTTTCTGCTTATTTCCGCTCCTTCCTTCGCTTCGCAGACTAGACGAGATAGCTGAGCACTTTTTGCTCCGCCTCCTGCCCTCTCTTCGACCGATTGGGACAATTCGCGCCTCCCGAACTTCTACTACTAACTATTACAAACTGAGCCGTCTTGCCGTTCACAAAGATTACCGCAAACTCCACTTCGGTCGCGAGCTCGTGCTCGCACTCCACAATTGGGTCGCCACCGACGCGCTGTCACTCGGCGAGACCTCGGCCAAAGTGGTTTCCCATTCTCAAATCCCGGCCATGGCGTTCTATGTCAAGTAAGCTCGACAGCCCTTTCACACTATCCTCTCTTCTTCTCACAGCCTCGCCCTCTATTGTTCCCTAGATTTGGATATACCCCTGAGGTGAGTATCGGCGAACTCCCCAGTATCCCAGCTCGGCCGACTCTCATCATTACTTCTATCTAAGGGAGACCAGTTTGACGAGGACGGCGCTCCTCATCAGAAGATGGTACTCCATTTACCCATATCTCGTTAAGAGTTCCTGTATTCGATCTATCCATAAAGGTCATGACGTAGTACGTAGAGGGCCTAACAATACAGAAATGTGGTATACAGGTATATATCATCAATTATGTCCGTCAAGCTTCATCAAGGGGTCAACGCCAGAGGAACGATGACGTGCATGATGGGGCTTGTGCGAGAATAGAGATGGCCCCATTGAGCCCCTCCAAAGAGAAAAAAACAAACAAGATATCATACAGTGCAGGTATCGTGTATTCGAGGGGCCCGCCACCTGGCGAAAGGAAAACAGAAAATCACAAATCGGAGTGTCCCCAAGAAGAAGAACAAGATGGGAGTTACCCGAAATAGGTCAATCGTAAAGGGTGTCGCCGACAGCAACTGCGCCCCTCTTGACCGGCCGGAGCGGCCGTATCGGGACTGCCGCGGTAGAGTGAAAAGGGCTCTCTGGCAAGACGCTGAAACTGATGCTGGTGCAGTAGCCAGCGGTGCCCTCTTCATACAGTTTGCGCGCAGATTCATACTCTAGCTTCTCTTGCTCAGCCTGGGCGAGGAAGGGCTAATGGGAAAGTACGTCAGCTGGCTGAGATAATTGACAGCAAGTTGGAGCCGCCACACACCTTCCGTTCCTCGTCTGTCATCGAACGCCATTTCTCCGCAGCTAGAACACTTTGTTTGGTCGTCTCCGTCTCATCACCGAATACCTCCCTAACCAGGGTGGGATCCGACCTGATCCGTTGCAGAAACATGAAATATGCGCTAAGCGGTTTCTTCGGCGCATTTGGGTCTTTGATGTTTCCTCTCCGCGATTTGCCGGCCTTGCGCTGCGCTGCACGGAAGATGTTCTCGCGTTTGATATCGTCTGGGGTTAGCGAGCTCATATAAGCATGAAGCTCTCGCTCTCTAATCTCCTTCATGGCGAGAGATCGTCGTTTGTAAGGCTAAATTAACGAATTAGTTAATTGAGTGACTGCGGAACAGAAAAGGCACTATACCTCTTTCTCCTGGGGACTTAGCCTAGCATACTCCACCCCGGCCTCCTTGGCCGCCTGCGCCACATTAAGTTTGCGAGTGCTAGACGCCTGGTGTCGCTGAATCCAGTCCGTAAAGTAAAGCTGCCAAGCAGAGGGAGCCAACTTGGGGGGTCGCAGGAGAGACTTATGGGGGGCTAAGCAATAATAGATGCCATGTCAGCGGGATAACCATGGGCCATACAACAGAAAGGACGAACTGCTTCCAGCCTGATGTGTCTGGTCGCTGACTGCCATTGGGTCCAGGTCAGAGACCTTCCTCTTCCGTCGTACAGTAGCATCGTGCTCATCGTCTACGCTGACCGAATCGGCACGTCTGCTGTATCCACGCGCCAGTGGAGGTGTGTGAACGTGAAGTCCAGAAGGAGCACTTGAAGACTGGAAGATGGCATGTGCTGACAATGAATCTTTGCGGCCGCGCACCGGACGCTGTGTGGCAAAATTGTCAGATTCGTCTGGAGGGTGTAGGAGATGTGGCAACGGGGACGCGTTGAGGGCTGAAGGGCCAGAACGAGTCCAGAGATGTGCAGCCCATGAAGGCTGTGATAACTGAGGAGGCGAAATGGACGCGACGGGGGTGTCATCGACAGAACGGGGGAGGGGGTGTAGAGTGGCGAATTCGAGAGAGGGAGAGAAAGGCCCCATCTTGGGGAAAGCTAATGAACTAGTATCGCCAAATGTAGTGAGCATAGTTTGCGGTTGAGGATCCTGTGTGGCGATTGGAACGGGAGCAGACGATGCGAGGGATACATCATCCACGAGCCAGTTCGAATAGAGATTACGATCGTCGAGGTCGACGAAGGTGGGATTGACCTCATTCAGACCTGGGAAGGAGCCAGGGGTGAAGCTAAAATCGCTGGACGGAGGAGAAGTGCCAAAGTCAAGTAGACTGGCGGACGAAGCGGGGGATGCGGTGACAGAATGCGCGGTGGCGGGGGAGGAAGGGAGAGCGCCGTTTGCGTCCCAAGGAAAGGAGAGAGAAGGGTCATGTCTGCGGCCATCATCGATTTCGAGAGGACCAAAGATGAGCTGCTCCTGGTCGAAGACGGGAGACTCTGGAGGGAAAGAGTCGTGGGGATAGTCTGGGAAGGGAGAGCGAGGATGGTCAAGCATGGAGGAAGATGAATTGGGTGGGAATTGGTTATGGTGTAGAGAGACAGATCGCATGCGGGTAAGAACGGAAGAGGGATACGGATGAGGCGGGGAGAGACTATTATATAGGGGAGGGGGGGATGGTAGGAAAGTGGTAGAGTGAGATCTAAGAAATCTGAGCGCATGAGACAGGCTGACTCGAACGACGGGGAGTGGCATGAGCGGTTTTGTTGGCAGACGTCGGTCCTTTGTCCGCCCGCCTACCCGCGCACCCGGCCGCAAATGGTCTAAAAGGGGTTTGCATCTACTCCTTGATCGGGTAAAACCTGTCCTCCATTTTGGCGCGCAGAATGACCGCCCCTAAATATCACCGGCACTTTGGTTCTCGCGTTCAGCACTGCCACTTCGGCACTCTTTGTTGTCAGTCGGGTTGATCCATACAGCAAACATCACACTGCCTAAAATAACCCAAGAGGGGAAGAAAAACAGTGGGAATTCAATCAACACACTGTTCATAAATTGACTCGAATCCGTCTAAAGGACCACAATGTATTCGGATGACCGATAACGCGGATTGTTGTAGACGCTCTTGCCCGCCTTAACAAGTTCAGGTCAGGGGTAATCCAATGGACCAACACGCGCTATCAGTGAGCCAATCGGGAAACTGTCAAGTGAGCTATCACCGTACCTCCCAGCCCATCACATCCTTCATTATCTCCTTTTCCCGCGCCAATGCCGCCTGCTCACGTCGGTATGCATCCCTATCACCCTCCGCCAGAAGCAATGGCACAAGGTGTATGCGTGACCAGATCTTCTCGCGTTGCAGCTCCCTAGTAGAAAAAAAAACAGAAACACAATTGCATCTCAATCAGTCATATTTCCCGATTTCGGTCGCCACAACCCACGGCCCGATCCTTCGACATGATAAGGCCAAAACCGCAATGTCACGCGGCCGGATCCCATACAACGCCACGTTCCCCGTTGGGCTCGACATATCACTTGACACGTTTCTCGTTCTCCACACCGGATCCGTTCGCACATTCGCGCTTCCTTGGAAAAGTACGCACCTCTTCTCAATGTTTCCCTTCCCGACACGATAAAACCCATATGCACACAGGGCGGTCACACCGCCAAGAATGGCTAAGCCACTCGGCCCGCGCAATGGAAGATTCCGTTTATACCTCACAGCTTCAAAGCCCCCCGCTGGGGGCATATCCCTATGAAAGTCGTCGTTGGTCAGAGGGTATGACAAGATCCGACACATGTGACCAACTGTCTGAAAAGGGTAGACACTAAGGGAAAAAGCATGCCATGGTTAGCTCGAAATGAATGCAGGGAGGAACATGTGGAGTGGAAGACCCACTGGGAGATAATGGTGGACAGTTGGTGTGTATGTGTGTGTGTGTGTGTGTAGGGACTCGAACCCGTCTACGGAGAATCGCACTTTACAGATACCCCACGTGACATTTCCTAACTGGGAATACGGCGGCGTCACACAATCCCGTACTAATATCCCGCCTGTCGCAATCAACGTGTGGGTCGCGTTCGGGAGGGTAATCCAAGTAGGATTTCTTGTGAGATAGTCCGTAACCGGCGACTCCTATCCAATTCTTCCAAGAGCTTCTTCGAGAATCCGACCGATCGGTGATGGGAGATTTGTATTCCATGTCGCGAAATGGCACGGACTGCATGAGTAATTCTCAACTAAGATTCAGGACTGCACTAAAGATTTCCAATCCCCACGCATACATTCTGGAAGTCCTACAAAGCGGCAGTTTTTTTACCGGTGCGTTCGCTTCCATACATCTTCTCTAGATCGTGTCCGCTACGCCGCCGCCGTCAAGCGTGATGTATGGGCCCAATGTTTTAATTGAAACCAAATACATCGGCTTCCTGGGCATCATTCACATCCAGAGATCTTTACAGTAACTAGGCTGGGATCAGGTATAAGGAAATCTCCGAATAGTAACGATACGAACCGAGTCCGAGAACCAAGCCCCAGTCAACTCGGATTCCGTTTCATCACAGAAGACCCGTACCCTGGCATTGGCGCAGCGAAAGATTGACTCATGCCCGTGCTTGATTCCTAGGATTGGCAATCTGCGCCAGTTAAGACAGTGATCCCAAGAGTCACAGAAAATTGAAACAGCTGCGCAGCTGCAGATGAGCTTATTCTTGTCTCTGAAAGGAATCTGAAGAGTCATGGTGCAATCAGGGGGTCCCAGTCTGCGCGCACAGCCGAGATACTCGGCCCTCTTGACCCACTCAGCTAGCGCATTCGTAGGCAGGTCGACGTCAGCCGATATGGATGCACATGCTTCCTATTCGTATTCGCATGGCACGCCGCCCCATGCCGTGTGAAGTGCTAGTGAGAGCCTTGGCAGATGCGAAGCACTGATCGTTGCGAGCACACTGCCATGGCTTTGATTAGACGGCCCCGCCTATTTTGACACGATCCCGAGAGTTCTAGGCTGTGGTCATCGCGTCTGTTTGACTGGAAGATCGAGAAGATGACTAAAGCTACAGATGGGGTTACTCCGTTTGACTCGTTTTTACAGAGCATATTCGTCTTGTGAGGCTGCGTCGAGACGAGTAATGAGAAAGCTGTCAAGGGTGGCGGGCTAGCTGAGCGTCTACGTAAGACGGCACGCAAAACGCCGAATGTGAGAGCAATGCCAACAATGTTGAGGCGTTGCATGTCTGAATATCGAAACAGCCTCTCTGTCAACCTCAACCACCTTACGGCCACCTCGAATCCCGTTCCTGTTTCCACTCCTCTCATTTTCCTTCTGCAATGTCCCGTCAGCCCTCCCCTGGTCCCTCTCATTATCCCCAATCGGCTCAACATGTAAACAGTAGGCAAAAATCAAAGAACTATACACAGGGAATTGCAGCCGGTGCAGAGGATGCCAAATACAAGGCCAAGTACAGGGAGCTTAAGAAAAAAGTCAGGGAAATAGAAATGGTGAGTCAACGTGACACTATCCTTGCTTTGCTGGCTTACGACTCATAATAGGACAATGACAAACTCCAAGTAAAGGTTCTTCAATCGAAACGAAATATTCAGCGCCTTCGGCTAGAGCGAGCGTACGTCGCGTGTGCAATGTGACATGGGCTTGAACTCTTCTAAACGTCCTCGCCCCGCAGTATTCTCTATGAGCGTCTTTCTTCACGTCAATCGTTCCCCAACGCCCACCTTACACCCCCCGCCCATTCTTACCCACCGCCTCACACCCAGTCTCACAACCACCACCAGTCTAGGGAGCCTGTTGAGCCAAATCCCGTCGTCGCAGACCCTAATGATGCTGCCACCGTGGACTGGTACAGGTCTCGTGGCATACCTATCAGGGTTGTCACCGGTTCTGACGGACAACCTGTCCAAGTCGCCGAGGCGACTTCTGGTCCTCCTCCGACCCCTGGTGGCCACACCCCGACGTCCGCGTCCTCCAGGTATCCCTCCGGACATAGGGATGCCCGTCAACAAGTTCCGCCACCTATGCCACCCGCGCAACTCCTAGAACCCTCGCATCCTTACGATCGACACCAAGGCCCGCATAACTCATACACCCACGCCCCTACGACGCCCTCGAGCTTCCGTTCACGCTCTCGAGGAGCTCACGCACCAGGTCCCCTCCAAACGCCGTCTTCTGGATATTCTCATCCCCAGCAAGTCGCACCAGAGGCTATATCTCCCACTTACCGCGAATACCCACCTGGGTACCATACTTCTGACCGTGAACGACGAGCACATCGCTCGAGTGCTTATGAGCCACCTCCTCCCCGGCTACAGCCACCCTCACAGCCCTTGTCGGGTTCTCACTCGCCGGGTTCGCACTCTCACCCGCGTTCGCCAATAAGTTCCAGAGGGTCAAACCAAGTCCACAATCACCAACGAATGGGACCCGCCACGAACCACAGCAACTACGTGCAGCCTGAACGTGACCACGAACGAGAACTCCGCGATCGAGACCGCGAGCAAGAGTGGGAACGAGAACGAGGACAGAGATTGCGGGAGCGGGAGCGAGAGCGTGAAGGAGCTGATGTCATTCAGCGTGGCACCAGTCCCCCTTACGCTGGTTCTCGCCCACGCTACCCTGTCGACGAACGTGACGGCTATCTGTCCCATCCCCGTGAGCCCCGAGGATACCGCAATGACGTGCCGCATGGCTCCCATCCAGTTGCGTCGCGGTCACTGTCACCGCGATCGCGCTCTGGCTCCCCTCCGCTGCGGCGCAGCCCCCGTGATACCTACTATGAACGGGACGTCCCGGGGTTGAGGTCGCAGGTCCACGGTCCCGGCGTGGAGACGGATGTGCCTCGACATGCACAGCCCGTACACTCCGACGGCGAACTCGAAATAGACGTTGATATGGAGGACGTCCGGAACCGCGCCCCCGAACCCACCGACTGATGTGTATGTGGCGTGCCCAGCCTCTTGTTCCGTCCGCCATAATTTGACCACCAGCCCAACTGTATGTATCCTGTGCTGTGTCTTTTGTTTCTTCGTTTCTTTTTTGTCCTTGCTTTTTTGGTTCTTAAAAGCATCAATAGATGCGTGTATGCGTTCTCTCTGGTCGCTCTCGTTACAAAAAAAAAAAGTCCATATGAAATGCCGAACTTCAGTTCACGCTAGAGCTCAACTTTCTCGAAATATATCTCCTAACTTCTCTCTGAAAAAAAAAACTGCGTTCACCCCGTCAAGCCCGCGCCGAAATTTTCGTACGATCCATCTCATCTGATCTGGTCCCATCATTGGTGCGGAAGCAAATTGACCGCTATGGAAAGCTCCAACTGCAAGGGTAACTAGTTGGCATGACATATGCCATGGAACGCGCGGCAGCATTTTCAGACCTGTTCTGGTGGTCACACGATCATGACAGAATAGAGGTCTGGATTGATCTGTGCTGGAGGGGGAGGAGAGGTCGATCCTCTCCCTAATCGCCCCAATTTTGGGAGGTCTTTTTTTTTTTGTTCCCGTACTATTTTGCATCCTTGAAAGAGTGGAGGCCTAGAATCCGTTCTAGACGACGCAAGGGAAATGAGTCCTCGAGGCGTTTGATTAGAGATGGACGCCCATCTCAAGCGCTCTCAGGTCACCGGTCACCGAAAAACCTGACGATCGGGTTCGTCGCTGGACTTGGGGTTATTTTTGGTTTTTGGTCCAAAGTTATCTCTCTTTTTCGTCGAATCGCCAAATAACAACTTTTGTATCGATTGTCTTCTGACCACCCCGCCAAGGCGGCCTAAGGTCCGGAGACTCAAATAAGCGTTGATCGCGTCGAAGCGGATGCACATTAAGCCTTATCAGTTAGAGCGAACAGCAGGCACCACCACAACACGGGGAATGCGGGAACGACGCAAACTTGGCATTTCCTCTACAAGTACCCAGGTACCTGAGATCAACCGCGTAATCTTGCGGGCTCGGGGTTTACGAATGATCCATGACGCAACGCACACACCGAACGAGGTTAGAAAGATATATAAAAAAAACACATACGAAACGAAAACAAGCTTTCAACCGAGAGAAGACCAAAATGGTACTTTGAACAAACAACCCAACCTTAGTTCAGTTCGCTGGTTTACGGGGATGAACGGACCGAGTAGCGGGGCCCCGGAACTCAGACAGCGCCGAAAGCGTCGGGTGTCGTCGATTTGTGGCTGCTCGAAGCTGAAACGACCTTAGGTGCTTGATAAGGTCCGAGTCCGAAGGTGCAGAGAAGCGTCGCCAAGATTAGGAGCCGGTCGTGAGAGTGGATCGACTCTGAACCGATAGCGAGGCTTACGAAAACGCTCCTTCTTTCGAACAATGGCGGCCGGGGATGCGCTGTCGCCGCAACCTTTCTCCTGCCTGCACCAGCACCACAGCTTCTCACCCCACCCTGTCATCACAGTTTTAGGGAAGTTCACTTCGGTTTTCCCGGAGAGAACGACAGAACATATCAAAGGGGGTGTTCGGGCATCCGGATGAGATCGTAGCATTCATATGAGGACAGCCCCGGGAAGCAGTCAAGTTTTTGCGAACACATAGTTTGGTGGCATCAACGCCTAACACACCTAGAAAAGGATGATATGCACTTCCTAATGTTGTGATAAACATGTGCGAGAGGCGACCGAGTTCACAGGGACAGAGCTAAAAATGATCGTGCGCATCGGCGAGCGACAGTGGATTGAGTTCATTTGCGGGTAATGATTCAATCAATTGATAAAATTCCAAACTTGATAACTTACGGGAAAACGATAAATCGCGGCGGGCCGTTCACGTACGGGGGCGGTTCTGGAGATAGGGGCTATTGATTGCATTGCCCGCTTCTTTTGCCCGAACGGGGAAAAAGGAAAACCACAAGACGTGAAGGCGCTACGCATCCGTAAATAGGTGGGAGCGTACGGTAACTTCTCCCGCAGTCGGTCACGATCCGCCTCCCTGGGGCTGCTTCGGCGAGCGCGAAACAGAAAAACTTATAAGGGTTATACAGGCGCTGATAGGGGGAGATCACTGTGACAATAAAGACCCTGGCCAAAACCGTAGCGCCGGGCCAAAAAAAATCGCAGGGACGGCCAGTTCGAACGCGGTCACAATGGGTACCACATGCTTACGATTCGGGAGAAGAACCCAAGAGATCTATAGTCCACTCGTACATACCGAGAAACACGGCTCCGCCAGCAGAGATCCACATAGTTCTAGGAACAACGCCAGCGAATAGCGAACCGATGCCCTCAGTGACGTATATCTGCCGGAGTCGGCGCAGAGGAGGCAGGTAAGCAGGATGGGAAGGACCCTGACACAAAGTTAGTAAGGTAGAGGGTTCCCAAGTGGGTACCGGTCAATCTCACCCGAAGATCAAGCATGACGCGAGTTTTCAAGACGTCCAAGGGTGTCGTAAGCGCAGCGGCAATCCCCCCAGCTGCGCTCCCACATAACGAAGCTTCATAGGGACGTAAGGAAGATGGTTTGTGATATAGGAGGTGCGAGAGGCGGTGCTTGAAAAATTCGTACATCGGAAATTGCAGAGACGTAAACGGTATCTTCGGTGTCACCGAAACCATGGTAAGTGCTTGTCTGAGCGGCGTGGGATGGGAAACACTACCTCCCGCATCACAGTGGTACCAAATCCTCTGTAAAAGCCTTTAAATCCGTCGGTCTTCCATACCAGCTTGGCAGTCGCAAGGGAAGAATTGGCCATTGCGCCATACGAGGATGTCTGTGATCGAGTCTTGATCACCTCCGTCGGCACACGGATGAGACAAGCTGCCTTGAACGATCAGAGTCGTGCGGATAATCAGCAGGTTGGTTCGAACAGTCGCATATTGGCACGGCGCACCACTTCTCCTATGGATGCGGATATCATGTGGTTAACCGGTGCGAGGTGGGGAGGGGTTGGCAGGACCCGCTTGAGTGTGTCGTAGATACAAAAGAAAACGGCAGCTAGGGTCGAGGTGCGGGAATTGGGACAGCTGGCACAAACAGACAAACGGTGGGAAAGAGAATACCTCCAGGAGCACTCCCGACAACGACACTAGCGACACCATTGTATATGCCTCTAAACCCTCCCGCCTTGTAGAATCCGTGGTCCGATTGTAAACGTGTCTTTATGGAATCTATCGGATAGAATAATAGGTCGACGGATGTCCCAGCGAGACCTCCCGCCTGGAAAGAGTAAACGAGGGAAAGGCGTGGCCGGATGTCAGACTCACGATGAGGGACTGGCTGAACGTGGGTGGGTTCACGGAGGTCATCTTGACAACCTTGTGCGGAAAACCTCGCGTTGAGTGAACCTCGTACGCGCCGCGATCACGTGGCCAGCTGGCGCCACCCATTGATGTGGCTTCGCAGACGACCGCGTCTCACGCAAGTCTCCTCACAGCTTATCATGCGGGGCGTAGACCGAAGAATATATGTTGAACTCCCAAAAGAGAACGCAAATATCCTCATTTACTCAGGAAGATGTTATATTAAGGCCGTGCACAGTTGTTCTGTTGGCACTACTTCTACAATGTCGAGGGCCCTTAACAGCGCATGTGCGTCGCAAAGGGCTAGACATCGTGTCTAACGTCACAGACCCACCTGGCTCGGCTTACCGGTAGGGATGGTCAGCTGTGAGGCGGTCGTCTCAGCAAAGGGAGCACAGTGGAATGTACGTAGTCACGGTCACACATACCGTGTAGGTTGGCAGCGACCTCAGCCTCAGCCCGGTCCCCGTTTGCGAGAAGTTTTTCCTTGTTATAGAGGAGCTCCTCGCGTGTTTCAGTCGAAAATTCTTGGTTTTGTGCTATAATATGTGTTGAGTCGCATAAGATGACCCACAAGCAATGCGCTCACTTTCAACGATGGCATCCACCGGGCAGGCCTCTTGACAGAATCCGCAATAGATACACTTTGTCATATCGATATCTGAATGAGGGACGCCAGACCGCTGTAAGCATGCCAGGATATTACCAACGGCGCACCTACCATATTTTGTTGTACGACGGGACCCGTCTAAACGGGCTTCACTCTCGATAGTAATGGCCTGAGCGGGACAAATTGCCTCGCACAATTTGCACGCTAAAAGTGGTGGAATCAACTATCGAGGATTAACTTAAGGGCACGCATACAAACCAATGCAACGTTCTTCGCCGCTGGGATAACGACGAAGTGCGTGCTCTCCACGGAAGCGAGGTGAGAGAGGACCCTTCTCAAAGGGATACATGATTGTGTACGGGGGACGGAAGAACTGCTCTAGGACTAGCCACATGCCTGGAATGACGACAGTTCAGATACGATGGAGACAATTCAAGGGGTGACTGCGAACTAACCCCGAACAATCTCAGTGAAAAAGAACAGGTGGGCAGCCTTTTCGAGAGCACTGGGTCCTCCTTCGTATGGATTAACATACTTTCCTGTCCCAAGTTGCGGAGATTTGATGGGGTCGTGGTTATGCGCTGGTTGAGCCTGCAGAGTGCGCCGCGAAGTGGAGAGATGTCGTCGAACGACAAATGATATAGGTGGTGTGCTAGTAGTCGGAGAAAGCAAGAGTCGAGTGGCCAACCCAAGAGAAGAACGGCGCGCTAGCGCCATGTTGACTGTCGAGCTCATCGTCATCTGTGCACTCCAAGTCGACCCGCGCATGCTTCCGAGAGCGCTATGTCACACCCGCGTGACAGTATCGTGACATCCCTGCCCAACCAATCAGAACTCACGGATTCCCATCTCTACTTATGTCGTCTTCATCTTCAAAGAAACCATCGAAAGCGCCTACTGTTTCCGACCAGGGCACGAGTGCTTCATCAGAGAACCGCCATGTTTATCTGACTACTGGATAGAAATACAACAGACATATTCGCGCTTCCAGAACGATCTCCAAACCCTCGCATCCAAAATCGGAGAACTCGAACAAGAGGCGGAAGAACATGTGTGCGTTTGCAGTTATCCTCGCGTATCACTCAATGCAAACACGACCCCAGTCTGGTTCTCTCAACGCTGAATGAAGCACTGGTTGAAGAACCAGACAGAAAATGCTTCCGCCTAATAGGTGGTGTACTCGTCGAGAGGACTGTCAAAGACGTCGTGACTGCGCTGCAGACAAATCGTGACGGTGTGAGTTTTACATAGAGCTGGTCAGGTGTCTCCGTAAACAGACCGTTTCCCATCTAGATTCGTAAGGTCATCGCTAGCCTTTCTGAACAATATAAAGCAAAGGAAGGGGAGTTTGAGAAGTTTAAAGAGGAGTACAACATACGACCTGCTGGAAGGATATGACCCATCTAATCTTATCACATGATAAATATTGTGAATCCCATCTCTTCTAACGACAGTCAAGCATGTCTCTTACCCTCGAATCACTCCCGGTAGAACTAATAACTGCTATCCTGGAGGAATTGGATCTCGCTTCCCTTATCGTCGTTTCCTCCCTATCACGTCGCCTGTATAGCATCGCGTCCGATCGTTCTCTGAATCCATGGAGAACTCCAATCCTCCGCAACCTTCATAGCGGGACATACGAACCCTCCCTGCGGCACCTAAGTGTACGGACGACGGTACCCAGACAGAATTGGATCGAGATCATAAGCAGGGCTCAACCTCGTTTCTTGTTGTTCGAAGCCACGCTCCCAAACATTAAAGAGGTAGACTGGCAAGAATGTTTCCAAAGGCGCTTCTTGCCTGGATGGCAGAAATGGAAAAGAGACTCGAGATGGCATGAAACTTTCAAGAAGTACGTGCACGCCGCCGCCTCCGGGATGTCAGTTGTTGATCCCTGAGGACTAGGTTGTTGTTCAGAGTATGGCATCGCAGTATGACTACTTGCACCTCGGACGAGTCCTGGACAAAGTGAGAGCCGTATTCCTACACTTCGTCCACAGTATTCAGGCCTTGGCTAGGTACATCGTACTTAACAAGAACGGTTCAGCCAACGAATTGGAAGCGACCTCCCGCAACTACAACCCCCTGTCCATATTCAATGACTTGAAGTACGCAAATATTTCATTATCCTACCCCTTTCTCGAGCGACGACGGTCTCAGACTGCAAAGTAACTTGGCACATTTGGAGACCCACATTAGGGTATAGTCCGACGATTCCATCGTTTTTATACTCTAACTAGCCGTTCAGCTCGTTGTCCAATTAGCCGATGTGAGGATACTCGCCCTCGGTGTACTCAACAACCCGCGCGGTACATTCACTGTAAACAAAAATGCTCGGGCGTTCCTACACCCTCCTGGAATCGAAATGACATCTGTCCAAGTCAAGGGTGTCTCGGGAGAAAAGTCAAGAAACGGCCACTCATATGAACACCTCACCCATCCTCTCCCGGCTCCTTCGCATGCCGCGTATCCATTCTATACACCGGGCGGAGGAGATAAACGATGGTTGATGTCTGGCGATCTCGAGGAAGAAGGCCAGCAATGGGTCGGTGGGCTTATGTCAGAATAAGATTGTTCCTTGGATGCATTTTCCACTGCTTATACTGCTCACAGGCTGACGACTCAGATCACAAGCCCTCAAACGAGTATGCCGTGGGGTGACGGGCCCTTTTTGCAAGACCTTGATTTAGTTGTTGGGTTTGGAAGGAGTCAATATGCATCTTTCACCTGGGCGGATTTGGATTGTATCGCCCCGTGGATGAAGGATTTGGTGACGAAGAGAATTGACGGACCGGGACTAGGAAACTAGGCGCTTCTCGGAAGCAAATCTGTGATTTGATTTTGTTCGCCTTTGTTCCTTGTATCCTTGTTGTCTTACGCAACCGTCTCACCTTAATTATGGTCTCTCGTACGCTTGATCAACTTGTCAATTGGAGTTTTTTTGTCTTCCAGTCGCCTGGCCGACACGTTCCGGGACGACCGCTCTTCAGCTTACACTACCGTCCATGGGCTCCGAAACAACAATTATTATTATTGATTGCCCTGCTCGTATAAGAGAGCACCATGAAGGAGTCAGG
>Ga0137385_10001477_pt1 | contig 19742 bp, 21 predicted proteins | sample SagtaG_FD_104921 | JGI IMG/M metagenome (GOLD analysis project Ga0137385, IMG submission 104921) | Vadose zone soil microbial communities from Sagehorn Ranch, Mendocino, California, USA - Sage2_R_80_16 metaG | ecosystem: Environmental > Terrestrial > Soil > Vadose zone | place: USA: California... | reverse complement strand
GAGTCCGATCTCCTAAACTAGTGAAACGATCGTGTTACGAGCCTACACTCGTATCTCATCTCACACCTGGCAGGATAGTCCAATTCACACATGAAACATGGTCTATGCCCGACGCCGAGGTGTTGCACGAGTGAGCGCACTCCGCACTTCAACAGGGGCAAGCAGGAGGATGTCACAAGGTGGACAGTCTGAGGGACTGTCCGTTGTATTGCGCTAGCTTATATACCCTAGGGAATGGTCCGTGCATAAGGTTTAGGGCAGGCTTAGGGCCACCTGTGGGGTGCTGTGGAATACTGCGGAAAGGAACATTCCAGAGACATCTAAGAATAGTGTCCAATGAGAATAACATGGGAGAGTGGTACGATTCAATCGACCAATCAGAATAACGCGAGGAAGTGGTACGACTCTGTCGACCAATCAGAATAACACAGGGGAAGTGGCATGATTCTCATCAGCCAATCAGAATAATACAAGGGAATGGTACAACTGCCCCGCAGTCGATTGTGCCATTGTGGTGTGACTGCTCCACAGTCCAATAGGATAAATCCATGGGATGGTACGACTTGACTCTGCATATGGCCCAGCACGTGACTTGATAAACACAGGGAAATCACGTGACCCATCACGTGATTGTCGGAGTACGGAATTCAAACTCCGCTTTCGGATTTCCTCTTTAGGAAGGTGATTACATAAGGCCGGCCCGACGCGGACCAGTCTTAGATGCCTGAGTCATGACCCAAGTTTGTAGGTTCATGACACTCAGTGTCGTCGCATATGGCACAACCCTTAATAGACTGGTTGCTAATTGGGGAATGACGAATGGGGAGGAGGGTTACTTCCTGCTCAGCAATAGCCAGCTCTGCACTCCCAAAGGACATTGTGGCAGTATATTCCCTTTCGGGGGCAAACTGCACTTGTCGTACTCATGTGATCCCCATGGCAGGGACTACTGCCATGGGACCCGGTCACCATCCGAAGATCCGGCAATGGGCACAGTTCCATTCTTCCGATCGCCCGACCGCTGTGAGCTTTTATTTGCATTTGAACCCTTCGTACCTTGTACGAACTGTAGAGGTCTTTATGTAATAGGGCGCTTATCCAAATATGGTATTCTATTCTCGTGCCTACTGAATATCCCGCGCAGTTCGTCTTCTCTCTCAATCTCGAAAATCTACTCATTTCCCATGGTGCAGAAACCTCCCCTCCCAGTCACAAAAAATGTCTACTCGACACCCTGCAGTGGGAGCCCACAAAGAGGCCGTCATGGCTGCGCTCGCCGAGTGGTCTGCAGCAGAGTTTGAAGCAGAGGTGTCCCGACGGCACCTCTGCGCTGCGCTCGTACGACGTAATGGACGAGACCCCACAGGGAATATACCAAACGAACATCAACCCCATATTCCTCAACAAGATCAGTGACGCGCCCAAGCATGTCCTCACCGAACCAGGCGATATTCGACATGCGCTTGAGGGGGTCCGTGTGTTCGATCTGACCTGCGTGCTCGTGGGGCCCGTATGTAGACGCACACTCCCAGGTAATACCTCCATTTTCCTGTCCCGTCCCAGGGAGTTAATATGTATGCACGCCGCAGACGTCCTCCTCGTGACGTCTCCGAACCTGCCATCGTTCCCATTCCTCGACACTGAGACGTCGTGCGCAGCTCGACCTCAACTTTCCCACCGACGTTGAGAAGCTCTGCGAGCTTTTGTCGGCGGCGCAGATGTGTTCCTGCATCGTACCATTTGGGTGGTCTCACTGCGCCCGGGTTTGGTCCTGAAGAGTGCGCGGCGATGTGCCCTGGGATCGTGCACGCGTCGCTAACCACGTTCTCACCTGGAAGGCCGGGGCAGGACGTCAAGAGCGTGTGCGTCCCTTCCCCCGCTCTCTCTCTGAGTACGTCCACCGGCGCGCAGCGTGCCGCTTGATCCGGACGTCGCGGCGATGTCCACGACAATCGAGCGAGATCCGGGGGACTTTGTTAGAGAAGGAGGGGGACTCTGACTGCGATCCGGCACACGGCTGCGAGGGCAAGGCGCCAATGCGCCTCGATGCTCACAGGCTCCTGCAGCCATCGGTGAGGTTTTAAGCCAGGAGAAGCTCATTAAGGCGTTGTAAATAAGTTGTTGTGTAGCGTGCGTTGACGCGTTGTGAGGGCCACGTCTTTCCGTTTGTGTTTGATTTGAAAGGCAAGCGAAACGACGGTACGCACGCACGAAATGGATCTACGTAGGGAGCCTGATGATTTTGATATATTTACTACCCGCTCATACCGTCACGACCTCGCTACAGGGGGTACTGGGGACTTTTCTCTGTCGAAAGCTATGACACTGTCTGAGAACAAGGAAACCGAAACTGGTGAAAGACTCTTTGGGACAGCCGTGTCGTTGCTTGCCTCCATTGTATCTTGCGCGCCACACGGGACTGTGGTACCCGTGCGTGCCTTGAGCTGGGTGAACGTGACAACAACACCCTCCGATCCTTCGAGCGTCTCGCGGAGGTTATCTCGTGAGTTCAAGCTGGGATAGAATGTCAGGAATCAGGAAGATTGCAAAGGAATAACGAACAAAGGAGACGCACATGGACATGAACGCGCAGAGATAGAGTCGAACCATGATGAAGAGGGACGGCAAGTATATGAACGTATGTGGATATTTGGCGAACTTCGTTCAAGGAGTCAATATTTGACAAGAGGACACAGTAGGTAAAAGTGAACAGTACCAAAGTGGCGCAAGAGATAGCAAACACTCTGCGGAATAGCATAATTGTCAGAAAAGAAGTCGTCGCCCATCGGCGCACCGGCTCACAAGTGAAGTGTGCCGCAATTGATAGCATAAATCGCGAGAAGGTTCAACACGTTGTTAGTTCTAGCGAGAGAGCCGGTGTAAACAGAGTAATGGCATTTTTGCAATGTTCGGGCACGAACGTACCTCCGGACTTGCGTGCGGTTACTCAAGAGGGTATAAACCATTCCAACAGTAATGAAGACGTCGCAGAGGACCTTGCAAGACAATGTAGCAATGAAAGACCCCTGGTATGAACGGCAATTAGAGACTGCAGCCCACATCATCAGACGAGGAGCAGACGTGCCTGAAAGTTGCCCGGCTCATGTTTGTGCTTCAGGCTATATGCAGAACCTGTGAGAAAAAAAAAAAGGAAAAGAATACGTGCAACTACGGCTGACACTTTTATGCTGAACGCTGACGACGAGGGTAATGCCTTAGCGAACCCACAAATGAAGGAACAGAAGGGAGAAACATACCGATCCCAATACCTTGCGAAAGTCGGTTGAAAATAAGGTGAAGGTCTTAAGACGTGCTACTGCGGAGGAACTTACCGAATTCTGTCAGTGAGATGACGGACTGCTCATGTGAGTGGGTGCCAGCTCCGAACAAATTGCGTATACGTACGATCGCTGCTGGCGGGTACGGAGAACGCCAGCCTACTGGACTAAAATAAGTCTCACACAGATGAAAAACACCAGCAAACTCACGACGATAGATCCTATACGCGTAGAAGCTACGTCCTTTTCAGTAAGAGGTTGCTTCATGAACCCCCCATGAAAACGTACTGCTGTACAGAAACTTCAAGGACACCTGGTTACATATGCATAAGAATTGCGGACAGAAGTTGGTCACAACAGACTAGTGCACCGGTAGATAAAGCTAACGCCTTTAGAAAAGATATTTGCTTTTGTAAGTCTCAGGACGAGCTCTGTGTCACGGCAGACGCACAGCTTGACTCCTAGAAGCCCCATAAGAACCTCAACCAGAACAGTATTTTGGAACGTCATACCACGGCGTGAATACGGTGGATGCCAGTGATAGATAATCCCCAAAATCTGTGACGACGATACGATAAGTCGGATAAATAGCGAAACCTAGGTTGGCCGAGTCAACAAGCCTAGTCGAAGATGATGTCACTATCATGTATTCGATAACGAAGCTTTCGAAATGTATACATCAAAAAAGCGACCTGCAGAGGTTTCATTAAGATCCCGAGCATGGGACACACGTGGGGACCCTCACAAAGGACTTTAGAGGCCACCGATCCCTTGAGCAGTGACTGGTATAGTAGGAATAGACTTGCAACCAGGTAATACCATAGATACTAGATAGCCGATCGGGCTCGATCAGGTCCTGCGACATTGTATTACAGACAGTGAGACGCACATAGAGGAGAGGGCCGTGCCGATGAACAACGCCCCAAGTGTATTGTGCACAGGGATCAATGCGGGCATGGCAGATAAAAGTCAAGAAGAGAGAATAAGACTCGGAATCGACAGCAATGGAAGGGGAGCAGATGGGAGCAGTCGATTACCTGTTGATAAAGGCCTCTGTCATGGCGCTAGGAAGGCCCTGATGAAGTGGTCCCATCAAGAGCGTAAGACCGGCGGCCCCAATAACTACAGTAACCCGCACAAAAGTGGGAGTTGGCATCTGTTGTGTGACAGCGCCGATGTTGTAATGCAATCACCCAGAGATGGTATGCCATTCTCACGATCCCGTTTCACGGTAACCAGTTTCACTGGCACTCCATCATTAAAGTATCGCATTGACCATTAAATGTTCTACGAAAGCATCTACACAGGTTCTTAGGCGTTGCCAGTTGTAAAACAATGACATCACGACTTTCTGTTTGAACTCAGCTCGGCCTACTCGGTATAAAGTCCAGCACTCTCCCATCTTTTCCTCCCATCGGCTCAGTAATAGTGATAGAATCGCAACAGAGGCGGCCGTCGCGTGCGATACTTCTCGTAATCAAACTTTGGGCCAGGGGCAGCAGCGCCAGCTACGCTGACCCTACACGGAGGGCCTCTATGAAGAGAGAAACCATGACGGCTGATATATCTAATATCATTGAAATGCATAAATCGGCGAATCCCCCAGAGGGGCGTTATCGCGTTATCCCCGGGATCCAGAAAGACGTTCCGTAGCACAAGACATGAACGCACCAACTGCGCGTCAAGGCAGGTACAAAGGCTACTTAAAACTACTAGTCTACAGACCGTTCACACAGCCCAACTTCTAATGTTCTGGTCACTCAGGCTGCTCGAGCATTGTTTGTTTCTCCTCGCACGTGCAACATGCCCAAAACGTCAATAGCAGAGTTTCCATCACAGTGTCGACATCGACGGCACCACCAGGAGGATGGGCGACAAGATCAGGGTTGAGGTCGATGGGAACAACGTCCAATCGATGGAGGTTGTGCTAGGCGGCCGTTCATTCAATACGACTCAAGTACAAGCCCAAGCTCCACAGCTCTCGGCTGAGTAGGCAGAGCACCGAGAACAAGGACCGCAAGTGTGATAGCAAGGCATTGACAAACATAATTGCACTGGCAGTAAGTAGATCTCAGCTTTGACAATCAAGGGGTTGAGGGATTGAAACAGCAGCGCTGGTGAAGGGGCCAATGACCACCCCATTATATAACTGCGCGCTGTGAGTCTATCGCCGAGTGTGGAGGAGCAAAAAAAATTTAGGTCTCGTTAGCAAACATGTCGGTTGGATCTTCGGCTCCGTGCATCGGTATGTGACCATGTCGCTGCATAGATTGAACTTGTAGTAGCCTTGAACGACACAGCTGATCCAGTTGGACTCAGCTCTCAACCTATTGCCAGTGTTACTAGTAGAGCGAGCCGTATTGTGTGTCAGAGGTGCGGCCCCAGCACCTTTGGGGGTCCGACGGCTGGCTTCAACGATATTAGACGTCACGCGTCACCACTGTCTTTATTTATTTCTTGATAGGCTCTCTATGGTACGAAAGCTTTCCGGTGTAAGGTCGCGCTAGGAGGAAGGGAAGTCGATTGAGTGACAGATACGGTATTGAGTTCAGCCGGACCGGGATGCGACACCACAGGTTCGGGTTCTTTTTCTCTCTCTCGGACATGGTCGTAACCACATCCTCTACTGCCACCTTACCTGTATTCCCGATTACGGTGTGTCCTCGTTATTATTCCATTTGATTCCAAAACTCCTCCCTCCTTCACCCTTGCCTCTGCGCCTATCCTCTCACCTTTGACACCTAATTAGTTTCCTTGATTACTAGCCTAGTATTCACCAACACACCTTTTCTTAATGACCGCCCTATCGTGAAAATTCTTTCCCCAAGCCCTTCGACTATTGTTCTTACATCGCGTCTGACCTTCCTCTAACCACCCGTGTATATCAAAGGTCTGCGCCCCCTGTCGGTGTGTCGAAGAGGAATCGACGAAATTCCCATTTTGTTTTCGGAAACCTCTCATGGGCCGTTTCAGAGCTAGTGGATCACTTGATAAGTCTAGACTCGCGACCAGCCGTCGAACGACGATAGCGCAGCCAATCTGATGGGATGTGGGACCTTTTGATTCTGGATTCAAGGTATAAAGCTAGGCACCCAGCCCTGGCCCCTTTTGGTTTGCGGACAACGTTAGACGTGTTGGCCGTCGTGATTGGAAAGGAGACGGAAATTAATCTTGTGATTCAAAACTTATTATCGAAGATCTAAGACATCATAGCCAAGTGGTTACGGCGATAGATTAGAAATCTATTTCCCTTTGGGAGCGCAGGTTCGAATCCTGCTGGTGTCGCAACTTTTTGTAAGGTCTTGGTGCACATTTACTTCTATTTTTCCTGTACAACCTTTTTTTGACTCCCTTTTTGAAATCGCTGTTCACTCCCCCTTTTTGATTTTGAGGATGACGCCAACATTGGATGCCAAGGCAAGTTTTTGGATTGAAAATCGGCGTCGGCATCGCCCGGGCTGACCATGTTGCTGAGCTGTCGAAGCGTTGGCAGCAAGACACAGCGACACTGACACGCCATGAACACTCATGCGACAATAACGATAGACATTGTGGGTTTTACTGCATTGGCAGGAAAGCATTTCCTGCTCATACGATTGCACACTCCTTCACTCACACAGGTACTCGACCGCCAGAACACCCGTGAGATCCTGCGCGCTCTTCTCCACGCCATCCTCTTTCACCGCTTGTTCGGGACCATCAAGCCGCAGACGTTCGAGGTCCTTGACGTCACCATGGTGCGTCCCATGTCCGTTCAGATTGGGCACTCGTTAATGGACCTGCAGCCCGGCGTCGCGGATCCGAATGTGCAGCGCCTCGTCGACGAGAAGGTGAATGCGTTTTGGAAGGGCCTCGAGAGCGTTGCGCTGAAGCGGGGAGAGGTTCGTTCGTTCGTTACTCGCTCGTCGAGTGGATCGCGTCATCGGACGTCACGCCCTGACTGGTTGATTGTTGATTGTGTTAAGATTTCTGTCACGCTCTCGAAGAAGGACCAGAGGAAGGCGTGGCTTGGGATGACCACATACGAGGCACGTTGCTACCATCGCCCTATTGTCCCGAGAATCGACTAATCCGGTTTGGCTGATCGCAGGAGGAAGTTGCGTGGGAGCAGTGGTACGTAGCCGTCGTCCTGCCGCAGTCCCCCGATTCCCCGATCCAAAACATTCTGCACACACAGGATCATCAACGCGGAGATACGCCAGCCCAAGTCCGAACAAGGTATGTATTACACGCTTGGCGCCAGCCCATACCCGCCTTGCCTTCACTCCGAAACCTTTCTGTTGACTATCGACTTGGAACGCAGAACGCCAACAGTTCGACAGGAACCTCGCCGCGACGCTGTCGAAAAGCCTCCGCACGATGCTCATGCACACCTCGTCAGAACAGGGCCGCGCCGCCGTCCCCCCGATCACCAACTCGGACGTGTCGCCATTCCCACTCAAGATCGCCGTGCGCGTCGGCGGTGTCGAGCTCGGCTGAGTACGGTCAAAGTCCTCGTGTGCGGCTGACTGTGACTGCTGCCGCGGCGTGCGCCGGGCAGTGTCTCTCAATACGCGTCGGTTGTGTGTGTTCTCAAGAATAGGCAGACGCCCATTTTGGGGGCATTTATTCGAGCGAGCCCATCCGATTGCGATCGCAGCACTTTTGGAGGACAGAGCTGGTGTCATGGGTGCTGCGGTTATAGTACCCCGGCTCGTTTCGTGTTCGGTCCTCATTGTCTGACTGGATTGGATTAGCAATCGTGTTGCTACAGTCGCTACCTCGCATCTAAAGTTCTTCTTACTTAACCTCTCACCCTACCCCAGAGCCACAGATATGCATATTTTTTGTTGCCGTTTTAGGGGCGGATATACTATCCACTCGGACTGGGACTTAGGCCCGGAGATGGTGCCAGTGCCAGTGCCATTTCGGGCATTTCGGCAGGTGATAGACCCGAACACCATGAAGTGGCTGGGAAGCCCGCTCTCTGTTTGTGCCTCAAATTCTTTCCATCATCTAATTTGGGTATCATCTTCTCATACCTCGACACCGCGCACTACTTAGGAAAGCCTCCTATCACAGAGGGCCACGGCCCACGGTGGTTGACACGTCTAATATTGTCTGCAAATCTTCCAAAGGGTCCAGGGATAGGCCTCTAGCTTTATGCCTCGAGTTCAGAAAGACGTCACACCCATCAGGTCAGCTGCGTTGTCAAGGTGGGTGTGCAGACTGCGCAGAGCTGTCTACAGAGTCAGCGCGTGGTTAAGTTATGGGTGTCAAGCTACGCGGCGACATAGCCACAGACTGATCACCTTAGGAGCTGAAAACTAACCAATATGCTCGCAGACGCGATCTATTCTCTCCTCCACACTCGATAGGCTCAAATGCAGGTATATCATTGGGAGGCCACCGACTCCTCCACTAGTGGTGTTGTTTCAATCTCTCAACCTTTCCCAGCTGAGATCGACTTAATGGCACAACGATATTCAGTCAATCCCCATAGCTGCTATCTCTCTTGCGGTCCTCTCGCTGCTCCACCTGCCAGTGCCCTGCCGCAGGCAGTAGAGGGCTCGGACTTGTACTCGAGTCGTACTTGGTTGAACACCAGCCTAGCACGAGCGTGATTGATTCGAAGTTGATCTTCCTGTCAACCTCAACGCCGATGATCATATTTCTCGTCCTTCTGGCGTTGTCGTCGGTGGTATACTCTCTTTCGTCCTGCTATTTAACCCTATCCCAGAATCCCAGACCTAACAGAAATGCCAGCATGCGTACGGTATGGGACCCATAGTGCAAACTTCGATCATCGTGCATATCAGCCTTTCTAGCGCATAGTGCTGATACGCGTAATATGAGTCAGCGAAGGGTATTCGTCCTCCAGTGTTGAAGCTGATCTGAATATACCCTCACTTCTGCAAAACGAGCACACTTTTCTGCCTTATGTAACTTAGGTATTCGCCCAATGTGGCTGGTAACGAGGCATCGCGCTTTCCTCGTGAGTTGCCGCATACCACACTATATATCTTGCTATGTTCATACCTCTCCACTGATAGCTAATGAGAGGGCTCATCATGATAACTTAGACCGGGAAGGGTTTCCCCTGTCCATGAAGATACGCCCACAGCGCATGTATAATATACCTGTATGCAAGGCTGCAGCTCTCCCTACACCTTAAGTAGTGTATCAAGTCGGTACACAAGAACAAAAATATCGTTCGAGGTTTCAACTTGTACGTCTCAAACTCGGGGCGTAAGAAACTCGACACAGTATATGTTGACAAGGGCTAGGTGTCCTATCCCTGTCTGGCCCGTTCGCTTGACTCATTGGTGCACCACTGGCTGCTCTACTGTTGTGGCCTACCGCGAAAGGACTCATCACCTTTGAGGAAAGGTCATTCCCTTTTTTGGTCACACCAAAAGATGATGACAGAACAAAGTGATTGACATTCTTATCGAGCTAAATTATCTGTTGCTTCGCGAACGAATGGTACGAAACACAATCCGGGGGACCCCGTCAGGTGTTGTTATCAATCGTCTTCCTCACCTTGAAGAGGACGGGGAATACCACGGAGAAGATCGTAAAGATCTTTTGGAAGACGTTTGAGCTTATGGCCAAGATCTTGTAGAAGATGACTGAGCATACGGCCAAGATCTTGTTGGGGATCATGGAGATTATCACCGAGATCTTGTGGAAGATCTCCGAGCTGAACGCCAAGGTCTTGTAGAGGATCGGCAGCACCACCACGGTGATTATCGAGAAGTTCATCTACGTTAAATCAATCAGGCTTGTAAAAAGTGCATATTGGCTCAAGCAGAACGCACCGAGATCAGCCGCGAGGCCCCCCTGTGGCTGGGCCACCGGAACGGCAAGGGCAAAAGCAGCAAGAGAAAGTGCAAGGATGGTTCTCATGAACATCATTCTGTTCGCAGCTGGATAAACTGGTGGTGAAGAAGAGAGAGGTCGAGGTTGGGAATGACGATGACAAGGTCGCGAAGATAGGTGGCTTATTTATACCCAAGGTCCCATGAGCATTCCCTATCAAGGGTGAATGCGTCTTCAGCTTCAGCACCCAGTGACTTGGCGCACGAATACACAGTCATGTCCCGGATTGCGGGTGGCTTGGCCGAACACAAGACGTCGTCTTCCAAGAGCGATGTACGGTAGCGAAGCGACGTCACCTATGATCGTACTAAATTCAGCTCCGGAGAACAAGAAAGGTGTGGCGTTTTCGTATATCTCTGTTTCGGGATAAGTACAGTACGTGAACCTTGAAGGGTACGATAGCAGCATCACCTGGTCAGTTGCGCTAAGTCGTGAATGAATTGCAGTAAACTGATCGGGACATGCGACTACTACTACTGTACTGTAATCCACACGAACCAGAAGCTCACAACCGAGCAACTCAGCGAAGCGATACATTCCGAATGTCAACTCGGCGAGCACCCGTGCGCCGGTATGCCTGCGAGTCAAAAGATCTTGGAAACTCTGAGTCTCTGAGTCCTCACAGGCAGCCGGTAGCGTGCTCAAGGACCTCACATAGATCGCCATGAAGCAGGCAGGTCTGTCCGCTCGCCCAGACCGATGGTTAGCCTCATCTGGGAAACCGGGGAAGTTGAAACTTACCGTGTTGTGCCGGATTTTTGCAAATTATGTCAATTTTTTCACAATACACTTAAATTTCCAAATAAGTTACAGTATTGTGAAATGATTGCAGATTTTACACTGGCAGCGGCCTACTAGATTTCCATTTATCACGCAACTATACAGCCAAAGGAAGGAAAGTATCTTATTCTAGTTGTGGAACGTACTGTATGGAAGATTTGTCGATCTGTTATGTTGTTCACAAAGAATATGTCACAGCAATGCAAAACATCCACTAGTAGTGGTGGTGGTCGGGGTCTGAGTCCTATGTAGCTGCATCGTCGTCATGGCTGGAGTCGTACGCAGATCTTGTTGGAGTGCACGGCGGTGGCGGTGGCATTGTCGTGGGCGTCGTGGTTATGCGGAGCGCCTCCGAGCGCGGCGTTGGGTCATTGTCAGGGGTTTGTGCGTGGCCTCGTCGTTGTCGCGGTCGAGAGCACCGAGAGCAAGGACCGCAAGTGAGATAGCAACGGCTTTGACGAAGTTGCACTGGCGGTAAGTAGATCTCAGCTGTGACAATCCAAGGGTCGAGATATTGAAACAGCAGCGCTGGTGACGGAGTCAATGACCACCCATTATATACCTGCGTGATGTGAGTGCATCGAGTGTGGAGGAGTGAAGAAAATCTACGTCTCGTTAGCAAACATGTTGGTTCAAGTTGGATCTTCGGCTCCGTGCATGGTCCGTCTTTGTAGTCTACGCACCCGCCTTGACGGCACAGCTGATCCAATTAGACGTGGCGTTTTTCCGGACTCCGAGTATGAAGCCAGAGGTGCGGCGCCAGCACCTTTGGGGAATCAGACAGCTTCTCAATAGCTCTCTGCGGAGCGAAAGCTTTCTGGTGTAAAGTCGCGTGGTCGCTGAGATGCGCCGACACCGACGGGCGTGAGATTTCGCTGGAAGACGGCTGAAAGCTTGAGTTTGGCCGGACCGGATGCGGCGCCGCAGCATGTGCCAGTGGTTTAGAGGCGCATCTCCCGTGGTGCAAGAGACGCCCAACCCCCAGGGACTGCTCAAAAGAAACGACAAATATGGCGTGTACAAGGTAGCTACCCTACGGTGTTACCGAGAAATGCGGCGATGCACGAATTGTCATAGTTCAAATGGATTGCATACCAAAACCCGTTTCAGGGGTAGGAAACGCCAGCCGCTTTCATGAGTTCTGACACTTCGACGTCTACAAGCACGCAAATACAGTAAGATAAATCCATCAAGCGCAGTTCAAATAGAGACTTACGGTCTTCCGTATGCCTCATCCGGGAAGAATATGAGCATGATGCGCCTGAGGGGTTTAGACCGCGGTCATACGGGAGTTTGCCCCGTTGGCTCTAACACGCACCGGGTCCAAAAACAAAGTCTCCGCCGTTTTGCGAGATGTTTCCTTGCTTTCCGAGGTGCAATGGATTCTTGAGAGGGCCACGCTGCGAGAAAAGAGGTATATGGGTGAGCACTTAGAGCTAGGGGGTCAAGTAGACGCGGCATACCCAAATGCTCCATAAGGTGCCGCTGAGGAGACTGCGCGTCAGGTAGCTGCGTCTTTCCTCACCCTTAGGCGTCGTTTGGAGATTTGAGACCAAGCCGAGCGTGTCGTATAGCTTCCTGTCTGGATTGGCATAGACCGCTCCCTTGAATCCGGCGTTTTCTGCGGCCGGGGCAGACCGCTCGTAAGTGGAAGTTGCACGAGGTGATTTGAGGCATACTTTGGTAACTCTCGATTAGTGACCAATCCCCGCAGCCGACGACAACTATTTTGGTGGACGCCTCCTCGAGGGCGTCCTCGCGGACTGTGGCAAGCTGGGCAACGTATTGCTGTGGTGCGCGTTAGTACCAATCAGACACAGGAGCGTAGAGATAACACACCAGGCAACTCTAAAACCCCCACGACGGCAGACGATCAGCAAGCAAAGGACGGCTACCGAGAAGGACGCAGCGACGTACCCCACAGAAAAAATGCCCTTTAGGCAAACAATGAGGTCAACGTGAATATATGTGCGCATCGCTGCGCGAGTGACGTCATACGCACGGACGAACACGACGACGGTCTTCTGGTCAGCGAATAGGTCCCCAAAGCGGACCTTTCCGCCTTTTTTGTCGAACACGTGGATGTCTGTGGCGGCTTCGAGTGCTTTGGCGTCGATTGCAGGTGAGCTTTGGTCAGCGGACATGATGGTGGGAACGAAACGAGTAAGGGGTGTAGTTAAAAGGAAGCGGGGTCTGGAGCTGGAGCTGCTTTGTGCATGACGTGATGCGATGGTGATGGTGATGGCGCGGGCCGATGGAGAGTTCTTGCTTGTGTACAAGCGGGCACAGTAGGTGCCCCGAGCTTGTCCAATTTGAGGATAGCTGATTCGTGCTAGGACCCAATCGTCATGAGCTATAGGTTCCAATAAGGCCAGTTGTGCGAACTCACCCCTCATCTCATTCTATGCGGTTGCCACACAGAATTGTTATAAGGGTGCCGCCGCGGATGCATCAGAAAAGGGCTTGTGATGGAGAGACAGAAGACTGGTGCCCCGAAGTTAGGGTTAGGGTTCTATTTTGTATCCATACATCATATCATGATGTATGCACGCACATCCCGTGCTACAGTACTCCTTAACACCAATCATCATGTCGCAGTCCATACTCGATGTGGATGACAAGTTCTTCCAGCCCGATCCTTCTGAGGGCTCGGGTCCTCCTAGGAACGACAACGTACCTGGGTCGCTACAGCGTGCCTCTTTGAGGCTCGATTTTCCGCCGTCATATGTCGTCGTCGGCGCGTATCGTCTCCTGTCAGATAAATCTCTCTCTGTTCCCATATGGCAAAAGTGTCGAAACGGGTTTTTGAGAGGAGCTGCAGTTGGTGGTATCTGGGTGTGTGGCTGTGTTTGCCAAGGTGCAACCGAAATCACTAACTTTACACCATACAATAGTCCTTTCTGACCTTCTCTATCCAACGTGGGCTCATAAAGACTTTCTGGATAAAGTGTGTAAATTATTTTGTTGCATTGCTGTCGCTGAGCTCCCTAGCTCTCCAAACGTTGTTGGCCGCGCGAACGATACCATCTTAGGCTACAAGCCACCATTCGACATACCCACATGTTCGTTTCCTGTTTTATGCCTCTTCTATCGCTGATAGTACACGTATATATCTTCCAGGGGCCGCTATCGTGTTTTTGTCCTCGCAACTTACCTTCATATTGAAGTTTTTCCTCTCACGCAACCTCCGTATCGCACGCGAGCGTGCCTGGGACCAGACTATTGCGTCGCGCGGCAAGGGTCCAGCATTTTGGCAACCCTATGTCGAGGAATGGGATGTACCGCCAGTAGTTGATGTCGGCCGGTGGGCAGGACTGGAGGTGGCGAGGAGCCACGTGCTCAAGTTCGTCATCAAGAAGAGTGAGTTCGGATTCAACTTTTATTGGTGTAATGAATACATTTTCACTCGAAAAGTCATCCTGATTCCGATGCATGTTCTCCCGGTTGGTGGTCTGTTTGTCACGGCCGTCTTCAAGGCGCTTGGTACCGCCCGATATCTCCACAAGCCTGTTCGTATACTTTCTTGACCCTAGGCCCGCATATTGACGTTTCCTATGTAGTACTTCCAAGCGAAGAAAATGACGAAGGAGCAGATTGCGGTCTTCATTGCGGAACACAGGTGGGACTATCGACGTGAGTAACTGAGTTTGGTTGTTCGGGCGACGTTTTTTCGGTCAGCTGACGTTGAACATTCCTCAGTATTCGGTTTTGCTGCCGCACTTTTGGAGACACTTCCCTTCGTCGGATTGATCTTCTCAGTATCCAACAGAATCGGAGCCGCCATGTGGGCCCATGGTATGCAAACGACGCGGCATTCATTGGGTTGATCGGTGCTAACAGCGACTTAGATCTTGAGAAGAGGCAGCATTGGTTCTCGGAGAAGAAGAGAAAGAGTTCTTGATTTTCAGGGATTTTGGATGCATACATCCTGTTCACACCTCTCGGCCGTCCGACTCTCGCGCCTTATTTTTTTCTTTGGCTTTGTTTGTGAATTAATGTCCCACTGGTACTGACTCTGGTACAGTAAACCCGACGTCCCTGAAGATATTATGTTGTATTATGGCCGTTGCCAACCGAGTGCAGGACCCCCCAATAGATTTATTGTAACCACACGAAAAAAAATACAGGACTGCCAGCGGCTCTGGTAGATCGAACCATGGTGTGTCCAACAATGAAGAAGTAGAAAGATGACATAACACGACACGACACGGGCTGATTCGCCCTCTACATCCCTGGATTGATATTGACGATCAATTCTGCTTGGATTGGGTCCGTGTTCGTCGCTGGAAGCTCATCGAGACGTCCGGAGCAGCTCTTATGTTTGCCATCGGTGCGTTGCCTCTACGCCTCCGCATTTAAAGACACTGACTGGCGCGTCTCTTCGCACAACTTCATGCTAATCTGTAGATTGTTCCAGTTCCCCTCATCGTAAGTGGTGCGGGGGGGTTGATCTTCTCAGATTTGATTATGGTAGTTTGCGTCTCTGCACTTACTGGAGATATGGCCTTTCCTTTGCAATCGTCGGGACCTGATTGTAATGTACCGTAGCTGACCAATTGTGTTGTGTTGGCGTGTGCTGCCTTGGCAGTCACGACATGCATTGGCCGACGGGGAAGACAAAATATGGTAGGAAGAATCCTCAACAGTACATAGGGATTTCGCTGGCTTTGTGGGCTTTGCGCCGTTTGGTTTTGGCTGGATTGGGTCAGGCACGTCACTTTTGCGGTGTTGCTCCGACTCCGACGAGTCCCCATTGAAGTTGAACGCTGGGCTACTCCATACACTTCAGATAGAGCTCCATGAAACTTATCCGATGTCCACAGTGCCATAATCCGTGCCTACATAGGTATTAAGAACCTACTGATATATGCACTCTGCCCCCTTAGCACTGTACGTACACCAGGCTGCTGACTACCGTCAGCTTGACCATCAGGCTCACATTTTCGTACCTGTTGTTCTATAACTTCTATACATCAGTGCTCATCAGTGCGGGACAAGACGCAACAATCCTTCGAGCCCACTTCCAGTGACACCTCGCTGTACGTGAATTCACGTCACGTCTGCCCCCCCGTCTTACACTGTCCCCCATGATGCGAAAACTTTCCCACTTTGACCTAGAATTTACAAGGCGGACTATTGTAACCTGACTGGATTCCTTACTGACCCTACGAAATCATAACTGGCGATGGGCTATTGAACATAACGGACGAATGGTTCTCAGTCTACTATCGGCGTTGGAAGACATGAAACACGCAATCATGATGGTTCCAGATCCCTGTTGCTCATTGTTAATCCCTTCCCGTAATATTTCCATTTCTCCCGTCACGCCTAGCGCCTACTGGTCATGTGCATGATTTGGGCCTTTCTTGTTTACGGCCTTGTTTACGGCGCTTGTGGTGGCGGGCTCTATTGCTTGGATCAAGGGTCCTTCTCGTGCCGCGTTGACCATCCCTCCCAACGACATGAGCCTCCGTATAACTGACATTGATTCTGACGTCTTACTCTCTGTTGTTGAGCACGTCTTTCTACCCCCGAAGCTTCCTCAAGAAGCCCCAACAGAGGAAGCCGAACGCGAGACCAATGTTGCCTTGTGCCACATCCTCATACAAGCTGCTCGAGCTTTCTCCCAGGGCCTCTCGCCCCTTCGCCAGTCGTTATGGGCTCGGATGATAAAAATGATGGGATCTATCTACCGGACTGCGAGGGCCCCGTTAGTAGAAGCGGAACTCGCAGGCGCCTTGTCGGGGCTTGCTATGGGAGGTGCGCCCCAGTTCCCACGTGTCGTTGTTTCATCCCTTACCTTCACTTTCAGATGTCTTCGTTATGCATGTTCGAGCCCAGAATGCTGCCGTCCTCGTCCGCATGCTTATTGATCATGTTCAATTCGAGATGTTCGAAGTCTCCCCGCAAGCCAGCGTCGTTACGTCCACCAACGGAAAGTTGCTTTGCTCCTATCCCGGACCTGCAGTTCAGGTCTCCACCGGGTTCTTTTCCGATGTATCTTTTCTTCAAGAGCTCGCATCCTTCCTCGTCCAAATGGATGTCGACATGTTGGATTCCACTGCGACTGCGGTCAAGGCGGGATCCACGGTACGCGAAGTTCGTGAGAGCGCTCACCCAAAGTATATATCCGAACTACTAGTGGGAATTCTCAGAGGTTTCGGTCAACCAGCCTCTGTAGATCGTATCACGAAACGGATAGGGGATGAAGTTCTTTGGAAAAACGCCTACAAACCTTGGCGCCGATCGCCGTTATGGCTGGTCATCAGGGTGGCCCTGCAAACCTCTCTGGATAGCAACATGTACAAATCGTTTATGCTCGTTTTCCACGCGTACATCCTCAACATCTGCATCCAAAGGGGCTTTCCGAGCGAAACACTCCACGTAATGAGGGTCAAGATGGCGCGACGTCTCACGAAGCTGGGACCCGCCGTTTCGGACGGCGTCTATCAAGCTGTGTACTACGCCGCAAAGAATACAGAGACACTTCTTCAGAAACGGTGGTCGAGTTTTCAGAAGAGCCGATCGTTTTCTCCGGCGTGGCACCCCGAGGAGCTAGACGTCCTCGGCGATGCGGCAATTACTCTCAACAATTCACGCACATACCTCATGAACGCACTTCATTCGACGTTTCACAGCTACTCGTCGAAGTCGTTTAGCCCTTCTCATCGGCCGCGCCTCGCAAATACATTAGACTTTGGTTGCTTTTCGGACGGCCGACTTACGGCAGCTGTCGCGGAGGACAAGCGCACTGCTCTCGCGGACTTCGAGTTGTCCGTCGAGAGATATCTGGATTTCTGGGTCGATACCTATCAGCATGATGACAATGCCCCGGATGTGATTGCGTCCTGCATCGAGCAGTATTTCGACGTCGCGAGGGACATCTACGGCAAGATCTACGGTGCTGATCCCGAGGATAACTCAGTCATGATTTTGACAATCATGGATCTTTGGATGGCTCTGGATAAGTTGACGACCCAACAATGTCCTCTCCTGACATCTTATTCGCCGGAAATTCCTCAAGACTTCCTTCATCCCCTACTCCTTCATCGCTCCGGCTCCCTGCGACGTGCCATGCTTATTGAAGAGTATATTTTACAGCGGCATCAGGACTCATCCTGCACGACGTCAATCTTCTCGAACAAGGACACCGAATCGTCGTTCGCTGTGCAGTATTTTCGTACTTCTCAAAGTTTACAACAACTCAAAGTTGAAATCACCCAACATGCTTGGGAAGTGCGAAATCGGAAGCGTGCCGAACTCAACGCACTGAACGGGCAGTGGCAATCACTTAAGGATGAGGCCTCAGAGATGGATCACACTTACCTGGAGATCAATAAAGGGAACTTGACTCATCGGCAAAAGCTGTGTCAAAAATGTCAAACGGACAAAAGGGCCAATAGGTTGAAGATCGATGTCCATGAATGGCCGCTCCCCCAGGCAACGGCGCAAGCACAATTAGTAGTATTCGAGCTTTCTCCACCACGTGCGTTTTCCGCATGGCGCGAGATAACCTCCAAGATTCTCCTCGACATCGGGATGACCAACGCTCCTGACAAAGCCGACCAACCAAAGCTCCTCTTGGACACCTACTCTGGTCTAAGACATTGGGCAGTGCTTCACACGTACCACCGAATTACAATTGGGTCCACCACGAAATCGTTCGGAGATCAAACGCATTACAAGAAGGTTCAGATTCCTGCCGACGATTCTGATGTTTTGCTCAACAACGGGCTATCCTTCAAATTGTATGACCGTAAGTCCAAATCCTGGGCAGAATGGCCTTCTCTTGGATCTACCATTACAAATTTCTGCACACCCCCTATCCCCGCGTTATCTCCATACGGCAAAATCCACTCCTTTGTTTGTGGAACGCACCATACTTCTAATGAGGTGATCGCTGCTCAGGCTGACTGCCCCCCGGAGCTGAGCCCTCATGAGTACATGGCGTTTTCTGGGTTGCGCAGCGGGCCACGTTTGCAATGGCTGAACATAACAAGAGAGCTGTCGTCGCCCTCGCTCTCATTTCGCCGCGAGGAGGTGCATACGCTGATCACTCAAGCAGCCTGGCATCTTGGCCCACTGTCAGATGGTGTACGCGAGTGGCACACTGACCTTGGCATTCCCAGCTTCGGATGGACGCTCGTATACGAACTAGAGGGCCTTCTCGAAAGGATAGAGGCTAACTGGCTAGAGGAAGTTACCGTCAGGACTATTGGTATGTTAGACTCCAATCTTCGCTACGTGTCGCCTTTTGTTTAATGATTCGTAGCTCTTATTACTAGCCGCCTCCTATCTTCTACTCGCGATCCCGATATTCGTCAAAGAGCGTTGGCATTGCTCCAGAGGGCACGGAGCGTAGCGCACAAGTGGATTAACGAGCTTGGATCAAAGCTAGACTTGACTGAAGACGAAACGTCGCGCACCAACTTGCGTCGACGACTCTGCACACTGGCTGCGACGTGTTTTTCTCCCTATGATGTTTGCCTGGAATACGTCCCTTGGATGCTTTCTAGCGACGACGATATCGCCATAGCTGTGCATTGCGCAGTAATTGTACATGACAACAGCCCATCGATTCTCAAAGATGATAACTTTCGTTATCTCATTCGGCTTCTCAACCGACATCGCCGCCTCCTTCATTTTCTCGAACCATCTCTCCGTGAATGCGTACAGTCTAACCCACCGGGCTTCGATCAAGGGCTCGCAAGTTTATGGCCCGGGTTCCGCCGGCAGACCTCCTCGAATTGGCACGTGCTTTCCAATCTCAACTCACGATGGATTTCCTGTATCGTAGAAGGTGGACAGGAGGTCCACTATAAT
>Ga0137385_10001474_pt1 | contig 19789 bp, 17 predicted proteins | sample SagtaG_FD_104921 | JGI IMG/M metagenome (GOLD analysis project Ga0137385, IMG submission 104921) | Vadose zone soil microbial communities from Sagehorn Ranch, Mendocino, California, USA - Sage2_R_80_16 metaG | ecosystem: Environmental > Terrestrial > Soil > Vadose zone | place: USA: California... | reverse complement strand
CGGCTCCGTCGCCTACGACAGCAACAGTCGTGCCTGGCTTCACGTTCGCCGCGGCGGCCGCGAACCAACCCGTCCCAAGAACATCGGAGGTCGCGAGTAGGCTCGGAATCATCTCCTTTGAAGGAACGTCGGGGGTAGGCACGAGAGTGCCATCCGCGAGAGGAACGCGCAGCAACGGAGCCTGCGCGCCGCCTACGAATTCTCGCCGCTGGCAGGAAGACTGATAGCCAAAGTTGCAGTGTGGGCATGTGTTATCTGAGGCAAAGAAGGAGCCGATGACAAACTGGCCCTGTTTAACGGTCCTGACCGCGCTGCCTACCTCCTCGACGATGCCGCAGTACTCGTGCCCCATCGGCGTCGGTTCAGCGATCGGTTGAATACCGCGATACGGCCACAAGTCAGACCCGCAGACGCAGGCAGCCGCGAGCCGGACGATGGCATCCGTTGGCTTGGTGATGGCTGGCGTTTCGCGCTCTTCGAAACGCAGGTCTTTCGGTCCGTACAGAACGGCTCCTCGCATGTTTTGTGGTCTCCCTTAGAGCATGATGATGCCGCCGTCCACCGAGATGGACTGGCCAGTTACATAGCTTGCAGCATCGCTCGAAAGCCACAGAACCGCGGTCGCGATTTCCTCGGGACGGCCAACACGCCCAATGGGGATGCTCTTCTCCATTGCCTTGAGCGCCTCACCCTGACCGGCTGCAACCATCTGGTCGGCCATCGGCGTCCAAATCAGCCCCGGGCATACGGCGTTGATGCGAATGCCGCGTGCAGCGTATTCGAGAGCCGCGCTCTTCGTGAACCCAATGACTCCGTGCTTAGCGGCATGATAGATTCCACGCTCGGCCCCGCCAGCGCGCCCTCCAAGCGAAGAGCAATTGACGATAGCTCCGCTTCCTTGTTTGCGCATCTGCTGCAACTCAAACTTCATGCAACTCCATACACCACGGAGATTGATCCCCATCACCCGGTCATAGTCTTCGCGGGTAGTATCGGCCGTCTCTGCAAGAACGTTTTGAACCCCGGCGTTGTTGTAGGCTGCATCGAGTCGCCCGAAAGTGGCGACCGTCTGTTTCACCATGGCCTCTACCTGCGCGTCATCGGATACGTCGCAACGGATGGCCAGTGTCTTGTGGCCTTGCGCGGCGAGCTCTTTGGCTGCAGCTTGCGCGGCTTCTTCATTCCAGTCCGCCAGCACCACGGAGGCGCCCGATTCAGCAAACGCTTTGGCTGTGGCAAGGCCCAGTCCTGATCCAGCTCCTGTAACCAGCGCCACTTTGTTTTCAAAGGATATGTTCATAACGACTTCCTCACTCTTCTAACGGGTTGTAACCCGGCTTCACGTAGATGTTGTCCCACTTGCCTCGAATCTCGGGTCTATAAACGTTCTCTGCCCAATCCAGGGATGCAATTTCCTCGAACGCTACTGAAGCCGCCTCTGCTCCGTAGTTCAAGACGCTCATAACGTCTTTAGCGATCTCTTAAACGAGACGAGTCTTTTGCTCCTCCGATTTCCTGGCAGCAGCGTCACGATCACATGGGGCATTGTCCCCCCTTCAGTTCTCCGAAAACTCTCAACGGAGCGTAGTATCTTCATGTCTGCGCCACTACTTGGCGCGCTTCTCGAATACTTCTTTCGCAACCGGAAGCGCGGAAAAAACGTTAGGCCAACCTGCATAGAAGGCGAGCTGTGTGAGTACTTCAGATGCCTGGCGTTGTGTCAGGCCGTTATCCATGGCTCTGTTGAGGTGGTAATTGACCTGTGCCACCTGGCCCGACGCAATCAGAGCGCTGACTGTCACTAGACTGCGATCGCGAGGCGCCAGCGACGGCCGTAGCCAAAGATCACGGAAGAGAACATCGGTGGTGTACTGGACAACGCCCGGCGCGACTGTGCCGAAATTCTGCTCGACACTGGCTGCGCGTTGCTTTTCGGCGACCTCGTTAAGAGGCAGAAGCTCCACCGAAACTGGCGGAAGTTGATCAGGTCCAATCCCGCGCTTATGAAACACCTCTTTGATGATGACAATCGCCGACATCGCATTCTCCCAGCCGGAGTAGAAAGCAAGATGCGTGATGATCTCTGAAATCTCGCTTGGTTTCACTCCGTTGTCGAGTGCGAGATTGATGTAGAAGGCCATCTGCACAGTCTGATTGCGCGCGATCAAAGCCGCCAGAGTCACGATGCTGCGGTCGCGCGGAGACAGATCGGGACGCTTCCACAACTCACCGAGAACGCGGCTCTGCGTGTAGTGTTCAAGTGCCGGCGAAACTGCGCCTATATCCACGGGTGTTGGGGCGGCTGGAATCGCATTCGACTTCTGCATAATTGCTGTTTTCTCCGTTTGAGCGAGAGCAGGAAGCGTAGAAAACGAGATCAGGACTACTGCGAGGAACCTCATATCGGCCTCAATACCTCCAATAGTGTTCAGCGATTCGTCATTCGCTCAGCTTCCGCTGGATACCGGTCACCATAGACGGGGATTTTTGCAGTGGCACTGTCGAGTTCGCGAAGATCGTCCGGGGTAAGTTCCGGGAGAGTAGCTCCGATGTTTTCCTCGACACGCTCGAGCCTGGTAGTGCCGGGGATTGGGACGATCCACGGTTTCTGTGCCAGCAGCCACGCGAGAGCGATCTGAGCGGCGGTTGCATTCCTCTTCGCTGCGAAAGTCTGAATAAGATCCACGAGAGCGCGATTCGCTTTACGGGCATCGCGCGAAAAGCGAGGGAAGGTGCCACGGTTGTCCTCTTTGTCAAACTGCGTGTCTTCTGTCACCGCCCCAGCAAGATATCCTTTGCCAAGAGGGCTGTACGGAACCAAGCCAATCCCGAGTTCTTCGAGCATCGGTAATATTTCTTCTTCGGGGCGCTTCCACCACAGCGAGTATTCACTTTGAAGCGCGGTCACTGGTTGGACGGCGTGTGCCCGGCGAATTGTCTGAGCCCCCGCCTCCGACAGGCCAAAGTGCCGCACTTTGCCTTGCTGAATCAGGTCCTTCACCGTTCCAGCCACATCCTCGATTGGCACTTCTGGATCCACGCGGTGCTGATAGAGCAAATCGATCGTGTCGATCCGGAGCCGCTTCAGCGACCCCTCTACGGTCTGCTTGATGTACTCCGGCTGACTGTTAAGACCCATTGGATGCGGATCTTTATCGGAATCGAATTGAAACCCAAACTTCGTTGATATCACTACCTGGTCACGCACGGGAGCGAGGGCTTCGCCTACAAGCTCTTCATTCAGGAACGGACCATACACTTGCGCCGTATCGAAGAGGGTGATGCCCCGCTCCACTGCTCCCCGCATGACCGCAATCATCTCTTCCTTGGTTCCTGCAACCGGCCCGTGACCGGCGCTCATCCTCATGCAGCCCAATCCAATGGCCGAAACTTCCAGGTTGCTCTTCCCAAGTTTGCGCTTCTGCATTGTCGCTCCCTTCTGTTCTCTTCCGCACCGTGCTCTTCGCTCTGGGTCATCGAGAAACTTGTGTTGGGCCGCTGTACTGTTCGTCGCTGACCTTTTCCATCCAGTCAACGACTTTGCCATTGAGAGCTTCTTGAATCGCGATATGCGTCATGGTTGTGGTTGACGTTGCACCATGCCAGTGCTTAACGCCAGCCGGAATCCAAACGACATCCCCCTTGCGAATCACCTGAACAGGGCCGCCCCATTGCTGAATCCAGCCAATGCCATCTGTGACGATCAAGATCTGGCCAAGCGGATGGGTGTGCCAGGCAGATCGCGCTCCGGGCTGGAATGTCACCTGGCCACCGCTGGAACGGATTGGTTCCTTCGCGTCGAAGAGAGACTGAACGCGAACCGAACCCGTGAAACGATCGGGAGCGCCCGTAATGACCTTTTGCGAGCTCGTTGCCGTAACCGTGATCTGCGCGCCGACTGCGCTGCTTGATGACGACTGGGCCACTGCCGTAGTCAATGTCGATTGACAGGTAGTAGCAAATACTCCCGCGAAGGAGAGCAACAATACTTTCCGTATAGCGTGCTTCATGTTTCTCCTTCCAAGCCCCCTCGATGCCCGTAGGACCAACTCATTCCCATGCAGCCAAACCCGGATGGCTGATAGCTCCAAGTCACTCTTCCCAAGTTTGCGCGCTTGCATTGTGACCTCTCCTTTGACGATCCTGCATCGATCTCACCCGGGCTTGGAGTTAAAAGAACACGAGATAGCTCGTGGAAAAGGTAAGTGCGTCGCTGACCCGTGGCGTGATGGCCGGCCCATGCGTGTAACTAAGGCCAATGCTCATGTATTGTCCGGGATGAACGTGCAGCGAATAGCTCCCCGTGAGTGACGGCGAGTTGCGCCACACGGTCTTGCCGGCCGCAACAAGCGGATCAGTGAAGTACTTGCTGTAGCCCGAGTAGGAGGCGACGATCGACACCATATCATCCGGACGAGGGCGGAATGGCGCCTTCTGGTAGAGCCGGGCCTCGTAATATCGGTCGTATGCGTTGAACCGGGACGCAGCGATCATTGCCGATCCACCAACATAGAGGCCTTGGTTGGGCTGGAGCGGGTCCGGCTTGCGCAGTTGGTAGTCCATCAGAACGAAGGCGTGGTCATTACCGGACTCCTTCTTCCGGTTGCGAAAATTCAAATGGGGTGTGCTATTCCGCATATATCCGGCGCGAAACCACGACTCGCGAGTGGCTGCACTGGCGACACGGATGTACCCGACCTCATTGATTTGGAGCAGTTTGTCGCCCTTCGGTATGAAGCGGAACCCGGTGCGATTGCGCGCAACCGTAGCAGGACCTCCTTCAGGATCAAGGCTCCGCTGTGCCGCTGTCTTCAGGTAGGCGTTCTTCGGTCCCCGAATCCTCAGGTTGAATGAGGGCGCAGTAAGCGGAAAGTACGAGGAACCGACCTCGTAGGGCAGGACAGCATAGACGCCCTGAGCGGCTGTTCCGGTAGAGCCGCCCACCAGCAGTCCTTCGAATTCGAGATCATTGCTGATATACCCCGCCTTCATCTCAATGCGGTCGTTGTCGAACGCCTTGTAAAAATCGAGGTCCCAGATCTGAATGGTCTTTGGCCCAGCAGGATTCCAGCTCACCCAATTCCAGACTCCGCTGCCGTAAAACTGGGCGTGCTGAAGGTGGAGCTGACGCAGATCGGCGGTGAAGAGAAGGTGATCCAGTGCACCCTCGAACGGATGCTCGCCGACATATGTCTGATGTTCGGCAGACACAGGTGTCTGGAGCACGTTCTGCGCGTACTGAACCTTCTGGACAAGACGCAACGCCATACCCTTGCTGAAAAGTGCGCGGCGGTACCCGGAATTGACGCGGATGACGCTGTCGTCAAAAGCAGGCATCGCGGCCTCGGCGCCGATGAAGTTCAGGTCCTCAATCGACTGCCCGCCGTTAGGAGGAATAATTGAAGGGGTAGCGATATCTGGCGCGGTTTGAGCATGGATCCATGCACCGAAAAGCCCCAGGAGAAGAGCCGTCACAATCACTTTTTGCGCTTTGCCGTTCGAAATCCCCACGCTCTTCTCCGGCAGCTCTCGCTTACGCCCACAAGTCTGGCTGCATTTCGATGCTACTGAGGGATGAACTCCGGGCGCTTTCCCAATCCTGCCAATTCTTTGCCTGATCCTGTTTACATGGTTGTTTTTGTGCACGTGGAGAGATCGTCGGCAGTACTCTTGTCAAGAGGAGAGAGAGCGAGATGCTGAGGAGAACAAAGAACACCGTGTCTCCCGATCCAACGGTGATCGAGATGAGGCAGTCATTGGCGCAGCGAATAGCGGCGCTGGCGGGTAAGGCGGGAGAACATTCGACCGCGATACCCGGACTGTTCTTCTACTACCGCACGACGCCCACTCCCTGCTATCGCGCTTCATATGAGCCGAGTCTCAGTGTCTTTGTGCAGGGACGGAAACGGATCATTCTTGGAGGAACCGAGTATTTGTGCGATGGATCATCGTTTCTGTTGTCATCGATCGACGTGCCTGCGCAAAGCCAGATCATCGAGGCCTCAGAGAAGACTCCCTTGCTCGTTATGTTTCTAAGCCTCGACATGCCGACGGTCCGGGAAGTCCTCAGCCGTGACGACGTGCCTGAAACCAAAACATCATCACACCGTCAAGGCCTGGCAGTCGGTGAGACGACTCTCGGACTGCTAAGCGCATGTAGCCGGTTGCTCGATCTTCTTGACACGCCTGAGGACATTCCCTTCCTCAGCCATTTAATTCAGCGTGAAATCGTGTACCGCATCTTACGGACGCCGCAGGCGGAGCGGCTACGCGCCATCGCGACGAGTGGCGACCTGAGTCAAAGAACGACAAGAGCGATCGCTTGGCTGAGGGCCAACTTCGCCAAGCCTTTGCATATGGAAGATCTGGCGTCGACCGCAAGGATGGGAGTTTCAACACTACATCATCAGTTTCGCGCGCTTACCGCAATGAGCCCGCTGCAGTACCAAAAGCACCTACGGCTCCAGACCGCGCGTGAGCGCATGCTGATGGACGGTCTCGATGCCACAAGCGCTGCGTACGAAGTCGGCTACGAGAGTGTGAGCAAATTCAGCCGCGAGTACAGTCGATTCTTCGGCCAGCCGCCCATCGGAGACATCAAGGCACTGAAAGGCAACGACGTCGGTGTGATTAACGTGGCTTAGCATTCCGAGACTCAACGTTCAACCTCGACCCGACAATCTCTTAAGGCATCACCAAGTTCGAAAGTGCCAAGAAATCTGGACAACTATCATCGTTGTTGGGCTTCCGGGGTGTCCGGCTCGTCGAGAAGCTGGATGCTGGTCGCTGGGCCGAGATCGGGATCCTTCCACGACGACAGCGCCCAGGCAATGTGCTTATTCGGAGTTACCTCAAGAACTTGGATGGTGCCGGGCCAATGCGAAGCATCATTGTCTCCGGCGATCCACGAACCGATTAAGGTGTTCCCATTAGCGAGCCGGTCGGCAGTTTGAAAATTGCCTAGCTTGTATTGTGGTGCATCTTCCGGTGTGAACTCCCACACCGTTTCGCCCTTTGGGTTTACCTCACGCGCATACCGACTCCTGTCGCCGGAAATCAAGGTGTTGCCATTGGTAAGACGTACTGCCTGCCATGGCGAATTGGCGGGGACCGACCACACCACTTTTCCATTGAGGTCGTACTCAACCACCTTGCCCTCACTCAGGTGCGGCACGAGCAAGGTGTCGGCCTTCGTCATGCGAATGTGCCTGAACTGTCCGTGCGTATTCCTGACATCGGTCGGGATGGGAATCTCTTTCTCGATCTTGCCCGAGGCGGTGTTAATAATCATCGCTTCGGCAGGATTCCCATTGCGCATGATCAGGACCCGGTCTTTGCCGATAGCCTGGCACGAGTGAATCTCCGTACCTGGTGGGGCCTCGTAATCCCAAAGGATCTTCTTTTCGGGACTGATCATGCCTGCTCCCGACATATGAGAGAAGATGATGTTCCCATTGGCAAGCATGGTGGCATCGTCGAACTCCTGAATTCCGCCGCTCGCGGTCTTCATCGGAATTGAGTATTGCCAGACTACCTTGCCGCCGCGAACTAAGAAGATCGACTGCTCATTGGGTTTACGTGTGTCCCATTCCCCGGCGTAGAGGAAGGGATGTTGAGATATACCTTTGCCCGGCATCGCTTCCTGCGATCGCATTTCGCGAACGGCAAAGAGCATCACGACGGTGGAGAAAATCAGAAACCTAAATCGTTGCATTCGTAACTCCTGAAATCATCGGCCGGCCAAAACGCAGTTGTGGCGCGCGAGCATACTCTTGTCTTGAGCAGACAGGCTACTCTGCGCGTCCCACCAGATGGTTTGCGTACGTCTTTTGAACGAGGAAAAATGCCTGCTTCTTTTCTCCGTCTTCAGCAATGAGGCCCTTGCGGTTGTAGCCATCCTGCAGCTTCGGAATGTTACGAACCGATGAGCGGAAGTCCATCAGCACCCACGGCACGACTCCGCGAACCTGGGGAATCTTGTTGATCATGGCGAACTGGTGCTCAAACACATTCACCTGCTGCTCTTCAGCCCAACGCTCGTTCTTGCCGCCGTGCACGCCGAACTTCGCCTCAGCTCCGAACTCCGAGAAGAGAATCGGCTTATTCGGCATCGTCCAATCCATCGTGTCCGCGTCTTCAGGCTTGCCCTCGTACCATCCTACGTACTCGTTCTGTCCGACCACGTCCAGCGCGTTGATCAGCGGATCATTCTGGATGATCTGGTTGCCCTCCACATGCGGTCCAATCAACGCCGACGTAATCGGCCGCGTCGAATCCAGCTTCCTCGCCTCGTTCGCCAGGTCCGTCAGAAACTTCGTGCGCGCCGGTTCGTTCGGAGTCTCATTCGACACCGACCACAGAATCACTGACGCCTTGTTTCGGTCGCGCCGAATCATCTCGTTCAGCATTGTCGTCGCCTTCGCATAGACCTCAGGCTTGCTGTAAGAGATCCTCTGCCAGATCGGAATCTCCGACCAGATCATCACGCCGTCGCGGTCCGCCTCGCGCTCCATACGCTCATCATGCGGATAGTGGCACAGCCGCACAAAGTTGGCGTTCAGGTCCTTCAGGAACGCGAATATGTTCTTCACATCCTCGTCGGTGTTCACGCGCCCGCCGCGATACGGAGCCTCCGCGTGCATATTCGCGCCCTGCAGAAAGATCGGTTTGCCATTCAGCATGATCTTCGTGCCGTCCACGCGAATATCACGAAAGCCGATATCGTCCGTGAGCGCATCCTGTCCCGAAGCAAGCTCTACCTTGTACAGCTTCGGCGTCTCCGGCGACCACAGCGTCAAACCCTTCGCCTTCACCTCGAAGTCTGCGTGCCCACTGGCATCTGTCTTTACCGTCGTACTCACTCCGGCCTCTGGAACCTTCACAGTGACCGCCGTTCCGGCCGGAGTTCCCTCCATGTGAACATATCCGCTCAGCGTATCGGCATCTGCAGCGGAGAAGGTTGCACCGTGCTTCAGATGGACGTCATAGTCGTCGATGAACTTCTCCGGCAGCGTTATCAGTGAAACATCGCGATGTATTCCGCCGTAGTTGTACCAGTCGATCCCAAGTCCGGGAATCTGGTCCTCATGCCGCGTAGAGTCAACCGCGACCACAACAAAGTTCGCGCCTGGCTTCAATACCGAGGTCACCTCGCAGTCGAACGGCGTAAACCCGCCCTCGTGATCGCAGATGCGCTTCTGGTTCACCCACACAAATGACTTATAGTTCGCTGCTCCGATGTGCAAGAACGTCCGCGTTCCCGGCTTTGGCTGAAAATCGAAGTCACGCTGAAACCAGACGACGCCTTCGTAATGGAACAGCGTCGGGTCCTGTGTATTCCAGTCGCCTGGAATTTTCATTGTCGGCGCTGTCCCAAAGTCATACTCGTCGTTGTGCGGGCCGCTGCTGATGTTCGGGTGCGTATTCATGCCATAGCCCTTATCCCGAACCTTTCCTCCAACGTATATAGCCCGTGCGCCGGGGGCTGATCGACGAGGTAGTGCCAGTTGCCGTTAAGCGACATCACTTTGCGATGGTCGACGCCCACCAGAAGCGTCTTCAAAGGAAGCTGTTGTGCAACCACCGGCAGAGCCATGGCAAGGCTCAGCAGGACAATCGCTCCGCTCGGGTCTACATGCTTGTTCCTGAAAGACTTCAAGAGGCAATTCACTATGCGCTACTTTCTCGTTGCGTTTCGTGGTTGAGGGGAACTCATCTCCCTCGGTTCACTGGGCATAGCAGGCCGCGCACCCGGTTGATCGCAGCGCGTAGACAATGTAGTGTTCTTCCTCATAAAAGCATCGGTCTTTGAGACCCGCGCAGCATGATCCTGGTCGCTGGAGCAATTTTGCGGAACGCTGACACAAGATGCGTGGTCAGGCCACGAAGCGAGCCTATTTCTGCATTGCAAACTTGTCAAATGAGATGACATCCGATGTGATCCAAGGCTTCAGCGCGAGTAAAGAGGCCACTTTTGCGTTCAGCTGATGACGTTCAAAGGGTCTGTCATATAAAGTGAGGTCAGATCATAAAAGTGACTCTGGTAACACCCTGCGCGTCCTTTCTAAGAATCGAGTGGGCACGCGAATTGACCATGTGTCATGTCGCAGCTCGAGACGAAAGATGACGGAGAGAAGAACAAGGATGAAGTCCATTAGGCATTCGCATGTCAATCGTTTTCTCGCCGGCACATTTCTATTTCTTTTTCTGTTGTCACCACGAGAGACACGGGCTCAGATTGACCTGCTGACGCAACACAACAACAATGCACGCACCGGCGCGAACCTCGAAGAGACGACACTAACGCCAATGAATGTGACCGAGAAGCAGTTCGGCATGCTGTTCAAGCGCGTCGTTGACGATCAACTCTACACGCAACCGCTGCTCGCCACCAATATCAACATTGGCGGCGGGACGCACGATGTCGTATATGTGACGACGGTCAACAACAGCGTGTACGCCTTCGATGCGAATGACGCAAGTGCAACTGCACCCCTATGGCACGTTAACTTCGGCACGCCCGCCAATCTTCACGACGCAGACTTCGGATGCCTCGACATCAACGGCAGCATGGGCATCATAGGAACACCCGTAATCAATGACGCAAAAACTTCCCTCTACGTTGTGGCGCTCACGAGAGTCGGAGGGGGCTTCGAGCAGCGTCTTCATGCTCTTGACCTGGCGACAGGAGCTGATCTGCCGCACAGCCCCACCGTCATTGAAGCCCCCGGGTTCGATCCGTTGATGCAGAACCAGCGCCCGGCACTCTTTCTCACTGGGGGAAATGTGTACGTCGGTTATGCCTCGCATTGCGACAAGGAACCGTACCATGGATACCTGATCGGCTACAACGCGACCACGTTGCATCAGGTTGGGGTTCTTAACACCTCCCCGGAAGGTGAAGGCGCGAGCATCTGGCAGTCGGGTCAGGCCCCCGCCGTAGATGAAAAAGGCAATATCTATTTTGTGACCGGAAATGGTGATTGGAACGGCACGACACAGTTCAGCGAAAGCTTCATTAAGCTGGATCCGCAGTTGAAGATGACGGACTGGTTCACGCCGACAAACCATCTGGAACTCGACAAAGCAGACAACGATCTCGATTCTTCCGGCGCGACGCTCATCCCAGGAAAACACCTTGTGGTTGGAGGTGGTAAAGAGGGCGTTCTCTACCTGATCGATACCGAGCGTTTCGGCCACTTAGGTGACGAACACGCAGTGCAGCACTTTTCGGTGACGAGCTCTCATCTGCACAACATTGTGTACTGGAACAGTGCAGACAAAGGAGAATTGCTTTACCTCTGGGGCCAGCGGGACAAGGCGCGCGTCTACAAGTTCGATGGGAACGAGTTGGGCGAGAAGCCTATCATGATTCGGACTGAAGCGAATCAGGGGCATCCGGGCGCGATGCTTTCACTTTCAGCAAATGGAGACAAGAACGGAATTCTATGGGCGGCCATCCACGCCACCGGCGACTCCTGGCATGAATCCCGGCCGGGAATTCTCCATGCCTACGACGCGAACGACATCAACCATGAATTGTGGAACTCCCTCCAGAATGCCGCGCGAGATGACTGCAATAACTATTCGAAGATGGCGCCTCCAACGGTGGTCAACGGCAAAGTGTATCTAGCTAGCTTCGGCAAGGAAAACATCGGGACCGGGCAGTTTTGCGTCTACGGACTCCTGCCTGACGGACCCCCTCCGGCGGCTCCAACGAATGTGCATGCGTCGATCAAAGGCAGATTTATCTCGGTGAGTTGGAACACAGTACCGGGATCGAGGACATACGCCGTCGAGAGCACTCAGGGCGGGGCTCCCCACATCGTAGCTTCAGGGCTGACCTCGCCAGAGTTCAAAGACTCTGCCACCGATACAGGAACAGTGGAGTACACGGTGGTGGCTTCCAGTGCGAACGGTCAAGGTCCACATTCCGCACCCGCGAGTTTAACCATCCAGAATGCTCCCATGGCGCGCGGCATGACGATGCACTAGCGAAGAGAATCTGGCGCGGTTGCGCCAAGGTGTTGAAGAATGGTTGCCGCAGAAGTCTCGCATGTCCGGTTTGACACATCAACCCGGAGATGAGCATGCATCATGTTCCATTCTCGTCGAGTTGCAAACCGGGACAATGCAATGTCCTTCTTGTGGAGGAGGGGACGGTAGGTCGCCTGTCCCGTGCGTTCTTGTAAAAGGCAGCGTTCGATCAACAGGTCAAAATCGCCATCCAAAAACACGACAAGGCTGGATTGACTCTGTGCCAATGTGGCCCGATTCGCTTCAAGATCAATTGCCGCTCCACCGAGAGCGAGAACGACCTGCTGCTTTCCAAGGCAACGAGCTATTACAGCCGCTTCCATTTGACGAAAACTTGTCTCGCCCAACACTGAAAACAGCGTCCCCGCTGTCGCTCCATTCTCCAATTCGATCTGCCGGTCGCTATCCAGAAATTCGCATTCAAGTGCTTGGGCGAGCAGGCGGCCAACCGTCGACTTGCCAGAACCCATGAAGCCAGTCAGCACGACTCGGGAAACCCCGCCTGCGTGCCATGGATTTTGGACCATCCCCCGCATGGCCTGAGTATCGCACGGTTTAGTGTGCGGCCAGAGATGGCGACGTATAACTCTTCCTTCCTTCGCTAAACAAGGCCTTTACCGGACAACTATTATTGGATGTTGGTTGCAGCTAGATCTACCCATCCATCAAATGCCGGGACTAAACATCTAGCGGTTGTCTCCGTCCAGATCCATCCGCTCCCGCACCACCTCCAGGTGGTCTCCGGCATCCCGCATCTCGTACAGTTTTCCACGCGCCCCTTTGAATGGCCGGTGCAGCACCATCATCAACTGCCCATCGAAGGTCCGAAATAGCATCCCATGCCCGCTATCCTGCCTCACCAACGGTGCGAGTTGCACCCACGGCCCCTTCAACTCGCCCGACTCCGACCGCGCCACTGTCTGCACATAGGTATTTCTCGGGGCTTTGTCGTACAGGTGCTCATAACTCGACCAGAGCATCAGGAGATGTCCATCCTTGGTGCGATATAACTCCGGCCCATCGGTGACGTAGCGTGCACCAGCCGTAGTCGGCAGCGCCTGTTCATCGATCCACGGCGCATCCGAAGCCTTGAATAGCGAGATGGGATCGCCGGCTGCTGCCGTCAGGTCGTCCTTCAGTGGCACCGCCTCCATCTTGCCGTCCGTCACCTGCAACCACTCGTGCGCATAGACCATCCATGGCTTGCCGGCCCGATCGACATACAGAGTCCCATCCAGCGTCATAAGATTCGCCGGAGGAATTGGCCCATTGCTCTTCACCGGAACAAACGGTCCATCCGGGGAGTCGCTCACCGCGATGATCGTTCCCCGCATATAGGTCTCGTGCCCCAGAGGAAGCTCCTGCGGCAAAGTCTTCTTCTCATTGTGCAGCGTTGTCAGCAGATAGAACCGGCCCTTGTAGGCATGCACCTCCGGAGCCCAACCACCCTGCTCCGCCCAGAAACCCTCCGGCACGGTGAACACCACCTTTGGCGCCGTCCAGTGCTTCAGATCCCTGCTCGTATAGACCATCGTTCCGACGCGCCGCATTTGGGTGAGCGACGGGACATTCGACGTGTACAGGTAATACGTCTTGGTTGGCGCATAAGCCAGAATGTACGGATCGTGCAGCGGCATCTGCGGCAGCAGCATCTCATCGCCAGCCGTCGCAGGCTGTGCAACTCCCGCTGCAGAACCAGCCATTCCCATCGCAAGCAAACAATTCAGTGCAAGACGTCTCATCCCCTGACCTCATCTGGCATAGTACTTTAAAGCGGCTGGAACTCCTCCATTAGAGTCCTACCCTGCTTCGAACTCACCCTCGACCTCTCCAGCAGGTTCGCCACCCGATGGGGCGGAATAAGGCAGGCCGGCCCGAGAATGCCATTGAATGAGTTGCTCATGGTGTGCAACGGGGAATGAGGGCCGGTCAAACAGGTTAGCAGATGTCTTTCACGAATTCATGCACGTGACCGGGATCACGGAAGTCGGGTGAGTGAGGGCGGATGATTGGCAGTGCGCCAAAGGAGAAGCATCGCTCAACTCGTCGCCCTGATAGTAACTCTGCTCCCCGCCGATCCGCCGGTGATGGCAGATGCCCATGCTTCAGTGGCCTCGCGCGGATAGTGATCATTCTCCAGTGTGCTGCATAACGGCTGTCGGCGGAACGGGGCATAAGCTCAGCGCCGAGTGTCATGAGTCCATGCGCTCGGAACCTATCGCATCGGAATATCTGGAATTCTACAAGTCCGTCAGACCATATTCCTGCGTGGGTTCAGACTCCTGCCCAGGTTCGCTTTAACCGCCGGCCAGGAAGCTTGGCAGCCTAAACCAAGAACAAGAACCTCCACTTAAGAATCAAGAAGATCTGTCCAAACAACCGGAGCCACCGCAACTTCGCAGGCCCCTCGCAAGACTATTCGGGTGCTGTGCGGGTTTTAGAGAAGGGAATGGAAATGGCTAAGCTGCTCGATTCTTCAGACACATATAGGACCGGCAAAGGTGGTCGGATCTATGCCGCAATATTGGGTCTTGTCGCACTTCTCTGGTTTCTTCTGCGCGTCATTCCAAAGCCGAGCCGGGCGAGCTATCCATGTCAGCGGGCGGCGTTCCCAGTTGCCAGTGTATTTGTTCTTTGGCTGTGCGGGTCGATAGCTGGGGTCTTTTCCATGATTCGCATACGGCGCCTTGTGTACCGGTACCGCTTTGCAGCAATCGCATTGATCATGTTGTCAGTCGCGCTTTCAGCGTATTGGATGATTCGTACTGAAAAGACCGCTGCGGCGGAAATTGCCACCCGATACGACTTTGTCCCGAAGACCCGCAATGTTCCAATGGGTGAGGCTCGAGGCGTTTTTCCCGGTCGTGTTATCTGGGTTCGCGACCCGAAGGCAGCGCACTGGAGCGGTCACATCGATTCCACGACCGATCAATGGTGGATGGACAACAGCACCGATCAAACCCGGATTGACGCAATGCTCTCGATCGTTTTGCGCGAGCTCACCGGTTCCGCCACCGACGATGAAGCGTGGGAAAAGATATTTGTCTACTACAATCATCGCGCCCTTGGCCTGCCCCACCGCGGCTACCGGCCAGGTGAGATCGTGGCCGTGAAGGTGAATCTCAATAACAGCAGCATCAACGGCCCTGGAAACATCGTCAACGTGGCGCCACAAGTTGCACTGGCGATGGTGCGCCAGTTGGTAAATCATGCTCACGTGCCCTCGGCGAACATCGTTGTGTATGATGCCCAACGCGACATCTATCCCGGCATGCTCGTAAAGATTTGGCGGGAATTCAAGGACGTGCGCTTTGTTCAGAGAGATGCTCCCGATTCTGCCCAACCTCCGAACCCCGGCTATGGAGACCACCACGGGCTCGAACAAGCGCAATGGGTGGAAGGCGTCAGTTATTCGGCAAACGACTATCACGATGCCAAGCTAATCCCGCACCAAGTCATGATTGCCACGTATCTCGTGAATCTGGCTCTTCTCAAAGCACATTCATACCCGTACGCTGCGGCTGAAGGCGGTGACGAGGGTCAAACAGGAATCACGATGACGGGCAAGAATCAGTTCGGCTCAATCAAGGGCACGCCCGAGCTGCACGAGGCCATCAATACCAATTTGAAGGGGAGCCCGCACGCCTATTCGCCTATTGTCGATCTCGCCGCTTCGCCAAATCTGGGTGCCAAGACGATCCTCTATGTTCTCGACGGACTCTATTGCGCGCGCAGGCATCAGTCCTTTCCATTGCATTTTCCGAATCCACCTTTCAACAACCCTGTGGAGCCGTACTCCAACGTCAACTGGCCATCAAGTGTCCTGGCTTCGCTTGACGGTGTAGCCCTCGATTCGGTCGGGCTGGACATCCTCTACTCGCAGACCGAGAACAATCTCGATGAGAATCATCACCCAAGAATCATGATTCGCGAGAATGCGGACGACTATTTACAAGAGGAAGCATTGGCCGATCATCCGCCATCCGGCACAGCGTACAGGCAAAACGGCAGACCGGTATCTAGCCTAGGCGTTTTCGAGCATTGGAATAGCGACACTAGCCGTCAGTACTCTCGCAATAAGGACGCAAAAAACGGCAAAGGGATCGAACTCAAATACATTGTGGGCAACTAAGGCGGGCTTAACTGTTTGTGTCAAAAATGGGGCAGGTCCATTCAACTCCCATGCTGACTCTGGAACAGCGTGCACGCGGCTCTTTCTCGATGAAACAGCCAATCGTCTGTTCGGCTTCTGAAAAGAGCGCAATCCAAACTGCCATCGGGCCTGGTGCACGCGGGCCCATTGACTACGAGCGGTTTGGATTCGGCAAGAGCCCGGCCATTTGCCGTTCCGTTTCGGAGCTGTGCGCGCCAGGATGGTAGAGCTGATAGCAATTTCGGCCCATATTTTTGGCGCGGTACATGGCGTGATCGGCCCCTTGGAGAAGCGTCTCGGCATCAAGCTCCCCGGCGGACGCCAAGTGGACCCCAACGCTCACGGAAACCGGCACCTCACGACCTTCAAAAGGAATGGGCGCGGCCAGACATCGCACAACCTTTTGAGCGAACCTTGTTGCATCGTCCGGATCGTTCAGTTCGTTGAGAATCAGAACAAACTCATCTCCGCCCATTCTTGCCACAGTATCGGTCTTGCGTACCGTCCCTGCCAGCCGGGCCGCCGTGACCCGCAGGACCGCATCGCCGCCGAGATGGCCAAGCGTGTCGTTTATCTGCTTGAATTTGTCTACATCGAGCATCAGAAGAGCGAGCCCAGAGTGATTGTGCCTGGCAGACTGTAATGCAACATTCAGCCGGTCCTGGAGCACTGCGCGCGTCACCAGCCCAGTCAACGTATCATGCTCGGCCAGATGGCGAAATTGCCTTTCGCTTTCCCGGATTGTTTCGGTCTGCTGTTGCAATCGCCTTCTGAGCGCTGCCACCCAGACCAACACGCAGAGCGTCGCGGCCAGAGCCAAGGCCAGCAGCACTAGTACATGACCTGCCGACCACCAGGAAGGTCTTCGAACGATGACCACGTCTGCCGGGGAGCGCATGAGAATCCGAAAGGACTTGGTGACCGCCAACCCTTCGCCAATCTCGCTCAATTGAGAATCGACCTGGATGGAACAAATCCCAGTGATGCGCAGCCCACTCCCATTTGCCCACTGGCTTGCTTCCGAACCGGTTATGCTTTTGGGAAGAATAGCTGTGAAAATGAAATTCCCTGAAGTCAGCATGAGGGTGGTGTCGGAAGAAGCTAGATCGTGGCCAATCACCTGACCATCGATCTGGACGAGTTCGGAGTTGAACTTGCCAAGCATGGCTTCGTTCGCGGTAATCGGTTTGGCGGCCACAGGGTCATCGTCGCCAATCTTCCGGAACACGGCATTTGCCAGAAAGGGAGTTGCATTCTCGGCCCCGGCGAATCCGGCAATATCCACTTCGTCGCCCAGGGCAAGACGCGTGTCCTGCGTAGTTTGCGCACATATACCGCGGGTCGCATCCCGTATGCAGAGGGAGACGCCGGGCCTCTGCATGGTTACTCTGCCGCGCAAGTGAACCCGATGACCTATCTCTGAAACGTGGATCCAACGCAGCAGGTCGTCGATGAGAATGGTGGAGCGCTGAAAGGGATCGCCCGCCATCGGTTCAACGACTTCAACCATCGAAAAGTTCGGGAAGAGAAGATGAGTGTCGATCATTTGCGAGTTGCTGTTGAACAGGGGCGCCTCATTGCCATGGAGACGCACCTTCGCATCGACAAGACTCGAGTATTCGCGGCCCACCTCTTTGTTCGTGGTAGCGGAAACGTTGCCGTCCATCGTGGCTAAATTCAGCGTGACTTAGTGGCTGCTTTCGAAGACCGAGCGAACCACCCCTTCAACCTCGACCCACTGGCCGTCGTAGCGGCCGGAAAACAAATCGGTGCGGCTAACGCGGGGTCCGGCCGCGGGGAGCGCCGAATGGCCAATCACGCGTATTTGCGGCTGATCGACGATTGGGGCAAACTGGCCAAGATTGCTCACCCCCTGCACGTCCACCAGCGTTCCAGAGGGCAGCGACTTGATGGAATTGCTGGGAACCTTAAGAAAGATGCTGCCGGTAGAATCGTGCACGAAAAGTGAAGGGTGTCCGTGACCATTGCCCGGATCGAAGTAGGTCACCACCGCCCGCAGATGGACCGGATACGCCCGTCTTGCTTCCTCCGCGGTGAGGTTGTGCGCCTCACGCGCCGTGGTGATCACGCGCAATTTGGCCGCAGACTCCGGCGCGGATGGTGGACTCTTCGCGAGGGCAGCTAGACCCGGAACCGTCAAGAAGAGACTCACAAATAAGATCGCCGATACTGCGGAATGCCAGCCAAAGCAGGTCGGCAAGAGGCAGATCTCCGTGCGCCGCTTTTTGAGATGGCGAACCTCATCGCGCACCAGACCGCACCGGGCTGCACGCTCACCAACCGCAACTGAAGTTTCAACTCTCAAGTCTACGTGCCACTTCATATTGCTCGATTCGCCGGGCGAAAGACCTGGCACAGACCCTTCATCGGCAGGAAGAAGGGCCGAGTTTACTTTCGGGTTGAATTGGACTCCACGTTCTGACAAACGATCTTCCGACGTACTGAAAAGTGCATTTCGATCATGAGGCTCCTGAGCGCATTGAGATTTCACGTTAATCGAGATGAATTCCAAGCAGATCTGTTATCGTCCATTCTGGATAAGTCATGCCTCCTACGAGTTTTGAAGAATGCGAATGAATTGTCGAAGGATCAATCCACGGAGCGAAGATTGCCCTCACGGTCCTCAGCAATCAACATCTCGCCGATGGGAGTGTCGAGCCAATTGAGCCGCAAAGACAACACTTCGCTCATGGATCTTCCTGTTCGATCAACTTGCGATCGATTGTTAGCTTGCAGATTCAGTCGCTCGCCAATGTTCGCGTAGTTCCTGGTTGAATTCCGCCCACCGTTCTTCGGGGAAGAAAATCCGTGCGCCTTCGAACTCAACGCGACGCTTAGTGCCGGAGATTGTGTCAGCTAGCCAGTGCGACCACTTCACGTCGAAATAGATGTCGTCTGTTCCCCAGACAATGAGTGTTGGCACTTTCGACGCCTTCAACCGTGCTTCAATCGCCAGCGTGTGCTGGTGGTCGAAGGCCGCAAGGAAACGCTGGAAGTCGTGAAGACGCTGTTCTGTCTTGACCAGTGGTCGAAGGTAAGTGTCGATGCTGTCATCACTCAGCTTGTCCGGATGTTCATAAGCTGGCCCTAGCGCCCGAGGCGAACGATAGATGCTCTTATCCGATAACATTGCCTCAAGGGTCTGCCGCAAACCGCCGTTCGCCGCCATTGCCAGGAACGGCTTGAACGCCTCCGGCGGCCAATTGTCGTGAGCGTCGCAATCGGTCAAAGTGAGGGTGCGCACGCGCTCCGGATAGAGAGCCGCGAAGATCTGCGCAATACCGCCGCCGCTGTCATTGCCTACAAGATCCACCTGATCGATCTTCAGGGCGTCAAGAAATTGCCTTAGCATCTCCCCGTTGGCCGTCACCGAGACATCTTGATCGGGAGCGATCTCGCTTTCACCATGAGCGAGCAGGTCGACAGCAATACAGCGCCGGATGTTGGATAGCTCTTCCAGCTGATGACGCCACAAATACCCGTTCAAGAGCACACCATGTACAAACAACGCAACGGGTCCTTTGCCTTGTTCCAGGTAGCTAATCCGGCCTGACGCGGTCTGCACGCTGTGCCGGATTG
>Ga0137385_10001473_pt1 | contig 19795 bp, 14 predicted proteins | sample SagtaG_FD_104921 | JGI IMG/M metagenome (GOLD analysis project Ga0137385, IMG submission 104921) | Vadose zone soil microbial communities from Sagehorn Ranch, Mendocino, California, USA - Sage2_R_80_16 metaG | ecosystem: Environmental > Terrestrial > Soil > Vadose zone | place: USA: California... | reverse complement strand
CGGCGCGTACGCTGATCCGCCCGGCGCGTCACCCGCTTCGGTTGGCCCGACGGTGGCAGGATGACGCCGATGTCGCTGGAGGGTGGTGATCGAGTGTCGGACGAGGCGCTGACCCCGACGCTGCCCGCCACCGTGGCATCGGCCCACCTGAGCACGTGCGCCGCCGAACTGGCCGGCAACTCGGTGCCCGGCCGCGTCGGCCCGTACGTGCCGGACCTGGCCGACCTGACCACCGTGGTCGAGGATCTGGTCGCCGGCCAGCAACAGATCGCCCTCGTGTTGGCCCGTCTCGCCGACCACCTGACCGAGCGCGGCCGCCGAGGTGGCCTGGCCCAGGTCGAGTCCCCGGACCTGGCCGCCTTGGCCGAAGTCCTGGGCGCGGCGGCTGCCGCTACCGGCCACGCGGCCTCGGCACTAGCGGAGAGCCGACCGGTACTGGACATCGTGATGACCTCGGCCGGCCCGGATGCCCAGCTCTAGGGGTCGTATTCCATATCTATGGTCGTCTAGCCAATGCCGCCGCCTCCCACTGATCAATGTCACTGGCCGAGTACGAGGCAGCTACACCCAGGGAGGTTCCATTGAAGGTCACAGTCAGAGACAAGACCTTCCACGGGAATCGGCGAGCTCTCAACGTGAATCGAGACTCGTAGACGCTAGATACAAATTCGAGTAGTTCGGCGGTCCGTAGGTTATCAAAAGTATACCTACTGCCGACGATCACCGTCGAGATCTGACTTCCTTCAGCTGTGAACAACTGAAGGAATGGGAATTCAGGCCCACGTTCAAGGTTGACAACCACGATATCAGGCACCTCAAGCGCTGGCCTCACGTCGATCTCAACATTTGGGTAGCGTCGGGCCAACTGGCGTAGTAGGCCATCAAGAAAATGTCCGGCGTTCATCAGTGTAGCCACCCGAGTGGAAGATCGCCATGTGCCGCGTAAAAAATTAGGTGCCCAGTACCGCTTTGTGGGTGGTGGCGATGTTGTCAGCCCTATAACTTAACCTCTGTACCAGTTAGTATTGAGGCCAAATACAACCAATCCCAGAATTGCCACCATTGGAACGATCAGCATATTTCGCTTTCTGGGAAGCAAGAAGTTCGCCTCAATGAACGAAGAGGTATCGCCATCCTCTGCATAATGGGCCAACGCCACACTATGCAAATAGAAAATCAAGCCAAAAGACAGCAGGCCAGGATAAAGCGACCCGGCTAGACCAATAAGCCATAGAATCTTATCGATTACACCAAAAGCGGCCGTCAATGCAATTAACAATATCTCAAAAAAAAGAGAAATGCCCGTCATAAAATACCAGGCACGTCCGAGTAACAAAAGAAAATCTGCCACGTCTGTCGGTCGATAACTACCCTGTTCGATCCTGGCGAGGAGTCGTTCGTTGGCACCACGCTTGCGCGCGCCCGAAGCCCGGCGGTCCCGAGCGCGCGCAACCATGTACACAAACCAGCGCGGAAGGTACCAGGTCAACGGTACGACCGGCAATGCAGTCTCGCCACTCACGGGTTTCGCTTCCTGCTCATCGAACCCAACGTCGAGCGTAGTATGCACCTGTGGCAACTCCACCAGCAACAGTCGCTCGATTTACATGACCGGACCATCTGCTAGCTGCTTGCGCGGATCGATTGGAGGCACGCCAGGCCCGCTGACGAGCAGCTTTGGTACCGACCTTGCCGTACATATTGGCCGCATTCTGCGCTGCCCTGATCGATTCCGCGCCGTGCGCAAGACTTCGTAGGTAAGCTCCAGCCCCAAAGAATGACGCGAAAACACCCACTCCATCCAGTGCCGCGCCCACGTAATCATGATTCCGGATGTCATGGTATGTGTCCACGGCACCGCTGAGACCGGCGGCAATTCCAAAGGTTATCGAGACCGGTGGCAGCCAAAATGTTGCGACGGAAATAGCAGAGAATACTAGAGTTCTGTTATTGTGCATCCAGTGACCAGCCGCAGCAAGGCCATGAACACCTTTGTTCCACAGATTGCACACCCAACACTGACCGTTGAGATCGATGGCGTTGATCGGATCAGCACCGACGTAGTCGTAATCGTTGGCGGAGCCCCCCTCAACGGGATCCACAGACAGGAACCGGCCGAGTAGCGGGCTGTAGGGGCGGGCGCCCATTTCGACCAGGGACAGGGCTCCAGCGTGTTCGTAGGGGCGTTGGTGTTGGCCCAGCCAGCCGTAGTCCATGTTGCCTGGACTGTTGTCCGGGACATTCTGGGTGTTCACGGTGCCATTGGTGTCCAGCGGTTGGCCGTACGGGTCGTAGGTGCGCAGGGCGCCGACCTGTTGGCCGGTCTGGTCGGTGGTCATGCACAGGTCGCCGCGGATGGTCGGGTTGTCCCAGGTTGGCGCGGGTTGGCCGTTGCTGTCGTTCTGCAGGGTCAGCAGTACACCGCCGGGTAGGGAAATTGAGGTGGTCAGTACCCGCTTGGTGGCGTTCAAGGTCAGGTCGGGAGAGTCGTCCGGGCTCGAATAGCTGTAGAGCACGGTGGGCGTGGGGTCGCCGGCCGAGGCGTCGCGGCGGACGATGCGGTCGTTGGCGTCTCGGGTGTAGGTGATGTTGGCTGTTTGGGCGGGTGTGCCGGTGGTGGCGGCGCTGATGTTGCGGTTCGCGCCGTCCCAGCCCAGCGTGGTGGTCACGCCGCCGGAGGTGTACGAGGTGGTGTTGCCGTGGCTGTCGTAGGCGATACCGCTGATCGCGGTCGCGCCGAGGGTGGCCAACAGTCGGTCCGCGGCGTCGTAGCAGTAGTCGGTCGTCGCGGTGCCGGAGGAGGTTTGGTCGAGCAGCCGGATTCGGTTGGTGTTCATCCCGGCGTTGGCTTGGGTGCCGGTCGGACAGCTCGACGATGCGGTTGAGGTGAGGTCGTAGGTGTAGTGGTGTCCGGTTGCGTAGGCCTGGACGAGCCGGCCTGCGGCGTCGTAGATGTAGTCGGGGCCACCCGTGTTCGGGTCGACACCGTTGAGGGTTTCGTTGGTGATGGTGCCGGCGATCGTTCTGGTCACCCCGGCGGCGACGTCGTGTCCGTCGCTCGTGCGCCAGTCCAGGGAGGTCACCGCACCGGACGGGTCTTTGCCGATGCTCGCCAGCGAGCTGCCGTTGGCGTAGGACACCGATGCCAGTTCACCACTGGTGTCGTAGCCGCTGACGGCCGCGTTCGTGCCATCCAACACGGTCAGTAGCACCCGGCCGGCGTCGTCATAGGTGTAGCCGATGGTGTGCGGCGGGTCGGCCGGGTTCGGTGGTGTGGTGGTTCGGCTGGTGACCCGACCGACCTGGTCGTAAAGGACGGTGCTGATGGTGCCTTGGACATCGGTATAGGACACGGTCCGGCCCAGCAGGTCGGTCACTGTGGTCACGGTGCCGCTCGGGTCGGTGACGGAGGTGGTCAGGGGGTCGCTGTTGACCGCGTAGTTGTAGGTCTCCGTGCGGGCCGGCGCGGATGCTGAGGCCGGATAGGTCTGCTGGACAACCCGATCACGGATGTCATAGGTCGTACAGGTCCAGTCGCCGGACGTCGCCTGGGCGACTACTCGGCCGGAGGCGTCGTAGACGACTTGGTCGGTGCGTGGGCTGCCTGCGGCCGGGTTCGGTGCGGTGGTCAGCTTGGCCATACCCTCCTGGTTGATCGCTGCGCTGCCGGCCACGCACGGGTTGGCTCTGGTCTCGGTGTCCCCGTAGTAGGCGTAGGTAGTCAGCGCGCCGCTTGGCATCGCCTTGGTTGTCTGCCGGAGATACCCGGTGCCTGGCGTCTCGTAGCTTGAACTGCTGGACAACTTCAGCCCTGCGGGGTCCATCGTGCTGCTGGTATTCAGACCGTAGACCGGATCTAGGCTGTTGCCGTTGTGGCTGGTGGCGGTGGTCTTGTTGGGGACGCCGTTGGATTCGGATGTGACCGTCGAGGTGGTCAGTCCGTAGCGGGGGCGGAGGTCGGCGCCGGGCACGACTGCCCAGGAGCCGCCTGGTGGCGACCAGGTGAAGGTCAGTAGTCCGTTGCCGTTGTGGTTGTAGTAGTCGATGCGCAGCCGGTGCCAGCTACCGACGTTGGTGTTGGTGTAGGTGCCCGACACGCCGGGGTTGGAGCTGGCGTGGTCGGACCAGCCGTCCACCACCAGGCTGTCGTCGATGTAGATCCGCACGCCGTCGATCATGTTGGCGCCCACCGAGTAGGCGCCGGCGGCCGGGAATTGGATCTCCCCGGTGAACCTGGCCGACCAGTTCGACGTCGGGATGCCCGGCGCCGGTGCCGTAGTGCCCCAGGTGACCGCGAGGCTGCCGTCGGATGCGCCGACCCCGGTGCGGTACGCGGTCGGTGCGCCGGTGAGGGTCATGTTGTTGTAGTAAGCCCCGGACAGGCCCAGGATGCCCTCATCAATATTGGTGTGCGTATGTGCCACGGTGGCAGCGCAGGCACTTGTCGGCAACTGCCCGGTGAAACAGGTACCGGGGGCCGGGCCGTACTGGTCGGTGGGGCGTTGGTCGTAGTCGTAGACCGTGGTCGACTCGCGGCCGGCCGGGTCGGTGGAGGCCAGGAGTTGGTCCTGGTTGTTCCAGGTCTGGCTGGTGGTCTTGCCCGTGGCGTCGGTGCTGGTCAGTGACCGTTCGGCGCTGTCGTAGGTGACCTTCGTGGCGAACCCGACTGCCGGGTGCAATCCGGCTACATCCACAAAGGACTGGTGGTTGGCCGGGTCGAACCGGTAGTCGTGCTCGGGTCTGGCCGCACCCGGTTGCGGTGCTGGTGCGATCACCTTGCTGGGCAGCGGGACACCGTTTGCGGACAGGTACTCGATCGCGGTGTAAATGGCGTTGGTGTTGCGCGTGATCGGACCGGCGTCGACCCAGTCGACGGCCAGCGGATCAGCCACATACCCCAACAGGCCGTTGCCCGCATAGGCATACAGCGTGAACGCCGCACCGGGATTCTGCACGGCCCGGAGTTGACCGCTGATGTACCACAGGTCGGTCTCGCTGCCGTCCCAGTAGCTGATCTTGCACAGCATCTGCGCGGGCGGCAACGCATCGAGCGTGACGGGTACCGGTGTGCCGCCGTAACACGTGTCGCCGGGCCGGTTGTAGTGCAGCACCTGCGACTGACCGGACACCGGATCGGTGATCTGGCTCAGCCGCGGCGGCGTGCCGCTGTAGCTGTCCTGCAGCGGGGCCGGCTTCAGGGCGTCCGCCACGTTGCTTTCCGACGCCAACGTGCCATCCGGGTTGAACACGTACACGGCCGATCCCTCGGTCAGGGTGATCCGGCCACCGGTGTCCAACGCCAGCACCCCGTCCTCGTCCACGGGTGGGGTGTAGCCGCCGGCGGAGGTCTTGGTCCAGGTGTGCTTCGCGCCGGTGGCGTCGGTCAGCACGATCGTCGCGTCCTGGTTCGCCGCCCGCGTGTACACACTGCCCAAACCGTCCAGATCCGCTGACATCGACCAACCCTGCGGCAACGCCGGCGGCTCCACCGTGAACAACCACGACGAAGGCACCAACTGCGAGGGAACGTGGAGCCATCGGTGGTCTGGGTGAACAACCGCATCTGCCCAACCGCGTCGAGGTCCTTCGTCAACTGGATCTTGATCGGCACCTGTTGCCCCGCGGTCAACGCGATCCCGGTGGCCTGGGTCCAGTTCAGGTCACTCGGTCCGGTGGAGGTGTAGACCTGGGTGCCGTTGACCCAGATGTTCGCCGAACCCGAATGGACCCCGGCGAACTGGTATGTGCCGGTGGTGGGGGCCTGGAAGTAGCCGTTCCAGATCACCACGTAGTAGTTCGAGCCCAACGCGGGCGCGAACGGCGAACTCGGTCCCCAGTTCACGTTGACCTGCGGCTCCGTGCGCACCAACGCCGGCTGCTGCGATGAGGAGATGTTCCCGCTGTGGGAAATGTCGTTGTAGTACGACGCCTGCAACCCGCTCGGCGTCGCCTGTTGTGAGTTGTAGGTGAACGTCAACCCCGCGTTCCCGCCGACCGTGGTGAACGTCGGACCACCGTCCGAAGCCGACACGTTCCCGTTGGCCAGATTGACCGTCACCGGCCCCAGACTGTCCGTCGGCGCCGGGCCGTGCGCCCCGATCCGCTGGTCGATCTTGAAATGCCCGACCCACCCCGGCGCCACCGTGGTGATCCCACTGAACGCCGACGCCCGCCACGTGTAGGCGGTGCCGTCCTGCAACACCCCCGCCGGCACCGTCCATGACGGCGAGGACTGACAACCCGAATTGACCACCACACCCGACTGGGCATCCGTGCCCGTGGCGACCTGGAAACAGTACGACACCGGGTCGCCATCCGGGTCGGTCACCGGGTTCACCGACAGGGTCGGGGTCAGGCCGGTCAGCACACTGTTGTCCGCCGGACCCGCCATCGTCGGGGCCGGTGGCGCGGTCCCGATGTCCACCACCATCGTCGCGTTCAGAACCTTGTACGTCCAGGTACCGGGATTCTCGCTGCCGACCATGAAGTAGTAGCCCGTGTTGTCCCGGTTGGCGACCGCGTGCTGCAGAAACGCCGTCAAACCACCACCGACGAAGCTGCCGACGTTACCGACCAGGGCAGTGGCCATGAACCCGCCGACCCCGTTGAACGCCAACGCCGACGCCTGGTACAGGTTCGCACCCCACGTCAGGTTCGACTCCGGCGACGCCGGGTCCTGGACCACGTTCAACTGAGCACCGACCACGGTCTTGCCCCACAACGGGGAAATATCGAAATGGAACGCCGCCCGGTTGTAGGAATCCCCCAGGTGCATCGAGTTCCCGATCCGCAGGCCACAGCTGTCACACACGTAGCCATCCGACCGGTAGTCATGCGACACATCCGTGCCGAAGGAGAACGTCGGATCAACGTGCACCGGATACACCCGCGCCGGGTCCTGCAACCACACCGGGTCCACCGACACCGTCAACCGCCACCCACCGGTTTCCGCACTGACCTGATACGTGCCCCCGGTCAACGCCGGCCCCGTTTGCGCGGTGCCCGAGGAATCCCACGTCGCGATCGACGGCAACACCATCGTCGCCACACCCGCCGCGTTACGCAGTTCCACCTCACCGGCCTGGTCCACCACCGGCGTCAGCCCACTGGTACGCAGATGAAACACCCACGACGACGTCCCCGCCGCAGGCGGCTTCTTCAACAGCACGGTTTCCTTCACCGCGCTCGCAGTGACCTGGTAGTCCAGATCCGTGTTCGGCGCCACGTTCGCGTAGCTGGCCTGATCCTTCGACACCGTCACCGGACTGGCCGCGGCCTGAGCCATCCCCAACGACGCGGAATCACCACCCACCCGCACCGACAACACCGACGGATCATTCGCGCTCGCGGCCAACGACGGACTCAACGGCTGGTTCACAACCCCAGGACGCTTGCTGGTCGGGTCCGTTTGCAACGAGGTGCTCGCTAGGCAAGCAGTTCGTCCAGGAGCTTGGTCATCGGCCAGGTGCCGCTCGACGTGTTGGACAGGACCGTGTGGGTCAGGCCGCTTGTCGGATCGTGCACCGTGCGGAACGAGACGCCCGCGTCGAAGCCGATCAGCATGGTGATTTCTCGGGATTCGTGTAGCCAGAAACCAAGGCCGTAGCGCATGGATTCCTTGGGTACGTCGCTGCGTGAGCGGACCATGTCGGCCACGGTGCTCGGGGACACGATGCGGCCGGCGAAGAACGCGGTCCACAGGGCGTGGATGTCCGCTGCCGTCGAGTAGATGCCGCCGTCGCCGTTGGCCCGGATCGGCAGGTGCATGACATTCGTGCGCAGGCCGTCCGGTGTGAGGTAGCCGAGTGCGGCCCTGGCGGTGGGCTCGTCGGCGCGCAGGAATGCCGTGTCGTGCATTCCGGCCGGTGTCAAGACCCGTTCCTGGACCAATTCGTGGTATGGCGTCCCGCTCGCGCGTTCGGCGATCAGTGCCAGTACGACGAAACCGCCGTTGCCGTAGCAGAATCGTTCGCCCGGTGGGTATTTCGTCGGATGTCCGTCGAGCACCCGCACGAATTGTTCGGTGTCCGCCAACTCGTGCACCGGGACCGCCAGGAGGTAGTCGTTCACGTCGTGGCCCGCGTCCTCGTCGCAGTAGTCGCCGATGCCGGATCGATGTGTCAGCAGGTGTTCCACCGTCACGGCGTCGTCGATCAGGGGCAGATCGGGGCCGAGGACGGACCGCGCCGTCGTGGTCAGGTCGAGTGTGCCGGATTCGATCAGGCTCAGGACGGTCAGCGCGGTGAGACCCTTGCCGCCGCTGGCGATCCCGAATTGGGTGTCGACAGTGTTGGCGATGCCGGCCCCCCGGTGCGCGAGGCCGTACGCCTTGGTGAGCGCGTCGACGCGCACCACGCCGGAGAAGCCGGTCTCGGCGGCGAGCCGGTCGATCGCGTCCTCGATCATCGGGCGAGCATACGGTTGCCCGACCCGTTCGCCGGCACGAATTGTCGGTGGTCCCGATTAGGCTGGCTGGTATCGGGGCGGACGGTCCGTGCCCGGTGGCGTCTCCTTCCCCGCGGCGCCGCATCACTTTTCCTCCCTGGAGGTGGTCATGCGAAGCGTGTGGAACGGCACCATCGTCTTCGGCCCGGTCAGCATCCCGGTCAAGGCGTACAGCGCCACCGAGGAACGCGGTACCGGCCTGCACCAGTTGCATCTGGCCGACGGCGGCCGGATCAAGCTGCGGCGCACCTGCGAGACCGACGGCGCCGACGTGCCCTTCGTCGAGATGGGCCGGGGCTACGAGCTGCCCGGCGGGGACGTCGTCATGCTCACCGAGGACGAGTTGGCCGACCTTCCGGTCGCCACCGCGCACACGATCGACGTGCACGCGTTCACGCCGTTGGCGCAGATCGACCCCATGCACTTCAACCGCAGCTACTACATCGCGCCCGAGCCGTCCGGTCTCAAGCCGTACGCGCTGCTCACCGAGGCGCTGCGGCAGACCGACCAGGTGGCCGTGGTCAAGGTGGCCCTGCGGCAACGGGAGACGCTGGCCATGCTGCGCGAGCGCGACCACGTGATCGTGCTGACCACGATGCTGTGGCCGGACGAGATCCGCAGCCCGGACCTGCCGATCCTGGACGAGGACGTCCCGGTGCAGCTACGCGAGCTGCGCGCGGCGGTCGCGCTGGTGGCCGAGCTGTCCGGCGACTTCACCCCCGGCCAGTACACCGACGAGTACGCGAGCGCGTTACGCGGCCTGATCGAGGCGAAGGTGACCGCTGGCGACGTGCACCGCCCGACGGCGGCCGCGCAGGAAGAGGCGGCGGCCGAGTTCGTGGAAGCGCTGCGGGAAGCCGACACCGCCAGCAACGCCGTGGACAAGGCCCGTGCGGCGGTACGCCGGGCGGCGGCGGCCAAAGCGGCGGCGACCCGGGCGGCGCGGCGGGCCGCTGCGAAGGGCAGGACGCGGAATCCGGCGAACAGTTGACAGAACTGGACCTCGTGTCCGAATTGTGACCTGGAGTCGGTAGTAGTGCTGCCGGCCGGATCGCGCTGCTCACAACCGATGGCTGCCCTCCGGATCGGGACGGCGAAGCTACTCGGGGGTTTGCGCACGCCCACGGAGCGCCGATACTGGCGAACAGCAGATCCTGATCACCGTTCACCGGGAGTGGATCAATGAAGTCAGTGCTCTTCTTCGTCCTCGGCGTGGTGTTGTTGGCCGTCGGCGTGCTCTGGGTCCTGCAGGGGCTCGGCACGATCGGCGGCAGCTTCATGAGCGGCCAGAAGGTGTGGTTCGCCATCGGCCTGCTGGTCGGACTGGTCGGCCTCACCGCGCTGGCGACCGGGTTCCGTCGCCTGACCGCGAGTCGGCGGTGACCGGCTCGTCCTGAATGCCGCTGGTGCCCCCAGGCAGTGGTGCGGCCGGGCATGGGCTCCTACAGTGTTTCGCACCGGCCGCCGGGGATCCCGGACCGGCGGCCTCAGGGCGCCCACGAGCTGCCAGAGGAACGGTGCCGATGCGCGACGACGCGGTGGATACGACGGTTCTGACGTCAATGTCTGGCATGGCGGAATTGCCAGAGATCGTGGTGGCAGATCGATACCGGCTCGCCGCCCCGCTCGGCCAGGGCGCGATGGCCAACGTGTACCGGGCCGTTGATCTTCGGCTGAACCGCGATGTCGCGATCAAGCTGTTCCACCCCGGCCAGGACGCCACGGTCCGCATCCGGTTCGCCGCCGAGGCACAGGCCCTGGCCCGCCTGTCGCACCCGGGCCTGGTCGGCATCCATGACGCGGGCGTCGACGACGGCGACCGCTCGTACCTGGTCATGCAGTTGGTGGACGGCGAAAGCCTGCGCGACCGCCTGCTCGCCGGCCCACTGGCCCCGGCCGAGGTGCTGGCCCTCGGCGCCCGGCTGGCCGCGGCGCTGGCCCACGTGCACGCCAACGACGTGGTCCACCGCGACATCAAGCCGTCCAACATCGTGCTGGACGAGCAGGCGTCGCCGTATCTCGCGGACTTCGGCATCGCGCTGCTGCTGGACGCGGCCAGGATGACCAGCTCCAACGAGATCCTGGGCACCGCCGCCTACCTGGCTCCCGAACAGATCCTGGGCGAACCGGTCGGCGCACCCGCCGACGTCTACTCGCTCGGCCTCGTCCTGTTGGAGTGCCTCACCGGCGAGCTGGAGTATCCCGGTGTCAGCAAGGTCGAGTCCGCGCTGGCCCGGCTGCACCGCCCGCCACGGATTCCCGCCGACCTGTCCCCGGCGCTGGCTGAATTGCTCATGGCCATGACCGCCCGCTCGGCCGAGGACCGCCCGACGGCCGCCGAATGCGCGGGCCGGTTGTCCGGCGCGGGCGCTGGTCGCCTGTTGCCGCGTCGGCGCAAGGGATCCCGCCCCCCGGTGCTCGTGGGTTGGCGCCGTTTCGCGGTCGCCGGTTCGAGCCTGGCGATCGCGATCATCGCGTCGGCGTGGATGCTCACGTCGCTGATGCCCCGACTCAGCCCGAGCTCACCGATCCCCGGCGTCCCGGCCCGCCACTACGGCACGACGGACCCGCCGCCGCCCGCCGCCGTGCAGCAGGGCGCGCTCCACGTGGCCATCCCGGTGGCCGCAGAGCGCCCGGACCTCCCCGACCGCGCCCGCACCACCACGACCATCACGACCAGCCCGCCCGGCAGTCCCGACAACGTGGTCGTGACATCAACACCCGACAGCCCCACGACGAACGCCCCGCTGGCGTTCGGCCCACAGTCCGGCGGCCCGACCACCACGACCACCACACCCACGAAGACCAAGCACCATCCGCGCTACTCATCGACCACGACGACCAGCCCGAACTGGCCGACGTCAGCGAGCCGATGTCGGTGCCCGCTGCCAGGATGGACGGGTGCCTCCTACCTCGAGCGTTGCCGACTACTGGACCGCCGCCGCAGCCACGTTCGACACCGAGCCCGACCACGGCCTGACCGATCCCCAGGTGCGGGCGGCGTGGTCGTCGCGGCTGCGCGAGTGGATGCCCAGCCCCGGCGCGGACGTGCTGGACGTCGGCTGCGGCACCGGTTCGCTGGCGCTGCTGCTGGCCGAGCACGGGCACCACGTGACCGGGGTCGACCTGTCGCCGGGCATGGTCGCCAAGGCGCGGCGCAAGCTCGCCGACCACCAGGTTCCGGTCCTGCTCGGCGACGCCGCCGACCCGCCGGTCGGTGATCGCCGGTTCGACGTGGTACTGGCCCGGCATCTGTTGTGGGCACTGCCGAACCCACTGGCCGCACTACGCCGGTGGGTGCGCCTGCTACGACCGGGCGGCCACGTCGTACTGATCGAAGGACGCTGGGGCGCCACCCCGGAGTCGGCAGCGGGTGTGTCGGCCACCGCCCTGGTAGCGGCGGTGGAACCACTGGTAGCCCGCGCACACGTCGAGTACCTCACCGACCCAACCCTGTGGGGCAAGGAAATCAACGACGAACGCTACGTCCTGCTGGCCCACATCTGATCATGCGTGAGAAATAGAGACGGCCCCGTCGCCGGGGCCGTCGGGCCAGGGTTACTCGCCCTGGGGTGGTATGTACACATCATAGCTCATGAGCCGCAACCCTGCAGAGAGGTGCACTGTGGTCCGCGTTGCGGTCTACGTCGACGGGTTCAACCTCTACTTTGGTCTGCGTGACCGCCATGGCCGCAAGTACCTATGGCTTGACCTGCAGGCGCTGGCAACGAGCCTGCTTCGACCCGGCCAATCTCTGCAGGAGGTGCGATACTTCACCGCCCGTGTCCGCAACGATGTCGCCAGCATCCGGCGGCAGTCCGACTATCTCGACGCGCTCGGCGGGCACAGTCCGCTGGTTCGGATCAAGGACGGTCGCTTCCAGGAAAAGGACAGGCGATGCCGTGACTGCGGCAGCAGTTGGACGGTCTTCGAGGAGAAGGAAACTGACGTCAACATCGCCGTCGCACTACTGGGCGACGCTGTTCGGAACCGGTTTGACACCGCGCTCGTGATCTCCGCCGACAGTGACCTCTGTCCCGCCGTTCGAGAGGTCAAGGATCTCTTCCCTACGAAACGAATCATCGCGGTGTTCCCGCCGGGCCGGCGCTCCGCCGAGTTGAAGCGCGTGGTCGACGGGTTCATGATCATCGGCAGCGACAAGCTTCGTCAGGCACAGTTGCCGGACGAGGTTGTCACCAAGGCCGGCATCGTCCTGCGGAGGCCGAAGCACTGGTCCTGACGAGGTTCGTCAGGAACTGACGCTGGTCGCGGCCAGTGCGCGGTAGGCGGCGGCGACGCGGACCAGCCAGCCGTACGCGCGGCGCGCCGCCTCGTCGCACTGCGCGCTGTCCGGGCCGGCGACGGACTTGAAGCGTGGGCTGGCCAGGTAGGCGTGCAGGCGTTCGGACATCGCGCGCCAGTAGGCAGGGGTGTCCGCGCCGTGCTCGGCGGCCATCTGGGCCTCAAGGCGGCGCACCACGTTCCGTTCCTCGGTCAGTTCCGCTGGGACCGGCACGTCGGACGGCTGGTCGGGCAGTGCTCTGCCCCGACCATCCCGCCCAGGTGTACTCACCACACCGGGCACACTGCCATGCGATCCCGCGTCGGGCTAGGGGACCGGGCCCCGACACCTGGTCACGATCACGCAACCCGCTGCAACAACACCTGCTCGATCAGTGCCACCAGCACACCCTTGACCGACTCGCGGCTGCGGGCGTCGCAGTGCACGACCGGCACCGCCTCGTCCACGCCGAGTGCCTCGCGGACCTCATCCAACTCGAACTGGTCCGCGCCGTCGAAGTCGTTGACAGCCACGATGAACGGGGTCGACTTGTCCTCGAAGTAGTCCAGCACCGGATAGCAGTCCTCGATGCGCCTCGTGTCGGCGATGATGACCGAACCGAGCGCGCCGGTGGCCAGGTCGTCCCACAGGAAGTCGAAGCGTTCCTGGCCCGGCGTGCCGAACAGATAGAGGATCAGCGAACTGTCAAGTGTGATGCGGCCGAAGTCCAACGCCACCGTTGTGGTGGTCTTCTGGGCGAGCAGCGACGCGTCGTCGATGCCGACCGAGCGGTCGGTCATCGACGCTTCCGTGGTCAGCGGTTCGATCTCGGAGATCGCGCCGATGAAGGTGGTCTTGCCCACCCCGAAGCCACCGCTGATGACGATCTTGACCGCGGACGGCCCGGTCGACTCCCGTTCAGAGCGCCCGTACAAGGTCCCTGATCCTCTCGATCACGTGCACTGGCAGCTCCTGGGGCTCGTGCAACGAGATGTAATTCCCGGTGTAGAGATCCGCGATGAGGACCCGTGCCACCCCGAGGGGGACGCCGATCCTGGCCGCCACTTCGGCCACGGACACCGGGCGCTGGGCCAGTTCTACGATCTGGCGCTGTTCGAACTGCAGCGGTGCGGACAACGCTGCCGGTAGGGCTTCGACCAGGGTTTCCAGGCGCAGGCCGTCGTGCAACGGCCGGGTGCGTCCCCTTGTCACGATGAACGGCCGGACGAACACGCCGTCGCCGTCGTCCGTTGCCGACTGTCCGGTCGCGACCGAGTGCTCGGTCGGCGACGGCTGCTCGAACCATGGCTGCGGCTGCGTGATCGGGATCATCCGCGGATCAGGCAGGCGGGGCTCGTCGTCGCCCCTCATCGGCGTCCTCCCTCTCCGGTCCGTCGTCGACTGTCCAACGAACAAAGCGACGCCGCGCTTCGCTCGTTCCCGCTCATCTGAGCAGCGTCTCTCGCAACTCGGAGATCAGTCCCGGTGTGAGCAGGCCCCCGGCCCGCTCGGCGAGCACCGCGATCTCGTAGCCGATCAGGCCGATGTCGCACCGTTCGTCGGCGAGTACCGCGATGCAACTGCCGTCGGCGATGGTGGAGACGAGCAGGAATCCGCGCTTCATCTCGATCATGATCAGCTTCAGGCCGTCGAACTCGTAGTACCGCGACGCGCTCTTCGCCAGGCTGGCCAACCCCGATGTCAACGCGGCCAGCCGGTCGGCCGCGGTGCGGTCCAGGCCTTCGGACATCGCGATGAGCAGGCCGTCCGAGGACACCGCGACGGCGTCCCGCACGCCGTCGGTCCCACGGACGAAGTTGCTGATCAGCCAGTTGAAGCTCTGCGGATTGGTGTCCATGTCCGTGTCCAGGTCAGTGGTCACCCGGCTCCTCCTCGTGGTCCACATGGGACGATGTGGGCGCGTCGCCGTTGGCGTGGCGACCGTTCAGTTCACCACGCTGGTGGCCGCGCCGGAACGCGGACAGCATGGATCCGACCTCGGTCGGGGACCGGTCGGTGCTCGTGGACTCGGCCCCGGCCGTGTGGCGGGGACTGGTCGGCGGTGACGGCGCCGCCAGTGGTCGGCTCGTTGCCGTGCCACGGTGTCGTGGTTGCCGTTTCACCAAACCGTTGCGGGTGCGTTCCTCGGTCGTCGATGCGGACGACGGTCCCGAGTTGGCGTACGCAGGGGTCGCGCGGTACTGGGCGGCGCTGCCCTGCGCCGGATCGTACGGCGCCGAGTTCGCGATGGCCGCCACCGTGACCGGTTGTTGCGGCGACTGCGGGTCGAGCAGGCTGACCGACTCCTGCTCGGTCGGCCACCGGTGGCTCGGCGGCTGTTCGGCCCTGGCCGCCGGCACCGGCCGTTTCGCCGGCTCGACCACCGGCCGGGTGACCACTGTGGCCGGTTCCGGTTCCGGAGCGACGGGCTGTGGGGCGGGTTCCGGCCGGGCCGGCTGAGACGGCTGATCCGGTTGCGCCGCTTGGCCGAGCGAACGGGCCGGGCTCTGCCGGGTCGACCGACCCTTGCCCTTGTCGCCGGGCGCGTCGGGCCGCTCGGCCATGATCTCGGCGGGCAGCAGCATCCGGGCGGTGATGCCGCTGACCGGCGACTCGCCCAGGTCCACCTGCACCGACATCTGCCTGGCCAGCCGGCCGACCACGTAGTGGCCGAGGAAGCGGGTCGGCGCGACCAGGAAGTTCTCCTCGTCCCGCAGGCGGGCCTTGGCCTTCTCCAATTCCTCCTTCGGCATGCCGATGCCGTAGTCGACCACGGCCAGCAGGTACCGCCCGCCGGTCTTGCGGCCGTAGATCTCCACCTCGACGTCCGGCGACGAGAAGGACAGGCCGTTCTCCACCAGTTCGGCCAGCATGTGCGCGACCTCGGTGACCGCGGCGCCCGCCACCCAGGCCGGATCGACCCTCCGCAGCACGACCCGGCGGTATTCCTCCACTTCGGACAGTGCGGCGCGAATGACGTCGGCTATCGGCAGCGGCGCGGACCACGCCCGTGGGCTGGTCTCGCCGACCAGCACCAGAAGGCTCTCCGCGTTGCGTCGCATACGGGTGGCCAGGTGGTCCAGCTCGAACATGTTGGCCAGCGCGCCCGGATCCAGTTCCTCGCGCTCGAACTCGCTGATCAGCGAGAGCTGCCTGCGGACCAGGTTCTGGTTGCGGCGCCCCAGGTTGGCCAGCGACGCCGTGGTATTGCGCCGGATCAGGGCCTGCTCGCTGGCCAGCGTGAGCGCGGTGTTCTGCACCCGGTCCAGCGCGGTGGCGACCAGTTTGATCTCGCTGGCCGCCCCGGCCGGGACCGTCACCGGCGGTGGCGGTGGCACCTCGGTCTCGGTGGTCTGCATCAGGGCCACCGTCTCGGGCAGCCGGCGTCCGGACACCGCGTCGGCGTCGCGGGCCAGTTGGCCCAGCGGGCCGATGACCGAGCGGGCCGCGCCGACGACCAGGGCGATCATGGCCGCGATGGTCAGCAGGGCCAGGACGGAGATGCCGATCAGCAGCGCGGTCGCGGTGTTGCGCAGTGAGTTCGCGCGGGACGTGATGTCCTGGCCGACGGTCTGCTCCACGGTGCGCAGGTTGTCGATCACCGTGTTCATCGCGTCGGTCCAGGCGACCGGATCGACCTGGGTGGACATGGTGCCGGTCGCGCCGCCGATGGCGACACCCTCGAACTGCACGGCCTGGTCGGCCGCGGCCGACTGGAGCACCACGTCCAGGGCGTTGCGCTCGGTCGGCGTTGCGAACTCGTCGTACGTCGCGATCGCGGCCTGCTTCTGTCCCAACACCTCCGCGAACTTGGTGTAGTTGTCGACGCTGACCCGATTTTCGGCGAACACAGCAGCGAGCAGGCCCTGCTCCTGGCCGGCGAACTCCTTGGCGTCATCGAGCGCGTACAGCGCCTGCAGGCCGTGCCGTAGTTGGCCGTCCACCGCATGGTCCAGCCCGAGGTCCAACTCGTTCAACGCGCCGATCGAGTCGGTGTAGAAAGCGAAGGTCGGCGCGGCCTGGGCGCGTTGCTGGTCGATGTCGGTGCGGATGGTCTGCAGGCCGTTGAGCTTGGTCAACGCGCCGCGCACCCCGTCGGTGACGGTGCTGTCATAGCTGGTGTTGCCGAGTGTCTGGTTCAGTGCGGTGAGCGCCAGGTCGGTCGCGGCGCGCTGCGGCACGATCTGCGCCTGGAACTGGGTGCCGCCGCCGAGCAGTCCGTTGGTGAGTGCCCGCTCCTGCTGCAACTGGTGCACCGCGTCCTGCACCCGCAGCACCACGGTGACGACCTGGCTGGTGGAGTTCGCCGCCTGGTAGTTCGTGGTCTCCTGGGTGATCAGGAGACCGAGCAGGACCAGCACCAGGGTCAGCGACACGACGAGGATGCGGACCAGCTTGGCCCGGATCGACCTCGGCCGCAGCATGACCACCATCGCCCTGGCCGGCAAGCCGTTAACAGGCTGGCGCTGCTGGCCGGACGCGGGCCGCTGCGCTCCGGCCCAATCCGCGGTCGGCCAGCTGGGCGCTTCTTCCACTCCGTCGTCCCCTTCACCGGGGGACACTCGGTGACGCGCGACCACGCTACCTCCGTTTGATGCCCTGTCTCGGCCGCACGAGAACCATTCTTGGTCTGGATTGCGGTGCCGGAGACGGCGCATCTTATCCGGCGACCGGTCGATCCGACCAGACCGCCCGGCGTCCAACTCGTAAATCCGACCGACGTAATTGATTAGTTACCGTATTGACGTCATCGTGGACTCTCCGTAGCCGATAGTTACGCCATTCGGCGGTCCGGGAGCCTTCGGGCCAAACGGACCGACCCGGCATCGGATTGCGGTGAAACTTTCGCGCTCGATCAGCGGTCGATCGGCGGTTACGCCGCCGTTACGCTGCCGTTGATCGGTGCCGCGCCGGTCAGAACGTCGTCGGCGGTGGCGGGTGCGGTCCGGAATAGGGTGTGACCGGCGCGTCCCTGTCGTTGGTCACATAGATCGGTCCGGACAATATGGCCTGGCCGTTGGCGAGCGTGCCGATCTGCGAGCCGAGCATCCCGCTGTGGTCGGTCTTGGAGAAGCCGTACGGCGCGAGGTTGGGGCCGTGGAACGTCGAACCCTTCGTGGTCAGGGCCTCAAGCAGGCTCTGCCGGGTCAGGTTCGGGCCCGCCGCGTGCAGCGCCTGGTACGTCGCATAGGCCATTGTCATTCCGCTGACGGTATAGAAATCGAATGGCGTGTTCGCGTCGAAGTTGTCGTGCACGCTGCGGAACAACTGAATCCACGGATTCGCGGTGTCACTCGGCGACGGCACATAGCTGTCGGTGATGACGCCGTTGGCGAGCGAGACATCTGCGGCGCCCTGTGAATACTGCTTGATCAGACCGGACAACGTGGACGGATCGGCGCCGACGCCACTGACCACGAACGTCGGGTGGTAATGCAGCGCCGCCGCCGCGAGCAGTGCCAGCGTGGTCGCCGCCGGGATGCCGAAGATGACCACCACGGTGGCCTTCGCCGCTTTCGCCGCCGCGATCTGCTGGCCAAGACCACTGGACAGGTAGGCGGCGTCGTAGGACTGCTGGGTGACCACCGACGTACTCGGCAGCACCTGGTTCAGACCTTCCTGGCTGTTCTGCCCAAGATCGTCGTCCTGCAAGAGATAGGCGACTTTGTCGGTGGGGAAGTTGGTCCGCACATACTGGCCGAGGATCTTGCCTTCCGTTTTGTAGTCCGGAAAGTAGCCGAACGTGTACGGATAGTTGATCCGGTCGTTGAAACACGTGCAGCCGCTCTCCACGAACAGGTCGGGCACCTTGTTCGTGTTGAGGTAGCCCACCACCGCCTGGTGCGCCGACGTGCCCAGCCCGGCGTCCATCGCGAACACGTTGTCCTGGTTCACCAACGCTTGCGTCACGTGCAGCGTCTTGACCGGGTTGTAGGCGTCGTCCTTGTAGTCGAACACGATCGACCGCCCGTACACGCCGCCGTGCGCGTTGATGTAGCGGTAGAACGCGTTCGCCGCCGCGGACACCTCGCTGTAGCCGGGCGCGGCCGGACCGGTGAGCGGCTGGTGACTGCCCAGCCTGATCTCGCCCGCGGTGACGCCGGGGGCGTCGGCGGTCGTTCCCTTGTTCCCGCTCACCTGCAGGGCAATCAGCCCGCCGGCAACGAGAACGACCGCCGCCACCGCGATCACGGTCCAGCTACGTCCGGACACCAGGCCGGTACGGTGTGTCAACGGATCCTCCTCGAATCTTGGGCCACCTGGTCCTTGCGTCCCCGAACCGGCCGGATCCTTAGGATGACACCGCTTGCAGTCTGATCTTCGTGGTGTGCCGCGGGTTCCGCGAAACTCCACGTTGGTCGAGGTTGGCTAGCTCTTGGCCAGCGCCTCCATTTCCATTGCCACCTGGCGTTCGTGCTCGTCCAGGTCGTTCTTCGCCCTGCGTGGACTCCATCGTCCGCCCATCAGGAAGATCAGTGGGATGAACGCGGCTTCACCGCCGACGCACACCCACCACCAACTCTGCCACTGACCAGGTGCCGAAAGCGAGGCATTCTGGACTTCTGTCGCGTGTGTCATCAGGAACGTAAGATCTGCCCTCGGCACCGCGGCCGCGGCCAGCAGGCGTTGGGTGGCCGCCCTGGCGTCCACATGGAATGCTGCCGCGATCTCGCCGACCGCCTTCGCGCCGGCCGTCAGGTCGGTCGGCGTGGTGCTCAACGTGGCCAGGGTGGCCGGATCGACCGCGGCGATCGTGGCGAGTTCCGTGTGGTACTTCGCGGCAAGAGTCTGCACCTGCGTGCCCGACTGGACCAGCGGTGTCATCGACGTCACAACGAACGGGAGGATGAAGATGGACACCGCGACCACCACGCGGATCACCCAGCCCCACACCGCGAGTCCGGTCGCGGTGAGCGCCGGGTTGCGCTTCTCCACGTCCTCGGTGAAGCCGGCCATCCACGGTGCGTACGCGATGGCCATGAACACCGCGAGCGTGCTGATGATCCAGACGAACGTGTAGTAGCTGGTGTGCGGTTGGCTTGTCCGGCTGAGGAAGACGATCGTCAT
>Ga0137385_10001471_pt1 | contig 19804 bp, 17 predicted proteins | sample SagtaG_FD_104921 | JGI IMG/M metagenome (GOLD analysis project Ga0137385, IMG submission 104921) | Vadose zone soil microbial communities from Sagehorn Ranch, Mendocino, California, USA - Sage2_R_80_16 metaG | ecosystem: Environmental > Terrestrial > Soil > Vadose zone | place: USA: California... | reverse complement strand
CCCGGGCGGGGCAGGCGGCCCGCGTCCGGGCGGTGGCTCCGGCCGGCCGTCCCCGGCGGATGTGGCGCGCCCCGGCGGCCCGCGTCCCGGCGGGCCACGGCCCAGCCCCAGCAACATGCCGCCGCGCCCGGCAGGCGGCCGCGGCGGGCCTGGCGGCTCCGGCGGCCCCGGCCGCGGCGGGCCAGGTACCGGTGCCCGTCCCGGCGGCGGCCGCGGCGGTCCCGGCGTGGGCGCCCGCCCCGGCGGCGGCGGCCCACCGCGTCCGGGCGGTGTCGGCGGTGGCGGCGGCGGGCGGCCCGGTGGTGCGGGCGGCCGTGGCCGCAGCGGCACCCAGGGCGCGTTCGGGCGCCCCGGCGGCCGGCCGTCGCGCGGCCGTAAGTCGCGCAAGCAGCGGCGCCAGGAGTTCGACAACATGCAGGCGCCGGCGATCGGCGGGGTGCAGATCCCGCGCGGCAACGGCCAGGCCATCCGGCTGTCCCGCGGCGCGTCGCTGAGCGACTTCGCCGACAAGATCGGCGTCAACCCGGCGTCCCTGGTCCAGGTGCTGTTCCACCTGGGCGAGATGGTCACCGCGACCCAGTCGGTCAACGACGAGACGCTGCAGCTACTCGGCGCGGAACTGAACTACAACGTGCAGGTCGTGTCCCCCGAGGAGGAGGACCGCGAGCTGCTCGAGTCGTTCCACATCGAGTTCGGCGAGGACGAGGGCGGCGACGCCGACCTCGAGCCGCGCCCGCCGGTGGTCACCGTCATGGGCCACGTGGACCACGGCAAGACCAAGCTGCTCGACGCCATCAGGCACACCAACATGGTGGCCCGCGAGGCCGGCGGCATCACCCAGCACATCGGCGCCTACCAGATCACCACCGAGGTGGACGGCCGGGAGCGCAAGATCACCTTCATCGACACCCCGGGCCACGAGGCGTTCACCGCCATGCGGGCCCGCGGCGCCGAGACCACCGACCTGGTCGTGCTCGTCGTGGCGGCGGACGACGGCGTGAAGCCGCAGACCACCGAGGCGCTGAACCACGCCCAGGCGGCCGGCGTGCCGGTGGTCGTCGCGGTCAACAAGATCGACAAGGAGGGCGCGGACCCGGCCAGGGTGCGTGCCCAGCTCACCGAGTACGGCCTGGTGGCCGAGGAGTTCGGCGGCACCACCCTGTTCGTGGACGTGTCCGCCCGGGAGGGCATCGGCATCCCCGGCCTGCTCGAGGCGATCATCCTGACCGCCGACGCCGAGCTTGACCTGCGGGCCAACCCGGACCAGGACGCCCAGGGCGTGGCGATCGAGGCGCACCTGGACCGCGGCCGCGGCCCGGTAGCCACCGTGCTCGTGCAGCGCGGCACGCTGAAGGTCGGCGACTCGATCGTGTGCGGCGAGGCGTTCGGCCGGGTCCGGGCGCTGCTGGACGAGAACAGCGAGCCGGTGCCGGACGCGCCGCCCTCGCGGCCCGTCCAGGTGCTCGGTCTCACCGCCGTCCCCGACGCGGGCGACAACTTCCTCGTCGTGACCGACGACCGGATGGCCCGGCAGATCGCCGAGCGCCGCGAGGCGCGCGAGCGCAGCGCGCAGTTCGCGCAGCGCAGGCCCAGGGTCACGCTGGAAGACCTCGAATCCGCGCTCAAGTCCGGTGAGCGGCAGGAACTGCTGCTCATCATCAAGGGTGACGTGTCCGGGTCCGTGGAGGCCCTGGAGGACGCGCTGCTCAAGATCGACGTGGGCGAGGACGTGGTGCTCCGGGTGATCGGGCGCGGCGTCGGCGCGATCACGCAGGACGACGTCAACCTGGCCATCGCCTCCGAGGCCGTGATCGTCGGCTTCAACGTGCGGCCGGCCGGCCGGGCGGGCGAGCTTGCCCAGCGCCAGGGCGTCGACATCCGCTACTACACGGTCATCTACCAGGCGATCGAGGAGATCGAGGCCGCCCTCAAGGGCATGCTCAAGCCGGAGTTCGAGGAGGTACAGATCGGCACCGCCGAGATCAGGGAGATCTTCCGGGTGCCGCGGGCCGGCAACATCGCCGGCAGCATCGTGCGCTCGGGCACGATCAACCGCGGCAGCAAGGCGCGCCTGGTCCGCGACGGTGTCGTGGTCTCGGAGAGCCTCACGGTCGAGTCGCTGCGCCGGTTCAAGGAGGACGTCACCGAGGTCCGCGAGGGCTACGAGTGCGGTATCGGCATCGGCTACAACGACATCCACCTCGGCGATGTGATCGAGACCTACGAGATGCGGGAGAGGCCGCGGGACTGACGCGGGCGTGTACCTGGGTGCGCTGACGCTGGACGTGCTGCTTGGCGACATCAGGTCGGTCAAGCAGAAGCGTTCCGCGGTGGCCTCGATCATCGCCGAGGTGCGCAGGCGGCACCCCGGCGTGGCCGTGGCCGAGACCGGCGGCCTGGACACCCGCCGGCGGGCGGAGATCGGCGTGGCGGCGGTGGCGTCCACCGCGGCGCACGTGACCGAGGTGCTCGGCGCATGTGAGCGGCTGGTCGCGGCCCGGCCGGACATCGAGCTGCTGTCCGCCCGGTTCCGCCTGGTGAGCGAGGAGGAAGAGTGACGAATCCCCTGCCCACCCCTCCGAGGGAGGCGCAATGACTGACGCTGGCCGGGCGCGCAAGCTCGCCGACCGGATCGCGCAGATCGTGGCCGAGATGCTGGAGCGCCGGGTGAAGGATCCCCGGCTCGGCTTCGTCACGGTCACCGACGCCAGGCTCACCGGCGATCTGCGCGAGGCGACGGTCTACTACACGGTCTACGGGTCGGCGGACGAGCAGGCGGGCACCGCGGCCGCCCTGAAGAGCGCCACCGGGCTGATCAGGTCCGAGGTCGGGCGGCAGACCGGGCTGCGGCACACCCCGTCGCTGTCCTTCGTCCAGGACACCCTGCCCGACGGCGCGCGGCACATGGAGGAGCTCGTCGCCAGGGCGCGCGCCGCGGACGAGGCCCTGGCCCAGGTCAGGGAGGGCGCCGAGCCGGCCGGCGACCCCGATCCCTACCGCCCCCCCGCGGATGCCGGGGATGACGACGGCGAATGGGACGAGGCCGAGGACGGCACCACGCCAGGTCCGGGAGCCGGGCCGGGCCCGGGCCGGTGAGCACGGCGGCCGACGGCCTGGTCATCGTTGACAAGCCCGGCGGGATGACCTCGCACGATGTGGTGGCCCGGCTCCGCCGGCTCGCCGGGACCCAGCGGGTCGGCCACGGCGGCACCCTGGACCCCATGGCCACCGGCGTGCTGGTCATCGGGGTGGGGAAGGCCACCCGGCTGCTTGGCCACCTGACGCTGTCCGAGAAGGAGTACCTGGCCACCATCAGGCTCGGCCAGGCCACGGACACCTGCGACGCCGAGGGCCAGGTCATCTCCGGCGCCCCGGCCGGCGCGCTGACCCTGGCGGCGGTGCGCGCCGCGGCGGCGCCGCTGACCGGCGAGATACAGCAGGTACCGCCGGCGGTCAGCGCCGTCAAGGTCGGCGGGACCCGCGCCTACCGGCTGGCCAGGGCCGGAACCACGCCGGTCCTGGCACCCAGGGCAGTGACCGTCAGGTCGTTTTTCGTGCGATCGGAGCGGCGCGCCGGGGACCTGCTCGATGTCGACGTGGCGGTGACCTGCTCGAGCGGTACCTATATCCGGGCGCTCGCCCGCGACCTCGGCGACGCGCTCGGCGTGGGCGGGCACGTGACCGTGCTCCGGCGGACCCGGGCCGGCACCTACGACCTGGGCATGGCGCGCACCCTGGACCAGCTCCAGGACGAGCTGTCGCTGATCCCCCTGGCCCGGGCCGCCGCGGACGCGTTCCCGTCGCGGCAGCTCACCGGCGACGAGGCCCGCCGCCTTGCGCACGGCGGCCGGCTGCCCGGCGGCGCGGCGGGCGGGCCGGGCCCGGAGGCGGCGTTCGCCCCGGACGGCACGCTGATCGCGCTGGTCGAGGAGAAGGACGGCCAGACCCGGCCCGTCGTGGTGTTCGCCCCCGGCGCGAACTGATCCGCCCGGCGGCATGGCAGGCTTTGACCAGGGGCGCGACGGCGCCGGCCGGTGAATCCGCCGGGCGAGAGGTGAAGGAGCGGCATCGTGGAGTGCTGGATGGGCCTGGGCGAGGTGCCGCAAGCCGGGGATCCCTGCGTCGTCACCATCGGCGTGTTCGACGGTGTCCACCTCGGCCATCAGCGGATCGTGGCCAGGGCCGCCGGGGCCGCGCGGGACCTCGGCCTGCCGCTGGTGGTGGTCACGTTCGACCCGCACCCGGCCGAGGTGATCCGGCCCGGCACCCACCCGGCGCTGTTGTGCAGCCTGCGCCGCCGGGCCCAGTTGCTGGGCGAGATGGGCGCCGCCGCGGTCTGCGTGCTCGAGTTCACCCTCGAGTTCTCCCGGCTGGGGCCCGATGAGTTCGTCCGGGCGGTGCTGGCCGACCGGCTGCACACCCGGTACGCCGTGGTGGGCGAGAACTTCCGCTTCGGTCACCGCGCCGCCGGCGACCTGGCCCTGCTGGCGGAGTTGGGGGAGAAGTACGACTTCCGCGCCGAAGGCGTGCCGCTGCTGGCGCAGGACGGGGTCACGATGTCGTCCAGCGCGATCAGGGAGCGGGTCGCCGCCGGGGACGTGGCCGGCGCGGCCCGGGGCCTTGGCCGGCCGCACCGGGTGGAGGGCGTGGTCGTGCGCGGCGAGCAGCGCGGCCGGGCGCTCGGCTTTCCCACGGCCAACCTGGAGACCCAGCCGCACACGGCCATCCCGGCGGACGGCGTGTACGCCGGCTGGCTGGCCAGCCTCGACGCCGACGGCCAGGAGACCGAGCGCTGGCCCGCGGCGATCTCCGTCGGCACCAATCCGACCTTCGACGGCCGGCACCGGGTCGTTGAGGCGTACGCGCTCGACCGGGACGACCTGGACCTCTACGGCGCGCACGCGGCGGTCGACTTCGCCGCCCGGCTGCGCGGCATGGCCAGGTTCGACTCGGTGGACGAGCTCGTCGCCCAAATGCGCCTGGACGTCGAAAAGGCCCGAATGCTCGTCGCCGCGCCGGGCTGACCGGCCGGCCGCCCGCGTCTGCCCTGCTCCTGGGCGAGATGGCGGCATTCCGCTCGCGACGTTTCCGGACGGACTAGAGTCTTTCGGGACCATTTGGCACAGGCGAACTCGCCTCCGGTCAGCGCTCACTGGGACATGCCCTGGGAGGCAACCGATGGACACTGCCGCGAACGGCCCGCGGGCCGGCGGCGATTCGCTGCGCGACGGGCCGGTGCCGCCGGACATCGTGATCGCGCCCGCCCACCCGGCGCCGCACGAGCGCACCGAGGTCGTGTTCGAGGTGCGGCCGGGCGCCGAGGGCATCGACGTGCTGCCGGTGTTCAGTTCGGTCCGGCAGCTCGTGGCTGCCTTCGGCCCGGCACAGCCGTGGCTGGCCCTGCCGCTGCGCACGGTCCGCGAACTGGCGGCCGCTGGCGGGGTCCGCGAGGTCGTGCTCGATCCCGTGGTGCCGCCCGGCGCGTGGCGCTGGCAATACTCCGATCTTGAGACGCTCCAGCAGAGCCTGGACTGACCTCAGGCTCCTGGCCCGAACCCCTCCGGGAGGCAGAGTTGAGCGGCGGTAGCTTCCAGGTCGTCATGTCGGACCTGCAGTCGGCGGCGGCCACGTTCCACAGCGAGGCGGCGACCTTCCAGGCGATCATGCCGGACGGCGGCACCGCGCTGCCCGACGGCGGCTCCGCGGCGTTCAACGAGAGCCTGAACGCGGTGGTCGGGACCCTCACCGCCGCGCACATGCAGATCGGCGCCGACATCGACGACAACGGCACCAAGCTCCAGACAGCACATGACAGGTACCAGCACACCGAGGAGTCGCTGACCCAGCTTGCCCAGCAGATCAGCGACCCGGCGAAGATCGGCTGAGGAGGCGGGCGTGGGATCAGGAGCGAAGTCACCGTCCGCGCTTGCGCCGTTCTCCCATGACTGGATCGGCGGCGACATCCACGGCCTGTCGGCCTACGCGGGGACGCTGTACGGGTACGTGCCGGAGATCAACGACGTCGCTGCCGCCCTGGACGGCAAGGTCAAGCAGATCGTCGGGGCGGCCGGCTGGCAGGGGACGGCGGCATCGGCGTTCACCAAGGCGTGGGACCACGACGCCGAGGGCGCGACCGCGCTGGCGACCGTGACGTCCTCGACCGGGAACATCGTGGACTGGCTGGCGGTGACCCTGTCCAAGATCGAGAGTGCCCTGGAGCAGGCGGCGGACCAGGCGTCCGGTCACGGGGTACCGATCGGCTCCACCGGGCAGGGGCCCAACGCGTGCCTGGCCGATCCGGCCGCGGAGAGCTGGCGGGTCAGCTATCAGGGGTTCTATGGCCGCTGCATGCTGGACGCGGTCACCGCGCGGAACAAGGCGGCGGCCGCGCTGCAGGGGATCGGTGACGCGATCCTTGGCAAGCACGACGGTGGCGGCGGTGAGGACGGCGGGCTGTCCAAGAGCGACCTGGCTGCGCTCAGCGACGTGCTCGCGGGATTCCTCAACCTGCAGACGCGGTACCGCGGCTTTGTCGACCTGCGGGTGGGGCACGCGAAGTCGGACCTCGCGGACGCGAAGACCAAGGCGATCGAGGACGCCCGCCAGGCGGACGGCCGGTTCGGGAAATGGACGGACGAGGGCCGGCAGGGTTTCGACGACGCGAAGGGCACGCTGTCGTCGGCGGAGTCCGACCTGGCGACGGCCGAGAGCAACGAGAACTGGTTCACCAAGGTGACCGGGTTCAGTGCCAGCGACATCCCGGCGGTCGGTGACTCGCTGGACGGCATGGGCGGCGTCGCGGGTGACCTGGCCCGGGCCGGCGCCGGCATCCCCTTCGTGGACATCGCCGCGGCCGGGGTGGGCACCTACTTCAGCGCGCAGGACGACATCGCGAAGGGCGTGCCCGCCTATGTCGCCTACCCGGGTGAGGCCGTCGGCAATATAGCCGCGATCGGCATCGGCACCGGGGTGGGCATCGCGGCCACCAGCGGCGCCGCCACCGTTCTGGGCGGCCTGGGCGCCAGTGGGCTGGTCGTCTCCCTCGGTGCCGGCGGCGCCGGCGTGCTCGCCGGCGGCGTCGTCGCGTACGGTGTGGGTGACTTCGCGCACAACCTCATCGACGAGAACTGGGGTGCCGACATCAACCAGCACGGCGTGGTGGGCGGCGTCTTGGACGGCATCGGTGATAGCGCGGTCAAGACCGGCGAGGACTTCGCGCATGTCGGCGAGAGCATCTGGCATGGGATCTCGAGTCTGTTCTGAGCAGGGCGGCCGGTGAGATGCGGGTGCCGGACTCCACCTCCCTCCCGCCGCGCAGCGCGCTGCCCCGCGACGTCGAGATACCGGCGCTGCCCGGCGTGGGCCGCACCTGGTACGACCGTGGCGGCAAGTACTGGGCGCGGCGCGCGGGCCTGACGCTGCTGTGGGCGCTGGTGCTGCTCCTGATCGTGCTGATCGACGTGGGCATCTTCACCTCGATCCGGCATTCGTCGAAGGCCGGCTTCGCCATCCTGCTCACCATCGACGTGGTCGTCGCCGTCGCGGTGCTCGGTTACATCGCCGTCCGCGCGGCGCGGCGCTGGAACACGCCCTCGCTCCCGGGCCAGGCCCGGACCCGGATGCGGGCCGGCCGGGGCCGCGCCAGCGGCGTCCTCAGCGGCCTGGCGCAGCTCGGATACCTGCTGGCCGTGCTGGCGGTCGCGATCGTGTTCCTGTTCTGCCCGGCGCTCATCCTCGCCCTGTTCCTGATGTCGCTGCTGCCGCAGACGCTGGCGGAGCGGCAGGCACGGCTGTGGATGGCCGACCAGCTCCGCGAGCGCGGCGACGGGGCACCGGTCGGGTAGCGGATGAATATCGCGGGGTGAGGGATGGCGCTATTTGACCGCACGGCCGGCCGGCTGGGCCGCGGCCCGGCGGTGCTCTTCCCCGCCGACCCCGCCGACGCCATGGCCGAGGCCGTGCTTGCCTACGACCCGGCGGCCGACATCAAGAGCGACAAGTTCGTGTTCCACAACGGTGTGCACCTGCACGGCCCGGTGCGGGTGACCCCGGACATCGCCACGGAGGCCGGGCTCCCCGGCGGGATGACCGCCGGGTACTACGCGGCCATCGCCGAGGGCGGGCCCGGCCGGTCCCGCCCGGACAGCCTGAAATGGCAGGACGCCGAGCGGCTGATCCGCGGCCTGGCGGCACGGCTGGGCGGCACGGTGCACGACGAGCGGCCGCCGATGGACCTGCGGCTGCGCGCGTCGGTGTACAGCGGGCGGCCCCTGCCGGCCGAGCAGGTGACCGGCGTGCTTCAGCCCTACACCGAGACCGGCGAACTGCTCCTCGAGGAGGACACCGGCGTGCCGGGCGCGTACTACCTCATCACCGAGAAGGAACCGGTGTTCTTCGTGGTGTACTGGCCGCCGCGGCTGTCCCGCTCCAGGCTCGCGGCGCCGCCCCCGGCCCTCGGTGAGCTGAGCGACCAGGAGCCCTGCCGGTGGGACCTGAGGACCAAGTTCTTGGTGGCCACCGCCGACCGGGACACCTGCCTGCGGGTGGCCGGGGCCGCGCTGGCCCTCGCCCGCCGCGCCGATGGCATCGTCATCGACACCTATGGCTTCCCGGTGGACCGGCCCGGGGACCTGCTGCCGCGCTAGGGCGCAGGGCCGGTGAAGGGGATAGTGAAGGGGGAACGGGGGAGGCGGGCGGGGGTCACCCGTGCGCCCGCTCCATGGCCTGGCGGAACCGGGGCACCAGGCCGGCCAGGTGGTGGATGAGCGCGGTGTCCAGGCCGAGCGGCGGCTGGTAGTCGAACACGCCGTAGGTGCCGTTGTCGGCCCACATGCAGAACGTGATGCCGCCCGCCACCCAGCATTTGACCGCGCCGCCCAGCGGCCCGGCGGGCTCCGTGGTCAGGTGCAGTTCCCGGCCGGAGAAGCTGCCCAGGTAGCCGGTGATCGCGGCGGCGGGGGGCACGCCCTGCGCGAGCCGCCCTGCGATCAGGTACACGATCTGATGTTTCTGGTGCCCGGGCAGGTAGTAACCGTCCCTGGCCGTGGCGGCGAACGAGAAGCTCTGCGGGAACTTGAGGTCCTTGGTGGCCGCGCCGACCGGGTGGTCGGCCTTGTTCACCAGCCGGTACCCGCCGACCCGTACCGGGTAGGACACGATCTCGGTGGCCGGGCCGGACGGCGCCGGGCTGGCGGCCGCGTGGCTGCCGGCCGCCGCCGGGGCCCGCGGGGACGCCGGGCCGTGCGGCGTGCTCTGGCCGCCGCCGCACCCCGCCACGAGCGCCGCCGCGCCCAGCGCAGCCGCGGTGCCTAGCGCGGCCGCAGCGCCGCGAGCGGCCGCCCAGCGGCCGGGGGACAGGCCCGCGACGGTCATCGAGATCCTCTCTGAACGGGCGTGCCCGGCCCCGGCGGAAGTATGCTCCGCCGGAGCCGGGCACCCCGCAGCGCTGCCCCGGGCCTACCTGCCGATGACCGGGGGAACGGCGGGCTCCCGCGCGCCCCACAGGTCGTCATCCTCGGCCAGCCACGCCTGCCTGGCCCGGTCCCGCTCACGGGCCCGGCCGTTGCCGCCGGGGCCGACGGGCATGAGGAAACTGTCACCGGCGTCCCCGGCGCCGTTCAGGCCGCCGTCGGGGCCCCAGGTCCCGTCGTCCTCGGTAGTCCAGGATTGCCGGGCCCGGCCGGCGCCGCCCGCGCCGGTGCCGCCACCCGCCGACCCGGCCATCGGGAACATCCCGCCTTCCATGGCGTTCCCGGCACCGGCCTCGCCGTCGGCCGCGAGCCCGACCGGGTCACCGGGCGCCCCGGGCTCACCTGGCACGGCCCCGGCGGGTACCGGGTCCTCGCCGGGCAGGGCGCCGAGGCGGCCGCCGCCCGGGATGCCGGTGCCGCCGGGCACCGTGTCCTCGCCCGGCGGGATCGCGCTGCGGCCGGGCACCGTGCCCTCGCCGGGCGGAACGCCGTCGCCACCGGGAGCGCTGTCACCGGGAGCACCACCGCCCGGCGCAGGTGGCACGACGCCACCGGCCGGGCCGCCCGGCACGGCACCGCCGGGCGCTCCGCCGCCCGTGCCCGGCCCGCCGGGACCGCCCGGAGAACCCGGGAGCGGGACACCGCCCGGTCCCGAGCCGGCCAGCTGGCTCGCCGGCGGCGGGGCGCCGGCCGGCGGCGGGACACCACCGGGTGGCGGGGCGCTGCCGGGCGGCGGGAAGCCGCCGGCCGGACCGGGACTCCCGGCCGCGCCGGGACCGCCCGTGCCGCCCGGGCTGGCGCCGGAGAACGACGGCCCGCCGGATCCCCCGGTGGCCGTCGAGGAGGCCGGCGGCGCGCCGCCGCCGGTGCCCGCCAGCTTCGGCGGGAGGTTCTTGTTCACGGCGCCGGGCATCGCGTAGTAGGCGGTCTGGATGTGCCCGTTGAGCGCCGCCATCCGCTGCTGTGCCGCCTGGTTGGCCGCCGCCACGTCCGCGGGATGCGCGGTGGCGGGCTGTGGCAGGTTGGCCCTGAACGCGCTCAGCACCGAGCCGTACCAGGTCAGTGCCTGCTGCGCCTGCCAGGCGTTGGCCTGCATGTCCGCCGCGGTCTGGTAGAGCTGCTGCACCTGGCTGACCGCGTTCACCGCGGTCGTGCCGCCCCAGCTTCCGGCGAGGGTCTGGCCCAGGCTCGCCACCTTGCTCGCCACGTCGGTCAGCTTGCCGGCCAGCTGACCGTAGGCCGCCCCCGCCGAGGAGATGGCGCCGGGGTCGGTGCCGGCCAGCATGCCCTGCACCTGCTGCCAGGTGTACCCGGCGGTGCCCGCCTGCTGGAACCCGGCGGCGGCGCTGATCGGGAACGTGCCGTTCCAGACCTCCCCGCCGCCGTTCATGCCGATCAGCCGCTGGGTCCGGGCGTAGGCCTCGCGCTGCTGCGGGGTCCAGTTCTTCCCGTACCCGGGGTCCACGGGGACGTTGTTCCCGCCGCTCTCGACGATGATCGCCGACGGGTCGTGGCTGGCGTTGGCCAGGCTGACGTTGGCCTGCTCGGTCGCGTCGTACCGCTCAGCCGAGATGGTGATCCGGGTCGCCGTGTCGCTGTGCGCCTCCCGCAGATCGCCGGAGTACTGGCCGAACCCGGAGCCCGACCGCGCGATCACCGCGGCGAGCTGCTGCGCCTCCGGCCACGCGCCCGCCGCGCCCGCCGTGGCGGAAGCCTGGCCCTGCCAGGCGCTGACCACGCCTTGCAACTCCCCGGCCAGCGCGCTGATCTGGCTCGCGACCTGGCGCAGCACGTCCCGGTGCACCATCAGGTCCTGCCCGGTCACCGCGGGGTCCTGCCAGTTCGCCGGGGCCGTGTAACCGTGGTAGCTGATCCCGCCGACCGGGGGGACCGCCGTCCCCTGGTAACTGCCGCCGCTCATCGACGGGCTCCTGTGCTTAGCGTCGCTGTCATCACGCCCACATCACTCGTCAAGCTCGCGTAACGCTTGCGCTCCACTCAGGCCGCCCGGCAGCAGGCACGTCCAGGCCGGGCAGCGCGATGGCCCGGGCCGGAGAACCCGGGGCCACCGCTAATGCGCTCTGCTCAGCCCCACAGCCCGGCGTTCGACGCCTCCGTGGCCTGGTAGTTCACGTTGGCCTCGCCGGCCACCACGCGCAGGTTGTTGAGCACCGCGGCCATGTTGGCCTCGGCCGCCTGCCACTTCGCCCTGGCCACCGCGTACGCTTCCTTCGCCTGGCCGTCCCACTGGTCCAGGCTGGAGTTCAGCTGGCTCTCCAGGGTCTGGGTGGTCTGCTGCAACTGGGCGTAGATACGGGCGAAGTCAGCCTCACCCTGTGCCAGTGAGCCGAACACGGCCCGGGTGTACTCGCTCATCGTTTCGTCCTTCCCGTCCGTCGAGAACTCAGGCTGTGGCCGTCAGCGGTTGATCTGGCTGGCGACCCGGTTGGCCGACGACGTGAGCACCTGCTCGTTCGCCTCGTACCGCGACCGCGTCGTGGTCAGCCTCGGGTAGAACTCCTGGAGCGCGTTGATCACCTGGGTGAAGTCGGCGTTGAACGCCTCGTAGGCGGTGGTGAAAGCGGCGGCTGCCTGGCCCTGCCAGCCGCCCATCAGGTCGCCGTGGAAGCCCGCGAGCTGCGATTGCTGCCCGCGCACCTGGGTGACGGCGTCTTCCACCTGCTTTGCCGCGGTGGCCATGGCTGCCCTGTTAACGGCAGACTCGGCTGCCATAGCAGTACCTCCCTCTGTCAACTGAATCTCGGTGCCACGTTCCGTCTGCTGCGTGCTGAGGTCCCTGCTCCTGCTGCCGCGATCACGGCCCGGCCACGCGCGAGAGGCTGGCCGGTCCCCGGACGGCATCCAGGCAGTATTTATCCAGCCGGCGATTCCGGTGTCAACCGGAACAGAAAATGATGATCCGGGCAATCCCTCCGGGCCCCGGCGAGTGGCGCGGGCAGGGCCCGGGCGTGTACCGGCTGACCTGCGCGGCGCCCGGCACGGACGGCCGGCGGCCGCGGCCCGCCGTTATCAAAATGTCATAGAAGGAACGGCCGCGCGCTGAACCGCCATTTATCCGCCGCGTTATTCGCGTCAGGCCGTTACCGGATAATGGCCGTCACCAGCGATAATCAGCCGGAAATCCGGTTCCTGGCCGCGCCGGGGTCGAGCGCCGGGCCCTGCGGGATCAGGTCGACCACGCTCGCGGGCACCAGGGTCCGCTGCCGTGCCAGGTTGTAGCCGAGCACGGCGGCGACGTCCGGCCCGGCGAGCCCGTACCTGACCCCGCCGGTGATCAGGAAGTAACTGGTCACCTCGGGCCGCTGGCCGCTGGGCGCCGGGGACGAGGCCGATGACGGCGGCGGCAGGGCGGGCACCACGGCCGCCAGCGCGGCACTACCCGGCTTCATCGCTATCCGGTTCACGTAGGTCCCCCCGGCGGTGGCCAGGCCCCCGGCGGGCACCCGGCCGCCCACCGTCACCTGACCGTTCAGTGGCCCGGTCGAGGCCGGGCCGGAGTACACCACGCACAGCGGCGCGCGCGGGCTGACGTTCCGGTTGGCCGGCGTCGGCATGGTGAGCGGCATGCCGTCGGCCGACAGGCTGCCGTGGTGGTTAGCGGCCTGCGCGGTCGTCACCGTCCCCTGCGGCACCTGGCCGGGGATGGCGTCGAGCAGTTTCGCCTCGGTCACCGTGACCGGGGCCAGGCCCTGCCGGGTCAGCACGTAGAACTGCGGCGCGCCCGGGCTGGTGGCGAACACCTGGCCGATGCGGGCGGGGCCGCCGGCCGGCCCGCGGGGCACCGGCGCGCCGAATCCAGGGATCACGGGCGGCGCGAAGTCGGGCCCCTGGGAGAACGCGTCCAGCCAGGACAGCGGCACCCGCTCCGCGGCCTGGACGAAGCCGAGCGCGGTCAGGATGGCCTGCTGCCGCGCGGGCGGGATCAGCATCCGCTGCCCGTTCCAGACCAGCCAGTCCTCGTTCCCGGCCAGGACCACGAGCGCGTCGTTGCCCGATATCGGCCGGCCGCCCACGCGCTGGCCGCCGACCAGGGTGGTCACGGTATGGCTGGCCAGGGTGGCGGCGGAGTACTCGGTCTGCACGCAGACCGACCACGGCTGGCCGACCAGCATGCCGGGGGCGGGCAGCGGCGGAAGGCCCTGGATCCCGATCTCCGGCCCGTGCGGGTAGCGGTCCAGCGATGCCTGGGTCACCTCGCGCTGGTTCGGGGCGGTGGTGTTGAGGGCCAGCAGGGCCGAGGCGTAGTTCAGCACCGGGCACAGCTTGCCGTGCTGGCACGGGACGAAGGGCGTCCCGGTCGCCCGGTCGATGAGCAGCGAGTCCGGGGCGGTCAGCCCCCCGGCCTGGCCGGGGGCGATCAGGCCCCAGATGCCGAAGACGGCGGCCACGATCCCGGCGACCAGCACGCTGCAGAAGGCGCCCACGTTCAGCCGCCGCAGCGGCTGGTCCGGCGGGTCCGGCTCGGCCTGCAACAGCGCGAGCGCGGCGCGCCTGGTCATCAGCCGGTGGGCCTGCAGCAGGTCCTTGCGGGTCTGCGACATCGTGCCTCCGCCCGGCCTCAGCCGGTCAGCCCGCGGATATCGGTGAACACGCCGGCCACCCCGAGGGCGAGCGGGACCAGCGCGATCACCAGCAGCATGTCGACGATCTCAGCGGCCCGCCCCCAGAACGGGGACGGCCGGTGCCCGGACAGCCAGGTGCCCGCGCCGGCCAGGATCGCCGCCCCGGCGACCAGCGGTACCAGCGTGACCACGATCGCCCTGCCGTGCCCGGCGGCCACCGCGAGCAGCACCAGGCTGGCGTACCCCGGCACCTGGAGCCACAGGCGCTGCGCGCGCCCGTGGAACACCCTGGAGCGCAGCAGCAGGGCGCAGCCGAGCACGCCGCACGTCAGCCGCGGCAGCCAGCCGTGCCCGAGCGCGAGCGCGGCCCCGGCTGCGGCGCCGGCCAGGCCGATGCCCGACACCATGCCGGTGACCACCCGGTCGGCGGCCGCGGTCCGGGCGAGCACCTCGCTGCCCTGCACGGTGAGCGTGTCCCGGCGCAGCTCATCGGCGTCCCTGGGCACCAGCGGCAGCATCAGCCGCCCGATGCGGAACGCCACGGCGGGGATCAGCGTGGTGAGCCCCAGCGCCAGGGCGGCCATCAGCGCGGCGGCCCCGGCGAGCCCGACGCTGCCGAACCCGTAGTCCAGCCACGCCCCGCCGGCGCCGAGCAGCGCCGCACCCGCCGCGCCGAGGAAGATCCCCGCACCCCCGCCCGCCTCCCCATCCCCCTTCACGGCCACCGCGGCCAGGGCCGCGGCGAGCAGCGCGGCGGCGAAGCCGGAGAGCAGGCCGAGCGCGCCGAAGTGAGCGAGGGACGCCGTGCCCGCCGGGCCGAGCAGGCCGCCGAGGAAGGCATAGGCCAGCGCGAGGTAACCGAGCACCGCGGCCGCACCGGGGTCCCCCGCCACCCGCGACAGCACGCCCGCGCCGGCCAGCAGCAGCACCGCGACGGCGCCGGCGGCCATCGCGGCGTCCGCCCAGGGCGGCCCGGAGACCAGCAGCGCGGCCGCACCGCCGGCCAGCGCCAGGGCCGCGGCGCCGAGCGCGGTGCGGCGGGTTTCCCTGGGCCCCCACCGGTCTGGCCGGTCCCCGATGCCGGACGCGATGACATCGGCCACGTCGTCGAACGCGAGCTCGGGCAGTTGCGACTCGCGCGGCCGCAGGTAGATCAGTTCGCCGTCACGCAGGCCGGCCTGCAGCGGGGTGTTCTCCAGCGGGAACGGCGCCTGGCCGAGGCGCTGCAGCACCCAGCCGGCCTGCGCCTGGCGGGCGGTGTCGGCGTCCAGGCCGGCATAGCCGGCGACGGCCGGGAAAAGCTCGGCGAACGGGATGCGGGCCGGGAGCGCGAGGTCCACCCGGCGGCGCGGGCCGACCACGGTGACCCGGCAGGTGTCTGCTCCGCTGGTGGCGCTGGTGCTCATCTGCGTGCCTCCGGCACGACCTTCATGTCGCTCCCCCGGGCGGGTCGTCGGCAATAGTATGCGAATCGCACCAACCGGGATGGATGGTTTCCGGGACGAGGCGGAGCGGGACGCACGTGGCGGTGACTCGTGCCGGGGTGAGCAGGAAGGCGAGCGGTGAGCACCGTCATCGTCCGGCGCGGGGAGCGCCGCGAGGGGCCGGAGCTGCCCCACGGCGAGATCCTCCTCGAGCCACCGCCGGAGATCCCGGAAGTCGCGGGCGACGCGCTCCAGCAGATGCTCACCTACCTGCCGATGCTGGCGATGACGTTCGGCATGGTCGCGATGATGTCGGGCACCGGCTCCGGCGCGCTGCGCTGGGTCGGCGGCGGCGCGCTCGGCCTGGGCATGGGCGGCATGGCGCTGGGCCAGCTCGCCAGGGGCCGCGGCGACCGCAAGATCAAGCTGAACGGGCTGCGCCGTGACTACCTGCGGTATCTCGGCCAGGTGCGGCGCAAGGACCGCCGGGTGGCGGCCGCGCAGCGCGAGGCACTGGAATGGTCGAGCCCGGAACCAGGCGAGCTGCGCTGGCTGGTCACCGCCAGCGATCTTGCCCGGGTGTGGGAGCGCCGCCCGTCCGACGACGACTTCGGCAGCGTCCGGTTCGGCACCGGTACCCAGCACCTCGCCGTGCGGCTGATCCCGCCGCAGACCAAGCCGGCCGAGGACCTGGACCCGCTGTGCGCCGGGGCGCTGCGCAGGTTCATCAGGGCGCACGCCCGGCTGCCCGGCCTGCCGGTCGGGATCTCGCTGCGGGCGTTCAGCCGGGTGACCCTGTCCGGTGACGCCGACGCGGCCGCCGCCATGGTCCGGGCGATGATCGCCCAGATCGCGGTGTTCCACTCCCCGGACGACGTGCGGATCTGCGTGTGCGCCTCGCCGGACCGGATCGCGCGCTGGGGGTGGGTCAAGTGGCTGCCACACAACATGCACCCCGCCGAGCGCGACGCGGCGGGCCCGGTGCGCCTGATGGCGCCCGCCCTCGCGCAGCTCGAGGCGATGCTCGGGCCCGAGTTCTCCGGCCGGCCCAGGTTCACCCCGGGTAAGGCGGACTGCTCGCTGCTGTACCACGTGGTGATCATCGACGGCGTGCCCGGCGGCTTCGGCGACCAGCTCGGCGGCGGCGTCGATGGCGCCACCATCTTCGACCTGTCCGGCAGCGCTCCCGCCGCCCCGGACGGCTCGGTGCTCCGGCTCCGGCTGGCCGGCCGCCACCTGGAGATGGTCACCCGCGACCGCACCGGCGCGGACGTCTCGTCACGGGTCGGCGCCGCCGACCGGCTCTCGATCCCGGAGTCGGAGGCGCTCGCCCGCCAGCTCGCGCCGATGCGCCCGCTGGGCGGGGCCCTGCCCGGTGAGGACGCGCTGGCGGTGAACACCACGCTCACCACGCTGCTCGGCATCGACGACCCGGAAGCGCTCGGGACGGGCAGCCTGTGGCGCACCCGGGCGGCGCGGAACCGGCTGCGGGTGCCGATCGGGCTGGACGCCGGGGGGCAGCCGGTCGAACTGGACATCAAGGAGTCCGCGCAGGGCGGCATGGGGCCGCACGGCCTGATCATCGGGGCCACCGGGTCGGGCAAGTCGGAGCTGCTCCGGACCCTGGTCCTCGGCCTGGCGCTGACCCATTCCCCGGAGATCCTCAACTTCGTCCTCGTCGATTTCAAGGGCGGCGCGACCTTCCTCGGGCTGGAGCGGCTCAACCACGTCTCCGCGGTCATCACCAACCTCGAGGAGGAACTGCCGCTCGTCGACCGGATGCGGGACGCCCTGCACGGTGAGGTCGTCCGGCGCCAGGAACTGCTGCGCGCCGCCGGCAACTACGCCTCGCTGCGCGACTACGAGCGGGACCGGGAGCGCGGCGCCCGGCTGGCGCCGTTGCCGACGCTGTTCATCGTGCTCGACGAGTTCTCCGAGCTGCTCGCGGCCAAGCCGGAGTTCATCGACCTGTTCGTGATGATCGGGCGGGTCGGCCGGTCGCTCGGCGTGCACCTGCTGCTGGCCTCGCAGCGGCTCGAGGAGGGCAGGCTCCGGGGCCTGGACACCCAGCTCTCCTACCGGATCGGGCTGCGCACCTACTCCGCCGCCGAGTCCAGGATCGTGCTCGGCGTGCCGGACGCCTACGAGCTGCCGTCCCGGCCGGGCAGCGGGTACCTGAAGACGGAGGCGACCGAGATGACCCGGTTCAAGGCCGCGTACGTGTCCGGGCCGTCCGGCGGCGAGCCCGAGCCGGCGCGGGGCGGCGCCACGGCGTCGCCCTGGCAGATCCGGCCGATGGTCGTCCCGTACAGCCCGGGATACGTCAAGCCCAAGGTGGTGCCGAGGGCGGCCCCGGTGCTGGCCGGCGACGGCGACGGCGAGCAGCCCGCCCGGCCGGGGCAGAGCCTGTTCGAGGTCGTCATCCGCCAGCTCGCCGGGGAGGGCCCGCAGGCACACCAGATCTGGCTGCCGCCGCTGGACCTGCCGCCGGCCCTGGACCAGTTGCTGCCGGCGCTGTCGATCACCCCGCGGTACGGCTGCACCGCCGACGGCTGGCGCTGGCGCGGCAAGCTGCGCGCCGTCACCGGGATCGTGGACCGGCCCTACGACCAGCGCCGGGACCCGCTGTGGGCCGACCTGTCCGGCGGGGCGGGGAACGCAGGCGTGGCCGGCGGGCCGCAGAGCGGCAAGTCCACCCTGCTGCGGACGCTCATCTGCTCGCTCGCGCTGCTGCACACCCCGCAGGAGATCCAGATCTACTGCCTGGACTTCGGCGGCGGGGCCCTCGGCGCACTGGGCGGGCTGCCGCACGTGGGCGGGGTGGCCACCCGGCTGCAGGCGGAACGGGTCCGGCGCACGGTCGCGGAGGTCCGTGCCGTCCTGGAACGGCGTGAGCAGGAGTTCGCCGAGCGCGGCATCGAGTCGATCGCGGCCTACCGGGCCATGCGGGCGAGCGGGGAGATCTCCGGCGACGGCTTCGGCGACGTTTTCCTCGTCGTCGACGGATGGCTCACTCTGCGGCAGGAATACGAGCAGCTCGAACTCGACATCACCGCGCTGGCGGCCCGTGGCCTCGGCTACGGCATCCACGTGGTCGCGGCGACCAACAAGTGGTCGGAGTTCCGGCCGGCCATCAGGGACCTGCTCGGCACCAGGTTCGAGCTGCGCCTCGGCGACCCGTATGAGTCGGAGATGGGCCGCACGCTGGCGGCCAACGTGCCGGAGCGCTCGCCGGGCCGCGGGCTGACCAGGGACGGCCTGCACTTCCTCACCGCGCTGCCGCGCATCGACGGCCAGCTCGGCGCGGCCAGCCTGGCCGACGCAGTGCGCAAGCTCGTGGAGACCGTCGCCACCGCCTGGCAGGGCCCGCGGGCCCCGGAGGTGCGGCTGCTGCCCAGCGCGTTCTCCGTCGCGGAACTGCCCGCCCCGGCGGAGACCGGCACCCGGCTCCCGTTCGCCGTGGACGAGGCCACCCTCTCGCCGGTGTTCCTCGACTTCGCCGCCGACCCGCACTTCCTGGTGCTCGGCGACACCGAAACCGGCAAGTCCAACCTGCTGCACCTGATCGCGGACGGCGTCACCGCGCGGTACTCGCTGGATCAGGCGCGGATCATCGTCGTGGACTACCGGCGGTCGCTGCTCGACGCGGCCAGCACCGAGCACCGGATCGGTTACGCCCCCTCCTCGGCCGCCGCCGTGTCGTTGCTCAACGACGCCCGTGAGGCGCTGGTCAAGCGGCTGCCACCGGCCGACCTGACGGCCGACCAGCTCCGGAACCGCTCCTGGTGGCAGGGCTCCGACCTGTTCATCATCGTGGACGACTACGACCTGGTGGCCGGGGCCAGCAACCCGCTGCTGCCGCTCGTCGAGCTGCTGCCGCAGGCCAGGGAGATCGGGCTGCACCTGATCCTGGCCCGGTCCGCCGGCGGCGCCGGGCGCGCCATGTTCGAGCCGGTCATCCAGCGACTGCGGGAGATGGGGTCAACGGCGCTGCTGATGTCGGCGAGCAAGGACGAGGGGCCGATTTTCGGGGTCAAGCCGGTGACGTTGCCGTGTGGGCGGGGGTATCTGGCTACCCGGCGGGCTGAGCCGTTGCTCGTGCAGACTGCGTTCGTTGCTACCGGCGATTTGGCGGGGCAGCGGCGCTGAGGACTGGGACTGGGCGCGGACCGGTGGGTGTGGCAGCTGGCAAAACGCCATCTGCCACACCACCTGCCCGGGCTTTGGGTGGCGGCGCTTTACCTGCGGCGGCGGTGTCGTGCGCCGCGTGACTGGGGGGGAGGGGCGAGAGGTGGTTCCGGGGCTGGCGGGGGTGCGGCGGCCGGGG
>Ga0137385_10001470_pt1 | contig 19810 bp, 11 predicted proteins | sample SagtaG_FD_104921 | JGI IMG/M metagenome (GOLD analysis project Ga0137385, IMG submission 104921) | Vadose zone soil microbial communities from Sagehorn Ranch, Mendocino, California, USA - Sage2_R_80_16 metaG | ecosystem: Environmental > Terrestrial > Soil > Vadose zone | place: USA: California... | reverse complement strand
TGCTTCCTGCAGGCGCCGCAAGGCCTGTTGCACGCGCTGATCGGCACGATCTTGCGATTGTTGAGCGGATGATTGCTGACCCGTCTGATTTTGCGAACCAGATTGGGCTTGCGAATTGCTTTCGGCCGACGATCTCTGCTGAGAATTGGCCTGTGACGACGAGGAGCTCGATCCCTGACGACCTTGCTGTTGGTTCTTGGCCATCTCTTCCATCTGGCGCTGCAGTTGCTCGGCTTCGCGCCGCAGCATTTCCTGCTGCCAGCGCTGTTCAAAGCTTTGCTGCGGATTGTGCTGCTGGTTTGCTTGCTCTTCCTGGCGCTTTGCGAGCGCGTCAAGTTTCGCGAGCGCATCCTCCACATCTTTCGCGCGCTGCTCCTGGGGCGAAACGCTCTGCGCGGTTTCGTACTGGTTCTTTTCCGTGTCCAATTCGAGGTCGAAGAGGCTGGCGAGATCACGCCCGGCGCTGCCGCTGCCCGAGCCTCCGCCGCTCTGGCCAAAGGCAACCTCGATCTTGCGGAAGGTGGCCTCAGCGCGCAGCAGGGCTTGGAGAGCCTTCTGTTCGAGTGGAAGCGCATCCTTCCATTGCGTGGCTTTCAGTTTGTCCGCGGAAGGAGCCATCGCGGCAGCCGCATCTTGCATATCTTTGTTGAAACCGGCGAACTCTTCAGCGGCCGCGGATAGATCGCGGCTTTCAATCCTGGACGACAACGCTATTACCTGATCGCGAAGCTTCTGCTGCGCATCAGAGAGGAATTGTCCGGCAACCGTGGCATCTTTTTGAGTGGCGCTCTTGTTATTCTGCTGCTTCCATGTGGCGGCGATCAGTTCTTTTTCGCGCTTGGAGATTTCGGTCTGATTGTTTCCACCCGCGCCTCCAGCGCCGCCTCCGCCGCCGCTCTGCTGTGACTGCGAGAACTCGCGTTCGAAGGGCTCCACCTGGATGAAAGACATATCGGTACGCGCTTCGGCATGACCATCACGCGCGCTGGCGTAGACGCTGACCACGTCTCCGGGTGCGAGCTTGAAATCTTCAAGAGGCAATGTGTGGGCGCCGTCGGTACTATTTGCGCCGGGCTTGTCGAGCAGACTGATCTCGCGCTCCGGGCCGCCATTTACCGAATAATGAACATGAACGTCGTCCAATCCGAATTCAGCGGCAGCCTTGACGCCTACCGTGACTTCCTCGATGGGATTGGCGCGGTAATCGCCACGCGGCCGGTCGATGGAAATCTGGGGAGGCTGCGCCTTGTCTGTGGCAATGAAGTAATCCTCAGACAGTCGAACCGGTTGGCCTTCGTCCACTGCAGCCAGGTGGTAGACGCCATCTTGCTCCATGTGAACGGTGCCACGATATTTGTTGCCGTCGCCACCGGTGAGTTGAATTGTTTGTCCATCACCGAGCGTGAGTTGGCCATTCTCCAGGGGATGATCCATTTCGATTTCGAGAGCGGCATCGGTTCCCTCAATCGCGCGTAGGTCGCCCGAGTGTTCTTCCGTTGCCGGCTTCATACCCGTCCACTTCGGGTAGTGATAGGTGGCGCGGATTCCTTTTACCGCCGGCAAATCGACAACACGCACCGTGTAATGCGGCGAGGCCAGCGCACCCGCGGCCACGTAATACTCCACGTTCTCGGGCAATCCGGCAAACACGAATTGAAACTTCGCATTTCCATCCGTGTTGGGTTGTCCCTGCATGGCAACGGGCTCCCAGCGGGAAGCGCTTTGATAGTGCGCGAAGAGCTGCACCTTTGCAGGCTGCATGCCGATGACTTGCGCGGTTATGAGTTGATCGCTGTTGCGGCGGACGGCGATGTTGCCGGGTGTAACCGTGATGGAATAGAACGGCTGCGCATTTTTTGGAGGTCCAGTCCAGAGCAGCGATGCACCGTAACCGAGATAACCGGGTCCGGCCAGGATCATCCAGACGAGTACAGTGAGGCATGCAAGCCCCGCACCGCCCAAGGCAAACAGCCGCTTGTCTTCAACCAGGGACCACGGCTCAGCATTTTGCGTCATGGTGAGCGTGTCAGCGGCGAGCAACTCGAGAAACGGATCGCTGCGCTGTTGTTCCTTTTCGTAGAACGTCGTGAGCCGGTGCTCGAGTTCAGGATTTGCGGCTTCAGCTTTGTGTACGGCGTGCGCACGCGTGAGACGCACCAACGGCAACGCGATGCCGAATGCAGCCGCAGCGGCAAGGGCAATGAACAGTGCCAGTCGTGCACCCGTGAGCCCGCGCGAGGCAAACGCTAACTGATTGAGCAGAAGCACAAGAGCGACGGTAACGGTGAGCGCGGTGCCGGTGAAAATTGCCGCGCCACGCAGCCAGGCTGCGAGGATCAGCCTCTGCCTCATGCGCCCGATATAGGAATTGAGCTCATTCCGCTTGCTCATATTTCCTCCCGCTGCGTGCTCATGTAGCGGCTCGCGAAGGCTATTTCTGCGAGTGCCGTTATGAAAGCAAGCAGCATGACGTACCACCACAAACTTACTGGACGATAGCTTTCCTGGTGTGTGGAACCGGCTTCGGTTTGCGACGCGACGCTGGAACCGCTTCCGCTCCACAGTCGCTGAACGTCATCGGCGATCGGCTGCAGATCCGACTCGCGCCGGTCTGGGTTGACTCCGATGAGCATGTCGCGCCCATTCGCAAGGCGAATCTGATAAACGCCGGCCTGCTCCAGGCGCAGAGTCTGCGCAGTTTTTGCTTCACTTAAGGAGAGCGGCCTGCGACTATCAGGACCGATCACCTCAACGCTGCCCTGCCCCGATGTGGAATCGGCCGGCGCGCGGAGTTGTACGTAGGCGTCGACGAGCCTGGATCCGCTGAGGCGTTCGCTGCCGGAGAGATACCGCGCGACGCGGTCGGCGAAGGCAACAAAAACCGGATGCAGCGGCACATCGTTGGTGAGGTTCTCAAGGCCGGTTGTAAGCAGGAGCACATGCCCCTGGCCTACCTGCTTGTCGAGCAGGAGCGGCGTGCCGTCACTGAGACGCGCGGCGATGCGCGCTCCGCGCGGATCGACGACGGCCGCATAGAAGACCTTGGCCTCAGCCCAACCGCCATTGTTGCGCCCTGGCTGCGCGTCGAGAAGCGCGGGGTGGGTGAAGTCGACCTCGCCAATGGTCGCAGCGCCGGACAAACGCACATAGTCGTGAGCGTCGGCTACATTGGCGTCCCACACGGGGATTCGCGCGCGACGGGCGGCGCTCGTGCCGAGTGCGATGAATACGTTGCCGCCCCTGGCGACGTATTGCGCGAGCGTATGCTCGAAAATCGCCGGCAATCCAGCGCTGTCAGAGAGCACAACAAATGCGAAGTGGGAAGGATCGAGATTGGTCGTCTGCTCTTGCGAGACAGACTGCAGAACAAACGATGACTTCGCCGCCGCTTTCAGCGCGGAGCCGAAGTAAACGGGAGAGCGCGTATCACCGGAGGCATGAACGAAGAGCACCCGCTGTGGATCGGAGCGACGCACGGCAAAAACCATCGAGTCATCGGCTGGGAGAGCATCGCCGCCTTCGACGCGAACTTCGCAGCGATTAAAGCCGTAGTTGACGTCGAGCGGTGCGAACTCAACAGTGGCGCGGCCGTTCGCAGGCACCTCCACTTTTCGGGTAGAGATAGTCTTGCCATTCACAACCAGCGAAACAGTTTTCGAAGCCGCTTGAGTACCGAACCCCGCAACAACGGCGCGTACGCGGGAGCGATGCGGGTCTTTCGGATCAGACAACTCTGCGGGTGCATCGATGCTCTCGATGGTCCAGTTGGGCGTTGCGATCTTACCGGCAACGGAATGAAGATCGAGCGTTACGTTGGCGGGCAGCACGAGATCGGCGAAATTCGCGGGCATGGCGCTGCGCTGCATGTCGCTGTAAAGGTGGACATCAATAGGCGTGTGCACGTTTTCTGCGACGGCGCGGAGGGCATGGCCCAACTCACCGTAGCTGGCGTGGCCATCGCCGGGCTGGACGCTCTCGAGCGCGGAGCGCATTTGGGCTGCATCGAAAATGGGTTGGGTCAGTATCTGAAGCTGGCCACCGAGCGACATGATCTGCGCCTTTTGCGATGGCTGCTTTGCGGCGAGCTTCGCAAGCGCCTGCTGCCTGGCATCTGCAAAACGCGTGCCGGCGCGCATGCTGAACGAGTTATCCAGAACGATGAGCAGCAAACGGCTATTCGTGTTTGCTGCGACCCGGTGCACGAATGGGTTGGCAAAGGCGAGAACTACTAGAAGAACGAGCGCACAGCGGAGAGCAAGAAGGACGAGGTGTTTGAGGCGATGGTGGCGCGTGGAGCTCTGGATGCCGCGCTCAAAGAACATGAGCGAACTTACGGGGCGCGGTATGGCCACGTGGCGGCGTAACAGATGCACGAAGACCGGCACGCTCAACAGAGCGAGTCCGCCAAGGAACCATGGAGTAAGGAAGCCCATCAATTCCGCTCCTTGCGCAGTGCAAGATATTGACGCAGTGCCGAGTCGAGAGGTTGATCGGTTACGAGCAGCTGATAATCCATACCTGCGGCCCGCGTGCGGGAGCGCAGGTGCTCGACGTGCGCATCGATTTTAGCGCGGTATGAGGTCCTGGCATATTCGGGAACAACTTCTATCTTGTGGTCGGTCTCGAGATCTACGAGTATCGCTGAGCTTTTGAGCAGAGGGCGAATCTCCTGTGGATCGAGAATGTGAAAGAGTACTACCTCATTGCCGCGATAGCGGAGCGGCTCGATAGTGCGCACGATGCTTTCGGGATCTTCGTAAAAGTCGGAGATCACGATGGCGATGCCGCGGCGGTGGAGAAGTTCCTGGAAGTGGTGCAGGGGCTTCGCAAAATCGGTACGCGCGTGCGGTTCGGCGCGCTCAAGCGCGGCGAAGAGGCGACCAAGTTGGCCGGGCCGCGTAGAGGGCCGGACGATGTCGCGCACCTGTTCATCGAATACGATGAGTCCAGCGGCATCGCGCTGGTTGTGAAGTGCGAGATAGAAGAGGGAAGCGGCGACGAAGCGTGCGTAATCCATCTTCTTTGGCGGGCCCGAGGAGTACTCCATGGAGTTGCTCGCGTCGAGGAGCACGGTGAGTTGACTGTTTGTTTCGCCGCGATAGCGCTTCAGATAGCAGCGCTCGGTGCGCGCGAAGAGGTTCCAGTCGACATGGCGCAGATCGTCTCCCGGCGTGTAGGCGCGGTATTCCGCGAACTCCTGGCTGAAGCCGAAGTCGGGAGAACGGTGCAGGCCGGCAACGAAACCATCGACAACCGTTTTCGCCACAAGGTCCAGCGAGGAGATACCTGCCAGCACCGTGGGATCGAGAAAGCGCTGCATCATGTCTCCTTTTGGCGCGGAACGTGAGTCAAAAGACGGTTGAGGATTTCGTCGGTGTCGATGGAGTCGGACTCGGCATGGAAATTCAACAGGAGGCGATGACGCAGAACGGGAACGACTACAGATGTGATGTCGTCGTAGGTGACGTGATAGCGCTTGCGTGAAAGAGCGCGAGCCTTGGCGGCGAGCACGATGAATTGCGCGGCACGAATGCTTCCACCGTAGTTTACGTACTTCTTTACGAAGTCGGGGGCGCCTTCGGCTTTTGGGCGGGTGGCGCGGACCAGGTTCACGACGTAACGCGCGAGCGATTCGGCGATGGGGACCATGCGCACCAGGCGCTGAACGTCAAGTAGTTCCGAAGCCGAGGTGACGGGTTCGATTTGTGGTGCGCGGTTGACGGTGGTGAGGTCGACAACTTTCAACTCGTCATCGGCGCTGAGGTATTCGAGTTTGGCGTTGAACAGGAAACGATCCAGTTGCGCCTCGGGCAAAGGGTACGTGCCTTCGAGTTCAATCGGGTTTTGCGTGGCGAGTACGAAAAAGGGTTCCGGTAAGTGATAGAGGTGTCCGCGCACTGTGCATGAGTGCTCCTGCATGGCTTCAAGCAGAGCGGCCTGTGTTTTGGGAGGGGTGCGGTTGATTTCGTCGGCGAGGATAATGTTGCCGAAGATGGGGCCTTCGACAAATGTCCACTTGCGATGGCCGGTGGTCAGGTCCTCTTCGATGATATCGGTTCCGGTGATGTCAGACGGCATGAGGTCGGGAGTGAACTGAATGCGGCGGAACTGCAGACCCAGCGCGTCCGCGATCGTCCTGACCATCAGTGTTTTTGCCGTGCCGGGCATGCCGGTGACAAGGCAGTGGCCGCCGACGAACAGCGCGATCAGCATCTGTTCGAGGACGTCGTGCTGGCCGACGATTACCTGGCGCACCTGCTGCAGTATTCCCTCACGCACCGCGTGGAAGCGCTCGATGCGCTGCTGGAGTTCAACCGCATCAGAGTCCATTTCATAGACCGTAGCCATCCAAGTCCTTCCTTGTCAGTTAGTCTTTGGTGATGGTTCCTGTAGTTCTAGGAGCAGCTTTTGTGCGGGGCGGTAATCGGGGGCGGTTTCAAGAGCCGCCAACACACTTTCCTGTGCCTTGTCTTTTTTCCCCGCGCCGATATAGGCCTGCGCGAGATTTAATTCAGCGCCGGCCTTGTCTAGAGGGTTTGAAGCCACCAGCGCGTTGTATTCACGAATCGCGCCGTCGTATTGCTTTTGCGCGTAGAGCAAGTCGCCCAGCTTGCGATGAAGCTCTTCATCTTTCACGGGGCAGACATAATTCAGGCGCATAAGCGTTGCAACAGACTCGGCGTTTTGTCCTGCGGATTCCTGGAGCGATGCGAGGCGCTTGAGTAGAACCGGCATCTGTCCACCTTCGTGAACATAGGAGACCAGGGTTGCGGCTTCGGTCTTTGCATCTCCCTTTGCCTTGGCTGCGTCGGCGATTAACTCGTAGGGGGAGGCATCACCCACATACTCGGGATACAGAGCGATCACGGATCGCCCGTGCTGCAGGATCGCGTCGTATTGATTTTGTTTTGCGGCGGCGACGAGTGCTTTCAACTGCTCGCGCCATTGGTCGAAGTGCGCGGCCTCTGCGCCATACTTCTCATTGATCCATGCGAGGTACTGCTTGTCGAATTCTTCCGGAGTCAATCCCAGATCGCTTTGAATCACCTGCGGCGTGGTTTGCAGTTGCGCATAGGAGTGGACCATGTCGAGCAGCTTGTCATCGCTCCATCTGCTCTTAATGAAATCACAGATGCTGCCTGCCTGGAAATACGAGACCATCACCTGTGTCGGATAGTCGGGATACACAAAGCCGCGGTCCAGCCTGGTCACGGGAAGAAGTTTTTTGTCGCGGATCGCGGCCAATATTTCCGGAGTTGGCTGGCTCTTCCACTCCGATGAGCGCTCGCCTTCTTCGTGGACTGCGAGTCCTTCAGTGAACCAGCGCGGCACATGGAAGTTGGTGGCCGTGAGGATGAAGACGTGACTCATTTCATGCCACAGCGTTGAGCCCCAGTTGAAGTCGCCAGGCTTGCGTGCGGAAGGGCTGTCCATTGCTACGACCTGCCCGAAGGTTACGCCGAGCGCGCCCAGGCCGGGCATTCCCATGGTGCGCACGGCGAAGTCTTCGTGGTCGGGATAGACCTCGACCTGCACTGGGCCGGGCAGCTTCATGTGGTACTTGCTTTCGTATGTTGCGAGAATGGTGTGCAACTCCGACTGCAGGTACGGCAACATGAGATCGGATTCTGTCTTATTGAGCTTGAGTATCATCGAGTCGTCGCGAGTGGTGACGAAGTTCTTGTAGCTGTCAAGGAGGCGCAGGCTGTTCACAGTTGCGGCATCGCGATAGCCGTTTTGATAACTCAGTTCGAGTTCTTTGTGTGGCTCCTGGTCCTGGCCCAACCGCATCAACTCGATGCCCAGAGCGGAATGCGCGGCCCACAGGCGCGGATCAGCTTCGATCGCTTTGCGGTAGTAAGTGACCGCATCCCGGTATCGATAGTGCAGTTCGAGCTGATGCGCGACGCGTGCATACGCTTCACCGTAACTGGGATTGATGGCGCGAATCTTTGCCAACCACGCATCGGGAGAGCGGTTGGCAATGAGCTCGAGCGCGGCATGGATCGCCATCGCGTCGAGTGCATCGTTCTCGAGGACAATGGCCTTATCGGCTTCGGCCGCGGCTGTCTCGCGATCATCGTTGGCCAGCGCGAGATCCGCCAGGAGTTCATGAGCCATGGCGAGCTTTGGATTAAGCTCGATCGCCTTCATTGCATATGCCGAAGCTTTGCCGCTGAAGCTTTCGGCTGACACGGTGGCCTGTCCGACGTAAGCTTCAGCGTTGGATGGATCTGCCGCTAAAGCTTCGCGAAAGAGATCGGCCGCTTCGGAATCGTTGAAGCGCTCGTGCAGCAGCATACCCCAGCGCACCTTGTAGAGAGCCCTGCTGTTGGCGGCCTGCGTGGCGAGACGGAACTGTTCGTTGGCCTTTTCCCATTGTTCGAGTCCCCAGAAACCCTCGGCACGCGCGTACGCGTCAGAGCTGCGCGTCAGACTCTCAAAGCAACTCTGCGCCTCGGCTTTGTGACCGTGCTTGCGCTGTGACCAGCAGTCGGCAGGTGCGGCGGCGCGCGCCGATGCAGCACACGCACAGAGGAGCAGCAGGATGGCAGCGAATTTCATTTGTCCAACTCCTCCTGTACCTTCGCCAGTTCCAATAGCGCGGCGGTCAGTTGCTTCTTGTAATCTGCCGGCTCCATCGCAGCCTTCTGATATTTGAGGGCGTCGATCTTCTGCTCCAGTTCCTCCTTCTTCTGGAGAAGTTCGCGTTTGACTGGATCGTTCGCTGCCTGCAGATTACTGCCCATGCGCAACACGGTAATGCTGGAAAGGAGCAGCCCTTGTCCGTTGCCCGCTTCGCGCACTGGTTCACCGTGGCCCACATCATCAAATACCGCATGTTCCGTGGCGAGACGCTTCTGCGCGTCATAGAAGGCAGCGGTCTTCTTCGCTGCATAGGTGAAGGCTTCCATGGCGCTGATGGAATCGCTTTTGTCGGCATCGGCCGCGGGGTCCTGGAGCGCTTCGACCCAGTAGCGCGCGAAGATGGTCGCGTTCTTTTCGGTGCCGGACTTTGTAGCTGCGATGACGGCGCGGCCCGGCCGCTGGAGGGCTGCAACTGATCCGCCGCTGGCGCTGGTCGTATTCACCACAAGCTGCCGGCGCGCGGTGATGCGGTCGCACATCTGCGCAATCTGTGCAGCCGTCACGTCAGGACCGGCGAGATTGAACTTGTATTCGACGCCGTCGAACGAGCCGTGGCCAATGAGAATGAGGACGAGGTCGTCGTCAGCTTTGGCGTCGCGCGCAACCGTGCTCAAGGTGTCGCGCAATTGAGATGCGGTGGATTGTGCGCCGCTCAAGGTGTACACGTGCGCCGACGCGCCGGAACTTTTGAAGGCGCGATCCAGATCCTTTGCTGCCGAATCGAACCGCTGCTGGTAATCGGGCTCGCCACCCAGGCCGGCGACGATGACATAGTAAGTTGCTGCGCGCGCCTGCATGGTCCACACAGCGACAATCGCTAACAACAGAGCGCGTTTCATACGACACCCCACTTGCGGCGAAGAAGCCACTCCGCCGCGGGCAGCCCCATCAAGAGCGCGAACACGATGGGCATGTTCCAGAGTTCTTTAGTATTGCGAACCGAGATGCCTGCTTCGGAGTACGAAATATCGCGGGAGAGATTTTTCAAGTCCGTGGGCTTCCAGTAATGGCCGCCGGTTTGCGATGCGAGCTGCTCGAGAAAGGGGCGGTTCTGGCTGGTGTGAAATTTCTCGGCGACCCCGTCTTCGCGCTGGAACGTGACCACGTCTCGCCCGAGCTCGTGCGGTTCATTCCCCGCGGATACAGCGGCGATCTCGGCAAGATAGGCGCCGGGCTTCTCGGCCGTCCAGTCCGATTGATACGTACCCGGGGCCTGCTGCGAAGGCGTCAGGTCGAGGAACGCATTCACGCCCTCGGGGCCCACAATGTGCGCGGTCACATGCGCGTCCGCGGAGGGTTGAAACTGCCGGTCCTGGACCTGAGCTTTGATTTGCGCGTGGCCATCATCCATGAGGATGCGGGCCGGCATGGATGCGACCACCGGACCGGGAGTGTCGGTCACCAGCCAGCGCAAAAGCTGATGCCAGAAGAGATCGTGCGAAGGGTCGCCAAGGGCCTCGCTCATCTGCCATCGCCAGGTGCCCCCGGTCGCGAGCACGGCGGTGCGGCCGTGACCGTAACTCTGCGTAACAAGCAGCGGTAGCTTGCGGCGGCCGGCATTCAGGCTGGCCAGTACCGTGGCTCCGGGCTTAGGAGCGCCGGCGTCTTCGTAGTCGGCAAGATAAGTAAGCTTCTTCCAGCGCTGGGCGTTCTTTTCAGGATCGTCGAGCAGGCGCGTGATGGGCGAATCCACTCCGGCCTGGGTCAACTCAACGGTCGCAGGATTGCGGCGGAAGTTGTTGCGCCCCGTGGGCAGAAATGTGGGCAGGACTTCGTTCAGGGTTGACGCGGCCCAGCCGCCATCGCTCAATGAGGAGCGCCCGCCGAGGAAGAGGATGCCGCCTCCGCGCCGATCGACATATTCGCGCAAGAGCTCCTGCTGCAAGGGCGTGAAGTAATCGACGTCAACTGAGCCGACGATGATGCCCGAGTATGGAAACAGGTCCTCGGGGCGTACGGGGAAGCCGCCGGCTAATTCATTCGGATCGCTGATGCCCTGGCGATAAACTTTATTCTCACTGGTGCGCAACATGGAGACGACCTGCACGGTGGGATCGTCCTCTTCGGCGCGGCGAATGAATTTGAATTCCCAGCGCGGCTCGCCTTCGATATAGAGGATGCGGCGCTTTTTATCGCTGACCAGCAGGGGGCGCGAGATGGCGTTATTGGCGAGGTTCTCTTCGCGGTCGACCGGCTGAACGGCAAATTCAATGCTCTTTGCGCCCGCGGCTCCGGCGGGAAAGAAGAGCGGCTCGACCTGCACGCGGCCATCGGGGCCGAAAGTGATCTGGTGTTCTTCCAGGATATTGCTTCCATTGCGGACCGCGAGGGTGGCCTTCTCTCCGGTGTAGCCGTGCTGCGTGAGAGTCACGGTGGCGGAAACACGGGCGTTGGCCATAGCGTTCTCCGCAATACTTACATCCTCAATCTCGACATCGTGCGCGAGTTGTTCGCGGCCGAAGCCGACGGTGTGCACGGGAAGGCGGCGATTGCGCAGGGCCTGCAGCGTATCCGCACTGATTCCCGACCCGCCCAAGCCGGCCATGTTCTGCCCACCATCGCTCAGCAGCACGATTGCGCCCACGGGCAGATCCGAGGTGTCTGCGACGAGTTGCTTGAGTCCATCGTCGATGCGGGTGGCGGTTCCCGAGGGCGTAATGCCCTGCGTACCGTCAACGCGCTGAATGTCGCTGTCGAGGCGATAGAGACGGGTCTGGAACCGATTCTGAAGACCGGCGAGAACTCCGCCATTGAGGGCTGCGAGCACGGCGTCTTCGCGCGCACGGCCGTCGACATCACTCGTGGCCATGCTGCGCGAATCGTCAACGACGACGGCGATGATATTCTGCTGCGAACTCAACTCGCCGACCGTCATCGCCGGTTGCCACAGAAGGAGCAACAGCAGCGCCAGCGTGGCCGACTGCAACAACCACACGACCCAGGTGCGCCAACTCCGCAGCCTCGGCGCGGCATCGCGAAGACGCCAGCGAATGAGCAGCGCCAGACCGCCGACGGCAGTGGCGATGAAGACAGGCAGAAGCCAGGCGGGCCATGTGCTCAGCAGCACGAAACGGCCTTTGATAAACACCGGAATCGGGTACTTAAAGAGGAACTGAAACATGCACGCCGACGAGTCGTACTGAGTTCCGAACCTGTTGGAAGTTGTGCCGACCTCTTTGATTAGCGAGGAAGCAGGAGGTCTTGATCGAATTCAATTCGTGAAGAAGATTTCCTCAGGGGCTAAAGCCCCAATGTTTTTTGATCGCTAGCGGCACGACCAAAGTCGTGCCCTGTTACAAAGCATCTAGTTGCGGTTCTGCGAATGGTCGTACCAGTTATGAAGGACGGCGTTCCGGCGGCTAAGGGTTCCGGTTACAAAGCATCTCAATGCGTCATGCCGTACAGGATGTAGTCGAGGCCGACGCGGAAGGCCATGGATGCGAAGGTCTCAGGGTAGTTGGGGTCGTCTGCCCACTCCCATGCATCGCCCAGATGCATGTTGTGGCAGATTGCGACCATGATACGTCCCTTGTCATCGCGAATGGCGCGCCACTTAGGCTGATAGCCATCCTTTTCATAAGTGCGCCCGGTAAATACGTACTGTTCGCCGGGGATCTGCATCTTGTCGTCGATGTCGTAGAGCGTGTGAAAGATTTCGTCGCCGCTCTGAAGGTCTTCAACGGGGCGATCGGGCAGAACCTGGCGCATGCCGTTCAAAAAGTTTTCCCAGTCCTCCGTGCCGTGAAAGTCGTCTACCATGAGGAAGCCGCCCTTCAGCAGATACTCGCGCAGCCGTTTGGCTTCGGCATCGGTGAAGGACCAGGTCTGCACCTGGACGGCGTAGATCCATGGATAGTTGAATATTTCGTTGGAATCAAGCGTGACGACCTGTTCGGTGGGGCGGCCGTCAATGCGGGTGAGGCGGTGCATGGCGATGAGGAACTGGCGGTCGGCCTTGGGATAGTCGCGCGACCAGGACGGGCCCCAGTAGCCATGGCGGGAGTAAGCGCCAAGGCTGCTCATATTGTTTGAGTAGGCTAAGCGCGACCAGTAGAACTCCGCCTTGACGTTGGAGGGAGAGTCGTCGTTGCCAAAGCCGAAATCGGCGGTTCGCTGGAAAGCCCAGAGTCCGGCACAGCAAGCTGCGGCCCCAACCATCGGCAGTGCCAACCGTGAGAGATTCATGGAGTGGACCTCCGCGACGGCGAATGTGCGCAAGAGAACCCGACCGGCGCTGGAAACGCTTGCCCGTTAGACGGAATGAACCTGAAGTTGGTTGCAGTCTTCCGGCCGGGGAAATCGCCGCGAATCCGGGCACCCAACAAACAGCCGTTGTTTGTTGGGGATATCTTGTCGCAGCAATTTTCCCATGAGAGGATGCAATTGAGCCCAGAAGTGGGGCAAACGGTGAAGAGGCGCGATCTTCTGAAACTAGGCGGCATGGCTTTGGCGCAGGCTGGAGTGGCGGGGGTGTCCCTGCCCGGCCAGGCCGACCGGCCGGCAAGCGCCGGACCGGATGCAAAGGTGGACTACACCCTCCGCATCGCTCCGGTTACGGTAGAGCTCGACCGCTCGCACATTCTCTCCACTATTGGATACAACGGAATCGCACCGGGCCCCGTGCTGCGCATGCGCGAAGGCAAGCCAGTGACCGTGGAGGTGATCAACGACACCGACACCCCGGAGTTGGTGCACTGGCACGGCATGCTGATCCCGTCAGACGTGGACGGCACGGAGGAGGAGGGTTCGCCCGTGGTGCCGCCACATCGACGGCAGCGTTTTCAGCTGACGCCCACGCCGGCCGGGAGCCGCTGGTATCACTCCCATGCCATGGCCATGGACGACCTGCACAAGGGCGCGTATACCGGCCAGTTCGGATTTGTCTACGTGGACGGCGGCAACGATCCGGGGCACTACGACCAGGAGCTTTTCCTCGCGCTGCGCGACTGGGAGCCGTTCTTCACCGGTACCATGGATGACCTCGACGACGATACCCATGACGGGCCGCTGCTTGAAAGGCCTCCAACCATGAACACGGATCCTAACGGGCTCGAAGTGGGTTCCATGACCTACTCGATCAACGACAAGTCACTGGGGTCGGGCGAGCCGATCCGGGTTCGCGAGGGGCAGCGGCTGCTGATCCACTTCCTGAATGCCAGCGCGATCGAAAACCGGCGGATCGCTCTTGCCGGCCACAAGATGAAGGTGATCGCGCTCGACGGGAATCCCGCGCCGATGCCGCAGACGCTCGACTCGGTGTTTCTTGGCGCCGGTGAGCGCCTCGACGTTGTGGTGGAGATGAACCAGCCGGGAGTGTGGATCCTGGGGTCGACGGAAAAGATGATCCGCGAGTCGGGCATGGGCGTAGTGGTCGAGTACGCCGGACAACACCGGCAGCCGCAATGGATCGACTCGCCGCGGGTACGATGGGATTACACGATCTTTGGCAGGCAGGCTTCGAATTCGCCGGCCCCGCAACAGAGCATTGAGCTGATCTTCGAGAAGATTCCCGGGGGCGCCGGCAAGTTCAATCTATGGCTCGTGAACGGTAAACCCTATCCCCGCGAACGCGAATTCGTGCTGCACCAGGGCACGCGTTACCGGCTCACGATGCGCAACCGCACCGACGACGCGCATCCCATGCATCTGCACCGGCACTTGTGGGAGTTAATCGAAATCAACGACAAGAAGACCGCCGGCATCATGAAGGACACGGTGGTTGTGCCCTATTTCGGGCGCGCCGTGGTTGATTTCACGGCCGATCAGCCAGGGCTCTCGCTGTTCCATTGCCACATCCAGCAGCACATGGACTACGGATTCAAGGCGCTGTTCCGGTATGCCTAGTCTGCATCTCTTCGCCGCGCGAACGACCCCGTGCAATCTCGCGCAGGATGCATCAGCCATGGGAAGGCACAGCCCAACTCCCGCTTATCAATCAAAATCAAGCTGCTGCGCAGCCATACTCGACGACATAAGTGTGGAATGACAAACGCCAGACGAAGTGAGAAGGATATTCACTTCCACGCATCATGGCCCTCAGTAATCGTGATATACCGGTCAATCGGTAGGCTGGTGAACCGTTGTGTCGTGCCGCCGGGCTGCGGCCATCGGACTTCGAGCCAGTCCATCCTGGTCCTGGTCCCCAGCCCGAGCACGAGACGCGGGTCGTGAGAGGAGAGGTAACTGCCGCCACCGACCTTGGTGCGATGTCGTTTGAGGTCGCCACTCTGGTACGTAATCTGCGCCCCGATTGCGTCAATATTCGATCGAGTCCCAACCAGTTTTACGCCGAGCCAGTGGTTCTGCGGTGCGGCCTGATTGCGGAGCAGCACAGGAGGACCATTGTTCACCGCGATCAGCGCATCGACTGCGCCATCGTTGTCGAAGTCGCCGAGTGCGAGACCACGGCCTGCAATTTTCTTTGCGAAGGCAGGGCCGCCCCGACTGCTGACGTTTGTCCAATGCACTCCGTCCCCTTTAAAAAGCAACGGTGTCTCGCAGTATTGAATGTCCGCATGGTGCCCTTCGATGGTGAGATCGGGATGACCATTCGAGATCAGCAGGTCGAGATCCCCATCGTTGTCATAGTCAAAGAACTTCAGCCCCCATCCACTCATCATGCGCGTAGCCGCACCGATATCGCATTGCGCGGAGACATCGTCATATGTGCCATCTTTGCCGTTGCGATAGAGCGAGTACATCTCGTGATCCACATTGGCAACGAAGAGATCGAGCCATCCATCCTGGTTATAGTCCGCCGCGTCCACGCCCATGCCCGAGCGTGCGACGCCGAACGGATTGAAGGCGACGCCAGCCAGCAGTCCTGTATCTTCAAATCCGCGCTTGCCGCGATTGAGAAAGAGAGAATTGGGCGACGTGTCACTTGCGACAAACAGATCGACAAGGCCATCGTTGTTGACATCCGCTGCAACAACGCCCCATGCCTTCCCCGGGAAACGCGCAATTCCGGACTCGCGGCTGACGTCAGTGAATGTGCCGTCGCCGTTGTTGTGGAACAGCCAGTTCGGCATGGGGCTGAACACATTTGGCTTGCAGTAAAAGCGTTGGCCCGGCCCGCGGCCTCCGCAAAATACGTTCTTCTCCTTGCTGAAATCGGCAAAACGGCAGACAAAAAGGTCGAGGCGGCCATCGTTATCGTAGTCAAACCAGACTGCACTGGTGGCCCATCCCGGAGCACTGATGCCGGCCTTTTGGGTCACATCGGTAAACGTTCCATCGCCGTTGTTGTGATAGAGAATGCTGTGCGGATATTGCGTGACGTACATGTCGGGGAGGCCGTCTCCATCGTAATCTCCAACTGCGACGCCCATTCCGTAGCCATTGCCTGGAACGCCGGCTTTCGCAGTCACATCGGTGAATGTGCCGTCACGGTTGTTTTTGTAGAGTGCATTACGGAGTGGGACCGGCGGCGTGTAGAAGTCGCATGGACCGCTGTTGACGAGATAGATATCCATCCAACCATCGTTGTCGTAGTCGAGAAATGCACAGCCCGCACCCACCGTTTCAGGAAGATACATATCAGCAGAGATGCCGGCGGTGTGCGACCAGGTGATTCCACTCTCGGAGGGCGGAATCTCACTGAACAAAGGAGATGTGACCGCAGATTCAAAAGAAGGGGCGAGCGCGTTGATGAGGGGCGAACCCAAATTGCCGGCAAGCGAAAGCCCGCCCAGGTTGCGGAGAAATCGTCTGCGAGAGATTTCGCCTGCGCATGATCGCCGGATCAACGAACTCAAACCGCTCTCCTTTCAATGCAGAATGACCACAGGATCGTTTGAAGGCGATCCGCACGAATCATGGGTGAACGGAATGCCCTTCTGCGTTGTCTGTTATGGATTTCGCACGGCTGGCGGCCTGTGCTTGCAGCGCCATCTCGCGTTCCGCAGCTTGCTTGTTCCCAGTGCGCGCGTAGACAACGGCTAATTGATAGTGTCCGGCTGGATCTTCAGGCTGTAACTTGACGTAGCTCTCCAGCGGCGACGCGGCCTGCGCAAAATTTCCCGATGCGGCAAGCGACATGCCCAGGGCCAGATAGGCCTCAGAGAACCCGGCGTCGAGTTTGATGGCACGTGAGAATCGGTCGATGGCCTCGTCCCATTGCCCGGATCGCCGCGCAAGTTCACCCAGAACAAAATGCGCCGAGGCATTCGAGGGATCGATGTCGATTTCCTTTTGGAACTCCTGTTTCGCTTCGCTAGTGGAACCGTTGGGGCCGGCGCGACCGAGATCAATTTGCCCGAGGCGATAGTGAATGCCGGGAGCCTTTGGATTTGCCAGTAATATCTTGTCGTAGATTGCCGCGGCTTCATCGTTTTTACCTTGAGACTCGAGCGCTTCAGCATTGAGTTTCTGTGCCTGGTACGAGGCGGGCGCCTGCGCCTGTAGCTGCTGAGCCGCACGCGTACCCAACTCAGAAAAATAGTGGGTCGCGATGTAAAGAACCTCTGGATCGTCGGGCGCCTCACGTTTAAGCCGCAGCAACGTATCTGCGGCGATCTGCTCCTGATCGAGCGCCATGGCGCAGCGCACCAGAGCCATCTCGGCACGGTATCTGACCGCCTTGTCGGCGATGGACGGGACCTGTCCCCGGAGTTGAGGCAAAGCTTCCTTGCAATGTCCGGTTTCAACAAGCTTCATCGCCTGGTCAACAGGCGTAGTTGATGCGGACCTGGCGGTTTGCGCCCAGGTGCGCGACCCTGAGACGAATCCCAATAACGAAGCGCAAAAGAGTATCGTACTGCGTACCGAAAGCGATGAATTCAAGGCGTGCTCCGCCAGTTTTTGATGGGGAAGAACCTTATGCGCCGAAATGCACAAGAGAGCAGTTCCAGTTGGAATATTGTATACAACGCCGTATACTCCGAGGAAATTTAGTTTTCGACGTGAGGCTACAATGAAGCGCTTCCCCGCCGCACTGCTTCTGGCAATTCTCATCTCCTGCTGTACGGCTGCCATCGACGCTCAGTCATCCGATCTTTCAGCGCGACGCAGTCGTTTTCGCGCCGCCATTGAGGCTGAATGGCAGTGGGAGTTGCGGACTCATCCCGAATTCGCCACCTACGTGGGCGATGCGCGCTATAACGACCGCCTGGATGACCGCTCTCCAAAAGCCATCGCACGGGAAGCCCGGGAGAACAAGCGCCAGCTTGCGTTGTTCACGGCTATCGACGCTGCGGGGTTTTCGCAGGAAGAACTACTCAACAAACAGTTGATGATTCGAAGGCTGCAGAACGCCTTGGATCACGAACGGGCCAAAGACTGGGAGATGCCCGTCAACCAGATGAATGGCGTTCATTTGGATTATGCGGCGCTTCCGTTGCAGGTGCCATTCAATACGGTCAAGGACTATGAGAACTACATCGCCCGTTTGCACGCCATTCCCAAGGCGTTTGCGCAAACGATGGACGACATGCGGCTGGGTTTGCGCGATCACCTGATGCCGCCCCGGTATCTGCTCGAAAGCGTGGGTCAGCAGGCGCAGGGCATCGCCGACGACGCGCCAGACAAGAGCCCCTATGCAAAGCCATCAACTCGCTTTCCGGAATCGATTGCAAAGGAAGAGCAGCAGCGCTTGCGACGCGAGATACTCGACGCGATTCAAAAACACGTGAATCCCGCTTATCTTGCATTTGCGAAGTTTGTAAAACAGGATTATGCACCACATGGGCGCACGGAATTTGGCATCTGGTCGCTCCCGGATGGCCCTTCCCGCTATCGTGCAGCGGTGAAGGAGGAGACCACGACGAACCTCACACCGGACCAGATCCACGAGATGGGATTGCGGCAAGTTGCAGAGATCGAAGCGGAGATGCTGAAGCTGGCGAACTCGCTCGGCTATCACGATCTGAAGACCTTTAACGAACATATCCGCGCAGATCGCACACAGTATGGATCGTCAGGTCAGCAAGTCTTCGACCTGTACAAACATTATGCGGAACAGATGCAGAAAAAACTGCCCGAGTATTTTGGCAAGCAGCCTCCCACGCAGCTTGAGGTGGTGGCGATGGACGCCTTCAGAGCGCCCGACGCGGTGCCGGCCGACTACTCGCCGGGAACCCCGGATGAAACGCGGCCGGGTCGCATCAACGTGAACGAATACGCTCCGGAGAAGCGACTGCTGCCCAATGTGGAGGCCATTGCTTATCACGAGGGTATCCCCGGGCATCATCTGCAATTCTCGATCGCACAGAGCCTTCCCGACGTGCCGCGCTTTCGACAGAATGGTACTTACGACGCATACTCCGAAGGATGGGCATTCTATGCCGAACGTCTTGGCCGTGAGATGGGTTTCTATCAGGATCCCTACAGTGAATATGGCCGGCTTGAAAATGAGATGTGGCGTTCCGTCCGCCTGGTGGTCGATACGGGAGTACATGCCAAGCATTGGTCACGGCAACAGATGATCGACTTCTTTACCGAACACACCGCGATGGATGCGCAAAACATCGCTACCGAAACCGACCGGTACATTGCGTGGCCCGCGCAGGCGCTCTCTTACAAACTAGGGCAGATGTCGATTATCAATCTACGTGAGGAAGCGCGGCGACAACTGGGCGATCGATTCGACATACGCAAGTTCCACGATGCTGTGCTCGAAGAAGGCCCGCTTCCGCTGGACGTGCTGGAAGAACATGTTCATGCATGGCTGGCGGGTCAGAGAGCCGTTGCAACTATTCCATAGCCCCGTCGACTGTAGAAGAACTCGCGAACGTGAAAATATTGCAGGTTCGTTGTCACTCAGTAACGACGCTATTCAATATCGAACGGAAAACAAAAAAATGCCGGGCGACAAAAGTTCCGCGCCCGGCTTAGGAGGGGGAGGGAGGCAGAGTTAAAAATCAATGTTGGCTCGGATCTCAATCACCCGGCCGAATCCAGGAGTCTCGCCAGAAGACTCATTGGAGACTCCCCCCAACCCAAAGCCGTAGTCCTGCACGCCGCCATCAACATAACCATTGCCGTTGGCATCTCCGAACACGGGATGATTCCATGCGTTCAGGAACGCTGCCTGCAATCGGAACCTGAGCGATTCGTGGATCGGAACGCTTTTAGTGAGTGAGATGTCCTGATAGAACTGTCTTGGCCCATGGAGATAAATAACATCTCCGATAGTTCCCGGCGTGGTGTTAGGAGTGATGTA
>Ga0137385_10001469_pt1 | contig 19811 bp, 11 predicted proteins | sample SagtaG_FD_104921 | JGI IMG/M metagenome (GOLD analysis project Ga0137385, IMG submission 104921) | Vadose zone soil microbial communities from Sagehorn Ranch, Mendocino, California, USA - Sage2_R_80_16 metaG | ecosystem: Environmental > Terrestrial > Soil > Vadose zone | place: USA: California... | reverse complement strand
AGCTGGTGCTGTGCGGAAGCGGGTCCTTCCTGCTGGAGAAGGGGATTGCTTCGGAACCCGGCCAGGTTTCTGGCGGTTCCGCTACCGCCGTTCTGATCGCATTGAACGGGCGTCTGGCGGGACGCTTTCTGCTCTCGGACCAGCTGCGCGAAGGCGCCGGGAGTGTCATCTCCGGGCTTGCCGCCGAGCGGATGGACATCTGTCTGGTCAGCGGTGACCATCAGGCCACGGTGGACCGCATCGCCGCGGAAATCGGCGTATCTTCGGCCTTTGGCGGCATGACGCCGGATCAGAAACTTGGGTATGTCACCGGTCTTCAGCAGCGGGGGCGGCAGGTGCTGATGGTCGGCGACGGAGTCAACGATGCGCCGGCCCTGGCGGCCGCCACGGTCAGCTGCTCGCTCTCCGGGGCAAGCGACATCGCTCTTGAAAACGCGGATCTGATCATTACCGGCGGCGATCTGTCACGCATCGCAACGGCGTACCGCATCAGTCGCGTCACCATGGTAATTATCAAACAGAACCTTGCCTGGGCTTTCGTGTATAATATCATCGGCATTCCGCTGGCGGCCTCCGGCCTTCTGACCCCCGTGTACGCCGCCGTCGCCATGACCGCCAGCTCGCTACTGGTTTCCCTTAACTCGCTGCGCCTGATGAGGTTCAAACACCATGGATGAGAGCCTGATTATTCTGATAATACTGTCGCTCTGTCTGGGGACCGGGTGCTGGCTGATTTTCATCTGGGCGGTCAAGAAGGGTGAATTCGAGGATGTGGAGAAGCCGAAACACCGCATGCTGGATGATGATTGACGTTGCGATGATTGGTGGAAGAGGAGTATTTTAGCCGAAAAGTATTTATAACCAAATTTGATTAGTACCGATCTCCCGCTAGGTTAGTAACCCCTCCACCCAGCGGGGGGAGGTTGGGAGGGGGGATCAGTTGACTATGCTGCATTCTTCCCCCACCCTGTCCCCTCCCCCGCTGGGGGAGGGGACTCGTTAAAGGTGAGTTGCGGTAGATTGATTCTACTCAGATAACCAAAAAACGTTCTCACGCGACGACGCAACGAAAATCAAATGCAACAAAACAGTTGGTTAACCTATCTTCGTTTTACCGGATACAATCTCGGCTTGTTGATAAATTTTTTCGAAAGCTCTGTTGAAGAATGGTTTCGAACGTGTAGCAAACGGTTTAGAAGTTTTTTTAAGGTTTTCGTTGCGTCGCTGCGCCGTTGCGTGAAAAATGATTTTAATGGTTTTTGTGTAGAGTCGGAGAAACGATTGTCAGGAGGCGCTATGGGCGCTCAAAACGTTACAATGCGAATAAAGTCGCTTCGCGACGGGCTCAAGGATTTTGCGGATACCTTTAAGGCCGTTCAGCAGGGTGAGCAGGTTAAAGCACAGCCGGAAGGTATTTATTTCACTGATTTCGAAGCGTTCCGCAAGGCCATGACTCCGCAACGCTATACTATTATGAAGCTGATCCGTGAGAAGCATCCCGACTCCATAAGCAGTCTGGCTGCCATTTCAGGCAGAAATATCAAGAATGTTTCGGATGATGTTAAGGCGTTGATTAATCTTGGTATGGTTGAAACGTCGCAAAGCGGACGGAACAAGGCGCCGCACCTGAAGTACGAAAAAATTACTCTGGAGTTGGCTGTGTAAATTTATTTTGTGACTGGGCTATTAAGGATAAGACGGAATTTTAACCCGCCGATGGCACCAATTCATAGAGGCATACTGAAGATAACCTGTTCAAAGTGTCAAAGCGTTTTTATTCATGATAGCGGTGAACTGTTAACTCGACAGAAAGATCCATCCTGAGAACAATGATGAAACACCAACAATTCGAAATCAATTTCAAGCAGATCCTAGAGATAGCCCAGAATGGTGTGCGGCGAGCGTCAGTAATTGAACGTTTTTTAACAAAATATAGCCCTGAATACGTTGTAAGCGTAAGTTAACTAAGTCTTCTATTTACTAGCTAAAAAAACATGAATAGAGCGAAAGGGACAATGTCCAACTAGCGCCAAGACCGGCCAAGAACCGCCGGTCAGGCTTATGTTGAACACACTGGAGAAACACATGACGCCTAATAGATGCCTAATAGCGGTTGGTTTCCTAGTAGATACGAACTGCGTAAATGCGCGCCAAAAGATTGTTGCCATGAACCAGCTTGAAGCTTGGGCAGCTGATGAGATCATTGAACTAATCACTGCTAATACGGCACAAAAGGAGATGGTTTTAGGCGGCTCCGCAGATCGCACAAGGAAGGCGTACAAATTTATCTACACTTCATCGGAGATATCGACCCCTGAAGAACATGAGCAGCTTCGTAAGATAGCATCAATTCTCTGTCCCGCTGGTGTTTCAACACAGAATCAACGTAATGATATCGATATTGTCTTCAACGCCGGAAAGTATTTACGGCCACTAATTACTAAGGATGGAGACTCAAAGTCACAGCCTGGAGGCATATTGGGGAACCGAGCTCAATTTGCAGCCATCGGCATTAATGTGCTTACGCCGGACCAAGCCGTAGCAAAAGTTGAAGAAAAACTACGAGCAAGAGACGAGCATGCACGGCAGTGGGCTGAATACTACAAAAAGGATATCCCTGACTGGGTAGGCAAAGATTTGATTCTCATGTCCAACTAGGAAGTTGGCCCAGACCGAAAAGCCACCCGGTCAACTTCCACACTGTTGGCCTGAAAAGAAATAACACTCGCAGATGAAAAATGATACTGGTTAAAGGAGACCCTTATGAGTAGTACGACATGGGACAGGTTGATCGATGATGCGGCAAGAAAACGCGCTGAGCATTTGTTGTATCTCGTCAACCAAGACGAATCAGGACTTGTCACGGGTAAACCGAGTATCCCGGAATGTAGTGAGGAATATGCGAGAGTAGCTACTGTATATACACGACAGGACTTAATCGTACTCATTGCACTTACCGAAACTATGTTAAAAGAACAACGATCTAATTATAAGCGCGTAGAAATATTATTAACATTAATGCTTATAGTTATTATTTATGCTGTGTTGAGGTAAGCATTCCAATTGATGACAGAGGTGGCGAACCTAGGAAAGTCCCTGCTAAGAAAGGCGAATAACATTTTAAACCTATAAACACCGACAGTTAGTTGGTGCCGGGTTCTCTGCCGGAGAAGTAAGTTGACGGAGGAGTGTTATGGCGGAGTGGATATATGGGCGAGCCAACAAGACAGTTAGACGCCGCCTGCCCGAAAAAGCGGGGCTTGCGGATCAACTGCCGGGCCGTTGAACAAATAAAAAAAATACCGCGAGAGTCTATGTCTTACACACTGCATCCTTCAGAGAAACTGGTGATACTCTTTAAAAAGAAACCATGGCAAGGCACCAATCCTGCCAGGGCGCAATTTCTTTTTATTGGCTTAGACGCCAATTATGCTCCGGACATAGAAAATGAACTACCAGAGATATTTGACTATCTTGATTCTGGAGTGGAATTTTGGCGAGCCCAAGGAGTTCATCATCCCTTCAGATTTCCTCATTATCAGGGAAGCGGTAAGAAATACCATGAAAAATTTGCCGAAATTGGTTTCAGCCCGGAACAAGCTGATCTTGTATCCTTCGTTGAATTACTTGATCTCCCGACTACTGGTATCAGTTCCTTAAAGGTTGGGGACTTGTCATTGGTTCACTTGGACGCATTGGCCAATATTATTGATTGTGGTGCAGCAAAGCATGTTTTTATGTCTTCTAGGGTGACAAATCTTTTGCGGCAAACAAAAGTATTTCCGTGGATACCACGTGCCCCATTGAAGACGTATGGCGACCTTGCAGTGTTACGAGAGCAAAACGGACAGACCATTTACCAAATGTATCATTTGTCGTGCTATGGCTGGCAACTTAACGCGCTGAACAAACAAATAGCGCAAATCCGTAGCATTGTGGAGTCCCAAAATGTCCAAAGAATATAAAGAATATCTCAAGCGATGCGATGAACTCGGAGTTGCGCCTCATCCTGAATTTACTCCAATTCAAGTAAACCGGGGTGATCTCAAATGGGGCTTCATTGTCTTAGCAATTATGGTCAATTTGATTGCGGGAATAATGGCGGCCATAGTGAAGCCTAAACGGTAAAAATGAGTAAAAGAACCGTGTCCAACTAGAGCCAATACCGGCCAAAAACCGCCGGTCAGCCTTATGACGTTCTCCTAAGTTCAAAGGGATTTTGATAAAAGCGAAAAGCGTATTGGCGTGGCTGCACGTTTGATAGAGCCAGTTAGTGAGTGAGGATATTATAATGGACAAATTAAAAAAAATAAAAATAGGGCGGGCGCAAGGCACCACCACTACAAAATAATATTGTAGGAGAATACCATTGTTGCTGGTGACCCTCTTTCGGAAATAGCAACCTATGACTACTTCCAAGCGCAAAATACATATCAAACGCGTCCTCAAAATCGCGGCACTGGCTAGTGTCTGCTTACTGACATTTTTACTAATCACTCTTGCCTTTCTTCCGTCTCTCGTCAGCAGCCATGCGGTGCAGACTCGCGTTCAGAAATCCCTCTCCTCCTCGATGAAACGTCAGGTGTCCTGGTCGAGCCTTGCCATGACCTGGAAGGAGGGCCTGGCGCTCTCCGACCTGAAACTCGGCGCCGGCCCCGCGCCGCTGCTGAAAACCGATATCGATCGGATCGTGATCGTCCCTTCCCTCGGTCGCGGAAGCGACGGCCGCTTCGGGATAGACCTCGCGGTCCGGGTCCGCAACGTCCGGGTTGAGCTTGCTCCCGGCCCGCCAAAACCGCTCCCCCCGCCGGCCAAAGATCCGCTCACCCTGCTGGCTGAATCGATCCAGCGGATTCAGGATCTCGACTTCCCGCTTCCGGTCGATGTCCGCGTCATGATCGAGGTGGCGCCGCTGCAGCTCGCATACCGGGTTCCGGCGCCGGGCAGACAGTTGGAGTTGAAGGATTTTTCGTTCCGCCTTGCCATGCCGTCGCTGGCTGCCAAGCCGATCACGGCTGAGCTGGACGGCCGGGTGGCGGTGGATGGCCGCGAGATGGGGGAAGTCAGACTCAACGCAAAGGTGAGCGACCTCGTGACCAAAGAGCGGCGGATTCGCCTCGCTCCGGCGCTCTTTGCCGTTGATGCGGCAGCACCGGGCACCAGCTTGAGGCTCTCCGGCGGGCTCGGACAGGCTGACGGTTTTACCGCCAGCTGGAAGCTGGACCTCCCCGGAATATTGGCGGTTGCAAGGCCGTTTATCCCCCCCACGGTTCCGAAACTGACCGGAAATGTCGATCTCAGGCTACGGGCAAAAACGGATGCGCATCGCGACCTGCGTGCCGCGCTGACAATTGACGGTGCCGGAATCGCCGCGAGCGGCGGTCCGCTGAAAGCAAAACGGGTCGGGCCGCTTGACCTGAAGCTGCAGCAGCGGATACTCACCGATCATGCCCGTCAACTGGTCGATTTCCCGGACGGGAGTCTGGCGGTGCCGGGATTGATCGATGCCTCGTGGAGCGCTTCGGTGCTTCGTCCGTCCGTTCCGGAGCGCACTCTTGATGTCAAATTCGGTCCGTTGAAGCTCGACCTGGCCCGGGCGCTTCTCCTGGCAGCGCCGTTTCTCCCGCCCGATGCTCCCGTCAGCGACCTTGCGGGAGAAGCGTCCCTCCATTCCCTGACGCTCCATCTGAGCGGTCCCAAAAACATGGGCGCTCTTGCTCTTGCCGGCTTCGGCATCAAAATTCCGCACATTCGACTGGCACGTAAAGGGGGAGGGCTGACAGCAGAGGATGTCGAACTGCTCCTCGAAAAAGCGGAAATTCCGCTGACCGCTAATCTGCCTACCGGACTTACCGCAGACCTGCTCTGGAACATCAGGAAGGCCGTTCTGTCAGGTACCCGGCCGCTGGCCGTTCAGGGTGCGCACGGTAAAGCCGGGCTCGCGGTCACCGATCTCAACCTGAAGAGCTCCTCACCGCGCAAAGTCGCCGCTACCGTAGTTCTGACACAAACGATTGATTTTGACAGTGCTTCCCTCGGAACCGGGCTGACCATTGAAAAAGCCCACGAACGGCTCCGTTTTCTGGCCCGGGCCGGGGAGAATGGCGAACTCGAGGCCTCTTTGCCGGAGTTTGTCTTTACCGTCGCCTCGCTTCAAGCTGTACAATCCGGTAAAAAAGCGTCTCCGGTCCCGCTGTCCGCTTCCCTGACAGCCGCCGGCCTTCGTCTCCCGGCCGGCAAAGGGGGAAAGCCGACGCTGCAGCGAGCCGCGGCGGTAGTTTCGGCGGGGGATTTCTTGCAGCTTTCCGCGGAGGCGGCCCTTTCGGGATCCTCACCACAGCGCGCCGCCACCAGTGGATCTGCCAGGCTTGACCTGCGCCGCGCCATGCAGTTTGCCGCTCCCTTCCTGCCGGCCGGCTTGAAAGCGGACGGGGTTGCCTCCGCGGTCTGGAATCTGGCCGCACCGCTGCCGGACAGGGCTCCGGCTGTTGACAAGCACCCGCTGCGAAGCGCCAAAGCCGGACTGGAGCTGTTTGACGCGCTTGATTTAGGGCTGAAACTTGATAATATTTCTGCAACGGTTCCTTCGGCCAAAGGAACTATCACCGTCTCCGGTCTGCGAACCGGTCCGGATATGCGGGTTGTTGCCGCGAAAAAAGGGGAATCCGTCCGGCTTGAGGGTGGGGTGATCTTTTCCGCCCTGAACGGCCTTCCGGGTGCAGCCGGGAAACTTCCGGCCCAGCATGGCTCGTTTTCCTTCAACGGCGAACTCACCGGCTGGAGGGAATTGCGCCTGCATGAAGAGTTGCGGATCGATCCGCTCTCGCTCTCGCACGAAGCCGAACTGAGCGTGAGCCGCATCGATGCGCTGCTTGAGGAAAAACAGCCGTTCAGCACGGCGACGCTGGTCAAACGCCTGGACGCCACCCTGTTCGCCAATGTCGAAGGAGCGTTCTCCCGCGAATCGAAGCAGCTTCTCCCCGGGTTGGAACTGGCCGGGACCATCAGCAGCGGTGTTCGGGCCGATCTCGTCGCCGGCCATGAGCTGGCGCTGCGCTGCTCCGCGAAAACAAGGGACTTTGGCGTTAATCTCGCCAACGGGACCGTGATCGAAGGGATGCGCTCCGATATTTCGATCAATCGGAGCTATTCCCTGGCCGCGTCGCAGGGGGAAAGCTGGACACCGCTCTCGGCCGCCCTTGTCCGGCCGGCGGCAGTGGTGACGGCGAATCCCGGTGCGGCGGAGATTGTCGGCCGGATCCACGACGATCTGCGCGGTGACCTCCGCGGTGCCCGTTCTTTCTCGATCCGGCGCGTAACGACCAAAGCCTCCGGAGTGCCGCTCGTGTTGACCGCGCTTGAGGGCGACCTGCTCTTTACCCGGGAAAAGTTCGGGCTCAGCTTTTTTCAGGCCGATCTGCTCGGGGGGACTATTCTCGCCAGCGGTCTGTTCGACCTCCATCCGGAGGTTCCATCCATCGTTGCGGCCAGTTCGTTTTCAAATCTGGATATAACCCAGCTGCTGCCGAAAGAGGCCGGAAAGCGGGGAGTAGATCAGGATGCCGAAATCACCGGTGAGTTGAACCTGTCTGCACCGGTGACGCCGGAACAGCGCGAACTGTTGGAACAGCTCCGTCTGGCGCTGAATATCCGCAAGATCGGCGCCAATACGATTGAACGGGCACTCTTCAGCCTCGACCCGTACGAACGGAATGAACAGCTGGTTGCCCAGCGCAAAACGCTGCGGCTGGGCAGCCTCAAGGGATTGCGGGCAACAGCGGTCGATGGCGCCTTCAGCATGGAAGGGGAGGCCAGGATCAAAGGGGTGGCGGTTGATCTGCCGAAGGTTGACCGCCTGCGCATTTCCGAGCTGCCGCTTCGTCAGGAACTGGTAAAAAACCGGGGGGTAATCGCCGCACTGCGGGGAGTTCTCGATCTGGTGCGGGCCGATATTCTGGTTATCGGCCCAAAAGGGGAACTGTCATTGAAACGGAGGACGTATGCACAATAAAAGATCGAATATCCTGCCGGTCCTCACTCTGGCTCTCTGCATCTCGGGATGCACGCTTGCCAAGGTCGACGTGAATGTCGTCAGCGAGCGGACGTCTCTTGAGAATCAGGTGCTGGGCACCTACAACAGCCTGAGTGAGGACATGCTGCTGGTCGCATCTGTACGGGGAGTCTCTCCGACCGGAAAAATAGATGCGCCTCCCCGCCATACCCCGGAGCAGGCCGATGCCACCCGGGCGATGGAGACGATCGCCTTTCATGTCGATGATATCGAGATCTTCAAGCGGTTCGGCTGGGTCGGCGAGAACCAGGAGGGGCTGTTGACGCCCTTCACCCGCGAAACCCCGAAGGTTGCGTCCGAAGAGCTGAAGTCGTTTGCCGCCAACTACAGCGACGCGGAGTTCCAGCAGGTGGTGAAGGAGGTCAACCAGGCGCGGGAAGTTTTGATGATGCGGGTGGTGCAGACCAATGAAAACTTCACGGCCAAGGATCTGCCGGCCATCCGCAAGGTATTTGCCAAGATAAACCGCCAGAACAGCGCCCCCGGTTCCAAGGTGCAGGAGGCTGACGGCAAGTGGCAGACTCTATGAAACCAAATGTGCAACATAAAAAATCCCCTCCCCCCTGGTGGGGGAGGGTTAGGGTGGGGGGGAGATTGCCATGAAATCGACACGTTGCCGTTTCTCCCTCCCCCTGACCCTCCCCCTAGCCCCCTCCCATGAAGGGAGGGGGGATGTTCTTTTTGGCAGGTGCATCAGAGTTGCTTTAGCTGCGTTACTTCTGTTGATCTGTACGGTCGTGGCTCAGGCGCTGCCGCTCGGCGATGAGCTGCTGGCGCCCGCCGCGCCCCGGCCGGCTCCACGTTCCCGGCCGGAACTCTCTCCTCAACCGGCCATCTTCAGCTCCCGCCAGGTTCTGTACGTTGCCCGCGCCGCCAACGGCACGCGGATGGTCACCGTCGAACGGGGAGACAAGGGTGATGAGCTCTGGCTGCACTCCTTTGGCGCCGTTCCGGAACTGCCGCGCCTGCTCCATACAAGCCCGGTCCGGCTGGCCGCCCCGGCTTTAAATGCGGACGGAACGCTCGTCGCTTTTGTTGATGCAGTGGATGATGTTAAGGGTGATATCTGGCTTATTAACCTGGTAAAATCGGATGCAGCACCCAAGCGTTTGACCGGCCGGGAATCTGCCGACGATGCGCCGGTGTTTACGGCCAACGGGTCGGCGCTGGTGTATCAGCGGCAGCAGCCGGGATCAGGGGTTCGCGAACTGGTGCGGATTCATCTCGCCGACAACCGGAGCGAACCGCTGCCGATCGGAATCGATGCCGCATTTGCGGCCCCTTCGCCGGACGGGAACAGGTGGCTGTTCGTGTCGCGTAAAGCCGATCCGGAGGGTGATCTCTGGCTCTGGAACGAACAGGGTGGGGGGCTCACTCAGCTGACGAACGGCGCCGGCCGCGACCTCTATCCGGCCTGGGAGTCCCGGGTTACGATCCTTTTTACCCGCCAGTCCCCAGCCGGTGGAAACAGTGCTACCGGCCAGGAATCGGGGCAGATCTACCGCATGCAGCTCGACAGGGGCGGCGATGACGGCTTCCCGTTTGCCTCTCCTCTGACCTCCGCCGCATTGATGGCGGTGGCGCCGCTTCCGGCGGGGGACCGCTTTTATTTCGTCGCCGGTCTGGCCGGCGGCGGACAGGTGATGTATCTCCCCGCATCCGGGGAAATTCCGGATAGCCCGACCGTCGCCGAACAATGGACGCTGGCACAAATTATTCTGGAGCGTCAGCCGCCGGACCCGGCCCATGCCCGCCTGGCTTGCGCCCGTGTTCTGGCGCGTGAGGAGGCGCCGACGTTAGAGGGGGCGCTGGCCGGGCTGGCGCTGGCCGGCCTGATGGAACAGGCGGGTGAAACCGCCCGGGCCGGGGGACAGTACGGGGCGGTGGCGCGCCGTTACAGCACTCTCCCCCGGGAAGCGGCTTTGGCGGAAATTGCCAGGATCAGGGTCCTGAGTGCGCAGCGCTGCAGCGATGTCGTCTTGCAGCAGCGGCGGCAGGAGATACTCCGAGAGGCGCAACAGGCCATGAAAAGCGTGGCGGAAACGAAGGGCGCCGATGCCGAAGCCCGTTATCTGATAGATTCGGCGCGGCTTATGGCCGAATTCGGGGGCGGCGCCGCCGATCAGCTGACCGCTGTCGGGCTGACTGAACAGGCGGCGCGTCTGAAGGATGCCTCCAGGCCGCTCAAGGCAGAGGCTGCCCTGCGTCGCGCCGTGCTGCTGGCAAAACTTGAAGGCGGTCCGGGGGCAATCGGCGCGCTGGTCGAGGTCGCCACGACGTACGGTGATCAGGAGGAGTGGGCCGAAGCGGCGATTACCGCCGTTCTCGATCAGGTCTCTCCCCGCGATCACGCCGATCAGGCGGCGCTTTCAGCGCTGGCGGAGCGCTATCGGACAATCCTTCCCCGCCTGGCGATGGGGGCCTGGAACCGTCAGGGTGACGTGGCCTATCGGGCCAACGAGTGGGCCAAGGCCAAGGATGCCTATCGCACCGTTCTGGAAAAATTCCCGGTCATTCCGACGCCGACCGCGGCGGCGCGCTTCGCCCTGGCGGAAGTGCTCTATCGCGAGGAGCGTTTTGCTGAAGCCAAGGCGCTGTATGAAACGGAGATGAGCCAGCAGCCGGAGGATACGCCCCTCTACCAGCTGGCCCGGGCCGCCTATATCCGCAAAACCGTTGCGGCGGGTGAAAGCCTGTACCGCCTCGGGGAGATCGCCGCCGCCCGTTCGACTTTTCTCGATCTGATCCGTTATGACGGGCGGAGTATTGAAGCGCATCGCGGCTATATCAAGTCGGTAGCCGCCATGGGGCAGGCGGGTGAGCTGCTGGGGCAGTACCGCAGGATGCTGGCCTCCTATCCCGACGATCCGGTGCTGCTGTATGCGACCGGGCTGACCCTGACCTATCTGCCGGGGAAGGAACCTCTCGTCGAGGCGGACCGTCTCATCTCCCGGTCGGCGGACCGGATGCCGTCATCGGAGTATCCTCCCCAGACCAGGGGGTATCTTGCCGAGATTGCCGAAACGGTCTATGGCGAACGGGGCGGGCTTGAGCGGGCGCTCGCCCATTACCGCCGCGCCTGGCTGCTCAACCGGCCGCTGGAGCAGCCGGAAAACCGCGCCAACCTCGATCTGAATATCGGCAACATCGCGTTTCTGCTCGGCAGCAAGGCGACCGCCTGGAAGTTCTACAGCCAGCGGCTCGGTTCAAAGATCCCGTTCGACAACCCAGATACCGAGCTGATCTTTCAGCAGCGTTATGCCGAGGTCGCCTTTCAGATGCGGGAGAAAGAGGCGCCCATCGCCGGGTATCTTCGAGCGCTTCAGCTGACGGAGACCCGCCTGAACCCGTCCCGGCCGCTCGATCTGTTCGGCCGCCTGTCGAGGCGGACCGTGGAGCGGCTCTTTTCCGGAAAGGTCCGTACCTCCCCAGCGGAAGCCGCCCTGAGCGAACATCAATCGATTACCGCCGAGCTTGAACGGCTGGGCGCATCCCCTCCGGAGGCGCCCCCCTCAAGCGGCTGGGCTGGTTTCGACAAAACGATGCGTTCTCTGCTGCAGCGGCAGCGGGCCCTCGTCTCCTCCGCCCCTTCCTGGAACACGGAGGCGGCTAAAAGCCTCCCTGAACTGAACGGCATGGTAACCGCTGTTGAAAAAGAGCTGGATGCCGTGCCGCGCCTGGTGGAAACGGCTGCGGAAATCCACGACCGGCTCGGACTGGCGTACCTTGAAGCTGATCGCTATGCCGAGGCGCGCGAGCAGTTCGATGCCGCCTTCACGCTGAATCAGGGGCTCGGCTTCAGCGGCAACCTCGCCTCCAACCGCCGCTCGGCGAGCATTGCCGCCTACAAGGAGGCACATGCCGCTTCCGGCCAGGAACAACAGCGGCTGCTGCGCCTGAGCCGTGACGGTTTTACCCGGCTGTTGACGCTGATCGCTTTGAGCCCTCCCAAATCGAAGGCACCGGCAAAACGGAGCGGCGGCCTGGTGGAGCTGTCGGCAACCGTGACGCTTGACAAGGTCGGCTCAACCGGTGCCGCCTTCGGTTTTTCCGCCGAGCAGGAAACCCGTCTGGCCGAGATTTACCTGGCCCGCATTCAATCCGAACTGGGCGACCCGGCAGCCGCTTCCCTCCTGCTCAGGAATCAGCTGAACCGGTATCCTGACGATAATAAAAAAGTAGCCGCGGGAGACCTGTACGGAGTCACGCTCCTTGCCCACCGCACCGCCCATGTAGATTATGCGCTGGGTGACCTGAAAAAAGCCGCTGACGGCTTCCGGCGTTCGACGCTTCTCTCCCTGCTGGCCGGTAATCCGGTCAGTGCCATGCTCAATCTGGTCAACTGGGGGCAGCTGTCGGCAGCAGGCGGTACACCGGGCGACATTACGGATTACCTGAGTGCCGAGGCGCGGGTTTCACGACTGGCGGCCTCCTCAAGTACCTCACTTCCGCCGCTCGTATACGGCCGCTATCTAAACGACTCGGGCGCGATCCTTGCCCGGCTGGCCCGGACCGCGGCCGATGACGGCGTCCGTCAGGCGCTGCTGTACAAGGCCCTGGAACGGTGGGACAGGACGCTTTTCATTGCCGCCGACGGCAGCGACCGGGAGCTGCTTCATCAGCAGCGCCGTCAGCGGGTTGTTGCCCAACTTAACCGTGGTGCTGTTCTTGCGGCGCTCGGCCTGATCGACGGCGCCGGAGCGGCCCGAAGCGCCGCTCTGGACGAAGCCGGCATCGCATCCGCGTATTCGCTCCAATGGCGCGCTCTTGCCGCTCTGGGCCGCTACGACGAGGCCCTTGGGCTGCTCGGGACACTGCCGCTGACGGAATATGACCTGCAGCGCGGTGAGGTTATGGAGCGTTTTGCGCCGCAGCTGGAAAAGCTCGCCGCCAAGTACCCCGAACAGTCGTTTGCGCTGCTGGAAAGGCTGAGTGAGATCGAACGGGTCCAGCTGCTCGGGCGCGGTGAGCTTGGGTTGGACGACCCTGCCACCGCCGGGCAGTTCCGCGCTGCGGCGCCCCATCTGGCGGAAATCGACCGGCTGCGCGATGCGGTTGCCAAGGCGGCCGCTGCCGACAAGGAGTACCTGCAGCTGCGGCTGCAGCAGGAGCAGGCGGTCGTTGACGATCTGTTCGGAGCCGGGCTGGAACGTATTCCATCCTTTTATGCCCGGGGCGGGGAGGGTGCGCTGCGTCTGGCCGCGGCCTCGGTCGTCCTGAGTACCTTGTCGCGCTCAGGCGATGATTCGCCCTCGGCGACGGATGCTTTCAGGGCGTCACGGCAGCGCTTGGACACCCTTCTGGCGGCATTCGACAAGGGGTGCGCCACCGGAAAAGGGAGCCGGTTCTGCAGGATGATTTCACCTCAGCCGGTCGAACTGATCGATGTTCAGGAAACGCTGCCGGGCAAGACCCTGCTCCGCTTCACGCCGCTTGACGGTGCTCGCTGGCTCCTCTTTACGGTTGGGGGCAAGGCGGGAATAGTCGCCGAAACGGTTGACTTATCTACGCTCGAAGCCCGGCTTGCCGCGGTGCCGCCGGTTCTGGCCGCCTACGAGGAGCCGTCACGTTTCGGCTCCGCCCCGGTGACAAGTTGGGGATTAAGCGCCAGCCATCTCGTTCAATCGGTGTCCCTTCGCAAGCCGTTCCGCCGACAGGTTCTCGACCCAACCGGCTGGTGGCCGGTCGCCGCACCGTTTTCGAAACTGGTGTCGCCGGCAATGACCGACCGGCTGCCCGATGCCCATACCATCGTGCTCCCCGCCCGTGCCGGTCTGCTGCCGGAAGTGCCGTCACGAGCCGGCGGGAGCGGCTACTCACTGCCGCTGTGGGAAGACGAGAAGGGGGAGCGCCATCCGTTCTCCGAACTGGCCGCGGCGGAGAACCTCTCTCTGCTGGTCGCTCCGCTCGCCGGTTTCCGGAATTCCTATAGCCTGGGGCATCTGGCCGCTCTGCAGGGGGTGCCGTCGATCCTTCTGGCCGATGGCAAACCGGGTGCCGGCGCTGCAGAGGCTGGTAGTGCAGCAGCCGGATCCGGGGCGTTTGTCGACGCGTACGGGCTCCAGTCGGTCAGCGATGCCGCTAAAAAGCTCAAGCCGGGCTGGCTCCTGCTCGGCGACTGGGGGCCGGATGCCGCCGAAGCCGCCAGACTGGGAAAAAGCCGTTTCACCGAATACGGCAAGGCGGGAGTGCTGGCACACAACGCCGGATCATTTCCGAAAGCGCTCTCGCTGTTTGAAAGCGCCCTGACGATAGTTGATGAGAACCCGTCCCTGGCCAAGCAGCGCAGCACCCTGCACCGCTATGCCCGTGAAAGCGCCTATGCCGCCGGATTTACCGACCGGGCGATTATCCATGCCGATGCCCTGGTCAAAGGGCTTGCCAAAGAGAAACCGTATTCGGCCGAGCATGCCGATGCCCTGCTGCGCCTGGGGCTGCTGCAGGGGAATGCCGAACGCTTCGCCGATGCCGCCGTGTCGCTGAAAGAGGGTGTCGGCATCTATACCGACCTCGGCATGGTTAAAGAGCAGGCGGCCGCGCTGGCGGATTTCGGCGTGGTGATGGAAAACGCGGTAAATTTCGGCGCCGCAAAAACTTTCTTCGAGGAAGCGGCCGGTCTGCGCCGGACGTTGAAGGATGATGTTTCGCTGGCCGAGCAGTACCGCAATATCGGCCGCATCTACGACCTGCGTCTCAACCAGTACGCGGTCGCCGAACAGTATTACGGTCAGGCGGGTGATATCTACGCCAAGAGCGGCAATGCCGCGCTGGAGGCCGAAACGCTGCTGGAACGGGGGCGCTGCCAGCGCCTGCTCGGCAACTTCCCGGCCGCCGACAAGCTCTATACCGATGCCCTTGCAAAAGTCGGGGACAAGGACCTGCGCACGAAGATGCGGATCGTGCTGGAGCAGGCCAATAACGCCTGGTTCCAGGGGCGCTATCAGGAGGCTTTCGACCTCCGCGACCAGGTGGAAAAGAACGCCCTGGCCGAGAAATGGCCGCTTGAACAGGTTATGGCCAAGAACACCGGCGGCCTGATCTGGTGGACGCTGGGCGACAACAAGCGGGCCAAGCTGGAACTGCGGGGCGCGCTGGAACGGGCTGAAAAGCTGGCGGTCCGGCGTGATGAAGTCGCGACGACGCTCAACAACATCGGCCTGGTGCAGCGCGAGTCGGGTGAGTATGCCAAGGCTTTGGAGACGCTTGACAAGGCGCTGGCCATCGACCGCAAGCTCGACTCCCGCTGGGCAATGGCCTACGATCTGCGCAACCTCGGGCAGACCCGCCTCAAGATGGGGGATGCCGCCACCGCCCTGCAGCAGTTCACTGAGGCCGCCGGGTTGGCGGAGGAAATCGGCGACAAGGTCAACCTGGCCAAGATTTACCTCGCCCGCGGCGATGCCGAAGCCGAACTGAAACAGCCCGCCGCCGAAGCGAACTACCGGAAAGCGCTGGAAATCGCCGATGCGCTGCTGCTCCGGGAAGTGCGCTGGCGGGCACTGTTCGGTCTGGCCCGTTTGCAGAACCGGGCCGGAGATTCGGCCAAAGCGGTGGAGTCGTACAGCCAAGCGCTGGAAACGATCGAAGGGCTGCGCGCCGCGATCAAGCTGGATCAGCTGAAAGACGGCTTTCTGGCCGACAAAATGGATGTCTACTCCGGGCTGGTCAGCCTGCTGGTCGATCTGCAGCGGAGCGACGAAGCATTTGCCGTGGCGGAGCGTTCCCGTTCCCGCAACCTGATCGACATTCTCGGGCGTCAGCGGCTGTCGCTCTCCGGATCGGTGGATCAGGAGCTGTACGACCGGCAGCACCGGCTCAAAGAGCAGATGCTGGAACAGGAAAACCTGTCGGTGCAGGCGGTGAACCCGAAAGAACGGGCCCGCTATGCCCAGGCGCTGGAAAAATTGCAGGGAGATTATCAGGATCTGCTGATTGAGATCGAACGGAAACGTCCGGAGCTGCTGGCGCTGGTGAAGGTGAATCCGACCACGCTCGCCGAGATCCGTAGCCTGCTTGAGCCGGGAGTCGTCCTGCTCTCGTACTATCAGTTGCAGGATCGGCTGCTTCTCTGGAAGATCGACCGCGACAAGGCTACGCTGGTCATTCAGAATATATCGGCCAAGGAGCTCGCCGCGAAGATATCGTCCTACCGCCGGATGCTGCAAAATCTGGAACCGCTGGAAAAACAGTCGCGCGAACTGTATGATCTGCTGGTGGCGCAGCCGTTGGCCGGCAGCGGAACACTCAAGGCGGTCGGCATCATTCCGCACGGCAGCCTCCACTACCTGTCGTTTGCTACCCTGAGCGACGGGAGCGATTATCTGATTGACCGGCAGAAGCTGTTTTATCTCCCGGCGGCATCGGTCCTGAAGTACACACTGGCGAGGCGGCATGCCGGGAAAAAACTGCATGTTCTTGCCATCGGCAATCCCGACCTCGGCAATTCGGCGCTTGATCTGCCGTTCGCCGAGCGTGAGGCCGGCACGCTACGCTGGGACTATCCGGACGTGACGACCCTGACCCGCGAGCGGGCCACCGAGAGCTGGGTGAGGGAGCATATCAGCGAATTCGGCATCATCCACATCGCCTCGCACGGCGAGTTCGATCCGGTCAATCCGTTATTTTCGGCGATCCGGCTGACAAAGGACGGCAAAGCCGACGGCAAGCTCCAGGCCGAGGAGATTTTCGGCCTCGATATCCGGGCCGATCTCGTGGTTTTGAGCGCCTGCCAGACCGGGCTGGGGGATGTCCGGAGCGGCGACGACGTCGTCGGGATGAACCGGGCGTTCATCTTTGCCGGCACCCACTCGCTGATGTCCAGCCTCTGGCGGGTCAGCGATGTTTCGACCGCGATCCTGATGAAACAGTTCTACCGCGATTACATGACCTACGGGAAGGCCGAGAGTCTGACCCGCGCGATGCAGCACGTAAAAAACCGCTATCCGCACCCCGGTTATTGGGGGGCGTTTGTCCTGACCGGGGATTATCAATAAAATAAGCCAGAACCAAAATCGTTTTTAAAGTTTTTCCGGATTTAACTCAACCGAAGTACCAACTTTTACAAAGGAGGTCCAAGATGAGAATTACACGTAGTATGGCACGTAGTATGGTCGGAGCGGCAATCATGCTGCTGCTCGCCGTCACGGCGATGGCGGAGGGAAAACGATGGGTGTCCAGCGAGGGGACGACACTGAAGTCAGAGGCGTCGGCAACGTCCGAGAATGTGGCCGACCTGAACGTCGGCACCGAGCTTACCGTGGTCGAGTCGGGGGGGCGCTGGCTGAAAGTCAGGACGGCTGGCGGCAAGGAGGGGTGGGTGTATGCCGGCCGCGTTTCCGAGACGCCGCCGACGGCGGAAGTTGCCGGTGATGATGGACTGTTCGGCGGAAGTATGCAGAAGAGCCAGATCAATACCGCCAAGGCCGACAGTGCCCGCAGCATCCGCGGCCTTTCGCCCGAGGCGACCAAATATGCAAAGGATCGCGGCACCCCGGAAGTGTATAAAAAAGCCCTCGATACCGTGCTGGCGCGAAAAGTCAGCGCCAAGGAGCTGAAAGCATTTCTGAAAGAGGGAAAAATCGGCGAATACGCCCAGGTTAATGGGGGTGGGAAATGAGATCATTTATATATGCATTGATAGCCCTGACATTGACCGCTGCCGCGGCTTCAGCCGGTTTCTTCGACGAGGTGCAGAAATTCACGAAGCCGGATTCAAAAGAGAGCCAGTATTTATCGGGTGCTACCCAGCTTTTATCGAGTTCGAAGGAAGTCGACTACAAGACCGAGCGGGTAATAGGCGAAAGCCTGGCTCTCGAAGGGCTGCAGCGCTTCGGCAATCCGGTGAAGAACGAACCGCTGCAGCAGTATGTCAATCTGGTCGGAAACGCGGTTGCAGGCAACAGCAAGCGTGCGACGATCCCGTATCAGTTCGCCGTGCTGGACAGCCAGGTACAGAACGCCTTTGCCGTTCCGGGAGGGGTCATTTTCGTCAGTCGCGCCCTGGTTTCCATTCTGGAGGATGAGTCCGAACTGGCGGCCGTTCTGGCTCACGAAATCGGGCATGTGGCGGGAAAGCACGCCTTGAAGAGCACCCGGCGCGCCCAGTTTTTCCAGGGTGTAGGGACGATTACCGCGGCCAGCGTCGGCGGCGACAAGGGAAAGAAGTTTGCCTCCGCCATCGGCGACATGCAGGCCGTGCTGTTCGACAAGGGGCTTGACAAGGATATGGAGTACGAAGCGGATCTGGCCGCAATGGAATCGACCTATCGTACCGGATACGATCCCTCCGCGATGATCAGGGTGCTGCAGAAGCTGCAGAGAATTGAGGCATCCAGCACGAACAAGAAGGGGTCGTGGTTCTCGACGCACCCGCCGCTTGACGAGCGCATCGCCCGGCTTCAGAACCAGCTGCAGAAATATCCCGACTACTCATCACTGGCGGTTGTGCGGGAGAGGTTTTCGAAGCATGCGATAACCGGGAAATAAGCAATTATTGGCGGCACTGCAGCCCCCTCATCCGGCCTTCGGCCACCTTCTCCCTCATGGAGAAGGGAGTCGCGGAAAAGTAGCTGTTTTTGCCTGTAGAAGTGGCTGATTCCGTTCAATATCATTTGACAAGCTATTTCTGAAACGTGTATACAGTATACGAATTAGCTCTCATTTCGTTCAATACCACCGGAAGCATATATCCCACGAAGGAGGAACAGTAGATGATTGAAGCGTATCTTGCACATGAAAAGGAGAGGGCGGCCCAAGGCATTCCGGCACTCCCGATCACTCCTGAACAGACCGCCGACCTTTGCAAGTTGCTGGTAAAACCGCCAAAAGGGAAAGAGAAGTTCCTGCTCGCCCTGATCAAGGACCGCGTTTCTCCCGGCGTTGATCCTTCCGCCAAGGTGAAAGCCGAGTTCCTGGCCGGGATCGTTTCCGGCAAGCTCAAATCGCCCCTGATCACTCCGGTTGATGCGATCAAGATGCTCGGCACGATGATCGGCGGCTATAACGTGGCGCCGCTGGTTGCCGCCTTGAAAGACAAGAAGCTGGCCGATGAAGCCGCCGCCGCCCTGTCCGGCATCGTGCTGGTCTATGACGCATTTGACGAAGTCGCCAAACTTGCCACGACCGGCAAGAACGCTGCCGCCGCCAAGGTTTTGAAATCCTGGGCCGACGCCGAATGGTTCACCAACCGCAAAGGCGTACCCGATACGATCAAGGTCAAGGTGTACAAGGTTGAAGGCGAAATCAACACCGACGACTTCTCCCCCGCAGGCGATGCCTGGAGCCGTCCCGACATCCCGCTGCATTCGCTGGCCATGGGCAAGACCCGCTTCAAGGACGGCCTCGCGACAATAGCCAAGTTCCGCAAGGAAGGTTTCCAGGTTGCTTTTGTCGGCGACGTCGTCGGCACCGGCTCTTCCCGCAAATCGGCCTGCAACTCGGTTCTCTGGGCTATCGGCGACGAGATTCCCTGCGTACCGAACAAGAAAACAGCCGGCGTGATCATCGGCGGCGTTATCGCCCCGATCTTCTTCAACACCGCCCAGGACTCCGGCGCGCTGCCGCTGAAAGCCGACGTAACCGGCATGAAAACCGGCGACGTGATCGTGATCGACACCAAGAAGGGTGTCATCACCGACGAGAAGGGGAAGAAGGTCCTCTCCAAGCTCACCATCGCCCCGAACACCGTTCCTGACGAGTTCCGCGCCGGCGGCCGTATCCCGCTGATCATCGGCCGCGCCGT
>Ga0137385_10001467_pt1 | contig 19815 bp, 20 predicted proteins | sample SagtaG_FD_104921 | JGI IMG/M metagenome (GOLD analysis project Ga0137385, IMG submission 104921) | Vadose zone soil microbial communities from Sagehorn Ranch, Mendocino, California, USA - Sage2_R_80_16 metaG | ecosystem: Environmental > Terrestrial > Soil > Vadose zone | place: USA: California... | reverse complement strand
TTCTGTCCCTACGGTGCTGACACCACCGCGGCGGTGCCGCGCCGCCAAGGCAGCGACAGGGTGGCCCATCCGGTCGGCGGCTGGGTCCTGGCCACGCACTCAGGTTCCTGCCCCTTTGCGGCTCGCCGAGGGCGCGCTCATGGTGTCCGGCTGCGGCATCGGCCGGGCACCGTGGTGATGACCCCGGGCCGGGCCGGGGACTGGCCCGGGCCGGGGGCGGGCCTCCGGCCCGGGCCACCCGCGGCTCGGCGACCCGGAACCCGGCCCGGGCCGGGCCGCGGGCGCTCCTTCGCAGGTATCCGGCCCGGCCCGGGCCCCGCGGGCCGGGGATGTTGCGGGCCGGGCCGGCGGGGGCTCGCCGGTTCACCGCCCGCCCGACTGGCACCCGCCCGTGCGGGGTCCGCAGCGGATACGGGCCGACCAGGTGCCGGTCAGCGGCCCGCGGCTCGGCCCCGAACTCGGCCCGGGCCGCGTAGCGGCTACCGGGCCCAGCCTGGGTGCTCACTCGCGGTCCTCCGGCCCGGCCGACCGGGGCACCTTGGGTGCACGGTTCTTACAGATACCTGGCCCTCATGGTCGGATCAGCCGAGTCAGCGGGAGCCCGAACGGTCACTGTTCCGCAACCTTGCGGTCGGCACCTCTGCGGCCAGGCGGTCACCCGCTGAGCGGGCAGCCCTCCCGGGAGATTAGTCTCGCAGAGACAGTTCCCGGGTCAGCGTGGGGCGGAACGGGGTACCTGCCGCTGGCCATGGGCTTGACTCCCCACGACGCGAGGAGTTCCAGGAGATCGCCGGACGCCGGACGCCAGTCGAGAAACCCCCGGTTGGTCAGCTCGAACGTGCGGCCATCCGGTGCTTCGAGGTATCTCCTGCCCGTCGCTGCGCCGAGATCGCGAAAGCCACCGGCCACGTCGAGCCGCTCTTCGAGCGCGTCCCAGACGTCGCCCAGCAGCACTGGGCCGGAAGGCTGCCCGGGAGCCAGAGCCGTAGCCTGGGCAGCCGCCACCGCGGGCCCGGTGACGGTATAGGTGTCGAGCTTATGGACAGCCAGCAGCGGGGCAGAGATGCCCTGAGGGCCGGCTGTGAAGACGCCCTCAATCCGCGGCAGAACCACGCCGGCGAGAAGGCAGACGAGGCCGATCGGGAGCAGGGTCACGCTGACCGCCGTGGCGCACAGCCCGCTGGCCCCGATGGCCAGCAGCGCGGCCCCGGCGACCACCAGGCCGAGCGGGCCGTAACGCCACAGGATCCGGTACTCCCAGCGCGGGTCCCCGTGGCCCCGTGCGGACGCATCTTGCATCCATGCAGGATATGACCCGGTCGCGTGGTCTGGCGCGAAGCCGACCACCCCGGGCCGCAGTGCACACCAGGGCAGTTCGGGAAACTGGACGCCGTAGCGGTGCTGACGGGTCCGTTGTTACCGGTATCCGGCGCACCAGGGAACGGGGTTCTGCCGACGGCACTGACCAGCTCACTTTCTGGGAGCCAGACCGCCGAGGTTAGAGACCAGCGCATTGACTTCCTCGGGACGCTCTTGCGCCCAGACCGCGAGGAAAGCGCCAGCGACGATCATTCCGGCGGTGAAGTCGAGGTCCTCCCCGATCTGCTCGAATACCGTGTGGCGGTCGCGGTTCGTGAGAGCTCGGTCACGGACGACTTGCTTGACCCGCTCCTGGGCGCTGGTCGGCAGTTGCATCGAGACCGTCAGCCGCGCCGCGACATGATCTAGCCGGTCATGCACGACGTCGAATACGTGCGCCTCCGGGTCGGCGCGACCGGGCAGGGCGAAGATCCGCTGGGCAGGATTTGCTTTGCCGGCCTGGTCTGCGTCAATGAAGCAGACGGACGGGAAGCTGGATGTCGTCGGGTCGAGGTTGTGCTGTTCGTTCACCTTAATCGCCGGATCGGCGCCACCCATGCCGTGGATCTTGACCGCATCGATCTCGATCCCGCCGTGATAGCGCAGGGCGGTGGTGACCATGAGTTCGGCGAACGGGTCCTCCACGAAGATGGCCAGCTTCGCATCGATCTGGCCGGTGATGGTGCGCAGTGCCTTGATGTCGAGCTTTCCCTGAAGGACCTCGCCGTTGTATGCGGCCCAGATCGCCTTGGGGGGCAGCGGGTCCAACGCGTCGTTGCTGTGCGTGGTGAAGATCACCTGGCAGGACTTGCGCCGCGCGACTTCGATCAGGTATTCGACCATCCGCCGCGTGGCGATGGGGTGCAAGCCGTTCTCGATCTCCTCGATCAAGATCATCGCCCCGTCGGGCGCCTCTTCGATGGCCGTAACGATGCGGATCACGCTGGCCTCGCCAGCCCCGAAATGGAACTCGGAGTACTCGGTGCCGTCGGGATTGCGCGCGGCGAACAGGGTGGCCTTGCCCTCGGCGTCGATAGAAAGCCGGTTGCAGCCCTGCATCTCCTTGCCGAGGACTTTCTCGACGGCGTCGATGACCGGGGCGGAGAGCGCGATCTCGCTCTTGGCGACGAACTTGTTGCCGACCGCCTTGACCAGTTCCCTGCGCTCCGTGGCGGGAACGGTGCGCGACACGCCGAAGAGCAGGACGTCCCGCGGGATCGCCTTACGGTTCCACTTCAGCAGCGGGAAGCTCGCCGTCCGCTGCAGCGAGAGGCGCGGGCTGAGCTTCTTGTCGATCACCTCATACTCGATGATCCAGTCCTTCATGCTGGCGTCATAGCGCCCGCTCTTGGCGAAGAAGGTACCGGGCGCGATGCTCTTATAGACCATGCCCGCCGCGCCGAGGATGGTGCTCTTCCCGCCGCCGTTGGGTCCGACCAGGGCAGTGACGGGAAAGTCAAAACTGACCACCCTGTCGCTGAACCCCCGGACTCGCCTGAGCGTGATCCGGCGCAGGTAAGAACCGTAGTTCCCGGCGCTTACCTTTTCTTCCAGGTACCGGATGTCGCTGTCCCGGATCTCGCTTCGGTAACCGCTCATTGTGATGCTTCTGCTCCCGCGTATGCCCGGTGCTTGCGTCAAGCGCGCGAGGCGACCGCCGTCTCACGCGCATCAGGGCCAGACTACCCGATAGGCGCGCGCCGACGTGCCTGCTGCGCGCCCTATGGGTGAGTGGACAGGTCGGCCTGCACCAGTCGGAATCACCTATCACGACTATGTCAGTGGCGGCGTCACGAGATGTCAGTAGCGCCGAGATCCTCGGCCCCGGCTGAACCGTCAGCTCCGGTTCCGCGATTAGGCCGCCGGAACCATCTCCTGTCCCTGCGACGCTGACACCACCGCGGCGGTGCCGCACCGCCAAGGCAGCGACAGATCGGGCGATCCGGTCGGCGGCTGGTCCTGGCCGCGCACTCAGATTTCTGCCCGGGAGTGAGCGGGCCTCCGGCCTTCGACGGGCACGCCCGGCCCGGCTCGGCTCGGGCCCCTCGGGCCGGGCGTGTTGCGGCCTGGTCCGGTTTTCGGCCCCGGCGGGCGCGGCCCGGCCCGGAACCCGGCCGGGCCGGGGGAGCGCACCCCGGGCCCGGCCCGGGGTGCTCACTCGCGGGCCTCCGGCCCGGCCCCGCCAGGCCGGGCCGGAGAACCTGACGGCCGGGCCAGCTCGAACCGTCCCTGCTGCCGGGAATGCCCGCGTCGCTCGCGGAACTGCTAGCCGGCTGGGCTGAGAGGGCGGATCCGCGGGAGGTAGCCGAGCTGACCGGCCTTTCCGCAGAGCGCGTCAGGCAGCAGCGCCGCCAGCCCGGTGCCCGGTAACTGCACCGCCAGGATGACCTCGATGTGCATGCGGCACGTTATGCCGGGCGTCGGCATTTCAGCGTCCTCCGGGTTGAATTAGGCTATATTTTTGCTGTTCAGATTGCTTTTAGCGTAGTCGTGTTCGATCCTGGCCAGGTGAACCAGGATCGTCTGCGGGCTGAACCTGACCGTATACTCGTCGCCCAGCTCACCGGTACGGCGCGGCATCACGCTAGGTGGCGCGAACTGACCGGGGACGAGGAGGGCGCCGCGGTGGCCGAGCTCCGTGAGCTCGCCGACGGCCGGGCCGATCTGCTCGCCGAGGTCGCCGGGATCCTCGAGGGCGCGTCCGCGGGGGAACTCCACGAGCCGCTCGCGCGCCAGGCCGCGCATCTGTGCCGCATGGCCGGGGCCGACCCGGAGGCGATCCCGCAGTGGACTGCCGAGGGCAAGCGCAGGGCCGCGAACGCGCGCATGAGGCCCCACGGCGGCTATGGCCTGGGATTACAGAGAAGGCTCGCCCGGAGGAGGTGCCAGCCGTGACGGAGGCGTTGGCGAAGCGGCAGAGCCCTCCACGGGCGAAGCGCGGGTAAGCCGGAGCCCCAGCCGGAAATCCACTGGGGCATTTTGGTTACCTCGTACTCCGGCTTTTCCCGCGGGCCGCAGATCCACTGGTCGCGGTCGCGTGACCCTGCTCCCGATCGGCCTCGTCTGCCTCCTAGCCGGCGTGGTACTGCCGCGGATTGAGGGTGTCTTCACGGTCGGCCCCAGGGCATCTCTGCCCCGTTGCTGGCTGTCCACAAGCTCGACACTTATACCGTCACAGGGTCGGCTGTGACCGCCGCCGAAGCTGCGGCACTGGCTGCCGGGCAGCTTTCCGGGCCCGTGCTGCTGGGCGACGTCTGGGACGCGCTCGAAGAACGGCTCGGCGTCGCCGGCGGCTTTCGCGATCTCGGCGCGGCGGCGGGCAGGAGATACCTCGAAGCACCGGATGGGCGCACGTTCGAGCTGACCAACCGCGGGTTTCTCGACTGCCGTCCGGCATCCGGCGATCTCCTGGAACTCCTCGCGTCGTGGAGCGTCAAGCCCATGGCGAGCGGCAGGTGCGCCGTCCCGCCCGATGTCGCGCCGGACAAGGCGACTGGTTCTTTCTCCGCGCGACTAGTTTCCCGGGAGGGCCGCCCGCACGGCGAGTGACAGCCTCGCCGCAGAAGCGCCGACCGCGCACCGGCTTCCCCTATTGCTGGGTCGGGTCGTAGGCCTGGCCCTGCTCGCCTTCCGCAGCCGCGTGAAACGCTGGGCGTCTTGGTTCAGCATGTCAGCTCGCGGAGGAATACCATACAGTCTGATCCGACAGCCCGCCGGTAGGGCACTCGCTCAGTAGGGCGGGCACTTGATCGGCTTGCCCCACTCGTAACTGGCGGGGCGGAACGCGTGGGGCCACGTGGCGACGTCCGCGTGCTGGACTGCGCCCGTGTTGGCTTCCTTGCGGACAAGGGTCTTCGGCACGTTCCCGCCGGGCTGGTATGCGGGGTTGGGAAGGCGGACGGACCGGCGGGCCGCACCGCGGCGCGCGTCGACCTGGCGGCCGAGCACGACCGGAGACAGGTGCCGGACCGCCTGGTACCAGTCGGTGCTGTCGTGCTTGACCTGGCGGCCGGTGACAGCCAGCCAGGCATGCAGCATCTCGTGAGTCAGGAGGTCGTCGACGTACCCGGTACCGCGACTGAACGCCGACGAGAACAGCGAGATCCGCGGGCCGTGCTCCCAGCCAGCTCGTGTCAGGCCGTCGCAGTGGCCGTAGGCGGTGATGCCGATGACGATCGGCAGCTGTCCCGGGAGCTCCGGGTAGAGAGCCGGCCGGAGACGCGCATAGGCGTCATGGGCGTACGCCCCGGCTTCTCCCCAGAGTTTGACGGCGGCGTCCCGGAAAGAGATCTTCACGTAGTCAATTTAGCTAGGATGACTACAGATGTGGCAGCTTTTGCGGTGGAATCGCGCGCCGTCGCTGCCGGTGGCAGGCTGGTCACATGAACAGCCCGCTGGATGAGATTCCCGGCTATCAGACGATCAGGGTGACCGCGCCGCAGACATGGGAGGCCGCCCGGGCCGATGAGCAGGCCTGGCGGGCGCGGGGCGCCTACCCGGACCTGTGCTTTGCCGGCGGCCCGGCGTTCGGGGTAGCGCACGAGCGGGACCAGGGCGGCTGGCAGCTGCACCGGCATTTGTCGGCGCCATTCCCGCAGGATGCCCGCGAGAGCATGGGCGCGCACTTCCGCCTGCTGGCCAAGGACCAGCCCGAGGACAGCGCCGCCCGCAGCGAGTGCCTGCGCGCGGCCGAGCGGCTGGACTGGGAGGCGGTCGATGAGATGACGGTGCTGGGCGCCCGGTACCGGGTGGTGCGCGCCGACCAGTTCCTCCGGTCCGGCCCGTACGGGCCCGAGCCGCCCCGCCCGGCGGACCGGGACGCGGGTGAGCCCGGGCAGGCGCACGGCCTGCCGGACCCGGCGGAAGGACTCGTGATCGACCCGGTCATCCCGGCTTGTATGTCCGAGGGCATGCTGACGCTGGAGCTGCTGGATTCGATGCGGCAGCGCGGCTCGGTGCCGCCGGAGGTGCGCGAGGACCTGGCGCGGGCGGCCCGGACCCATCCGGGCGGGGTGCTGCTGCCGCCGGCGTTCATCGTCGGGGAACTCAGGCGCGGCCGGTGGGGGCCGGTGCAGGTCACCGGCTTGCCGACGCCGCAGGCGGCCAGGGACAGCCTGGTGAGCCACCTGCGCGTGTGGATTCCCTACGAGCTGGACCTGGACCCGGGCCAGCGCGCGGTGTACGCGGCCGCGGCGGACACGGTCGAGGCGGAGCGGGCTGATGAGGTGACGGTGGCCGGGCGCCGCTTCCGGATCGTGCGGGTGGAGCGGCTGGTCCGCATCGGCCCGGACGGCCCCGAGGGACCGCGCCCGTCTGACCCGGACCCGCAGCCGCCCGTCATGATCCAGGTGCAGCAGTCGCCTCAGGGCGGCGAGCAGGACGAGGACAAGCCGATTGAGCTCAGCGGGGACGCCAGGAGACTCGCCCGGCTCGTCCACGAGGAAGAAGCGCGCCTCAAGGCCCGCCGTGCGAACAGCTGAACCATGTCAGCATGGCCAAGGGCACGTGTGCTTGCCCCAGAACCTCGCGGCCAGCCAGAGGGCTGGTTTCGCTTGCGTCCCGGGCTCTGCACCCGATGAGCTGATCTGCGCACGGGACGGCTCACCCGCGGGCCGACGGCGGCAAGGTCCGATGGCATCGACGTCAGGATGGTGATCTTGTGGACGGCCAGGGAAGGGCGCCCGGCCCTGGCGGCGACGCCGATACGGCTGGCGCGGACATCGCCGCGGTGGCACGGTTCCCGGGATGGCTTCCGGCTGACGGCAGCGGTGACAGCCAGACACCTGAGCAGAAGCTGCGGGCGATCGCCGGCTCTGTGTCGCGTGCGGGCGAATGGTCCGCTGCTGCCGGGTCGGAGTGCGAGCCGCTGAGGCGTGCGCTGGTATTCCGGCCGTGGCCGGCGCGGTCCCTTCATGTAGTGGGAGACAGCCCGCTGGCCACGGAATTCAGGCGGCTCATCGCGGCCGGTGCGGTACCTGGATGGGACCTGCATCCGGTGCCGGCCGGGCGCACCCCGCTGCACGTGCTGGCCGGGCCGCTGCACCGCCTGTCCGGCAGCAACCGGTTCTACAACCTGCTCGAACGGGAAGGATTTGCCTACGTCGAGGAGGTCGCCGCCACCCCGGACGGCTGCCTGCTCGAGCTGCGCAACAGCGGGATGAAATTCATCGCCGCGGTGCGGCAGGTCCTCGCCGACCTGGAACCCGGCGGCGCATCGGCCACCTCAGGCAGCCGTCCCGGCCCAGGCGGTGCCGGGCAGGCCGCGGGCGGCCCGGCACCTCCGGCCGGGATGCCCGCGGACGCGGCCATGGCGCTGCAGGTCGTGGCCGCATGGGCTATCGCGGAGCGAGGGGCCCAGGAGCTCGGGGACCTGCTCACGTTCGCTCCCGGTCTGGGAGACCTTCCGCCTGACGTCGCCCGTAGCTGGGACCGCATCCGCCAGCTTGGTCTTCATCGGCTGGCTGGGACGGCGCTTGCGGACGGCGACCTGCCGCGGCTGGCCCGGGACCTGCTCGGTGAAATCGAGGAACGGCGGCGGCTGATTCTCACTTCGCGCACCTTCGCTCCGGGCCGGCGCACCTACGACAGCCTCGCCGCCGAGCTCGGCGTCGGCCGCGAGCGTGTCCGCCAGCTCGAAACCTCGGCGCTGCAGCAGCTGGCCCGCGCGGCCGCGCACGACCGGTACCGCCCGCTGCGCTGGCGCGCGGCATCGGCCACCCAGCCCGGCAGCACCAACCCTGCCGCCGTGATTCCCGGCGCACCGCCGTGGATGGGCAAGCTGCTGTCCTGGCTTGCAGGGACCTCCTGACGACGGACTGACCCCGGCCGCGGAGCCGGTGATTCCGGCGGAATCATCCGCAGCCGCCGGAGATACCCAGGCGCCGGGCCGCGCGCCAGTCAGCGCAGACGCCACGCATCGACATGGCCCCGGCAAAGGGCGCACCGCTTCCGGCGCGCTGGCATCGCCGCATTAAATGCTGGCTGCCGTGCCGGGCCTGCCGTCTCAGCCAGGCCTGCCATCAGCGCGTTCTGCAGTGGCCGCGAGCTCGAGCAAGGCCGCGGCGACGGCCCGGGCCTGGCCGGGGGTGATCTCGACGTACAGGTCGGTGTTGTACTCGGTGGTCGCCAGCTGGAGCTCGATGAGGCCGGGGCCGGCTTCGGCGTCCAGGGGATGCGTCCAGGATTTGAGGATCACCTTCACGACCATCGCCGGGTCGTCTTTCAGCATCCGGTATGAGGTCGGTACTGCGATCTCCGGCCCGTAGTGGTGGTAGCCGTCGTCGGTGTGGATCTCACGGGCATCCCTCCAGCTGCGACCTGATCCCGCGCCACGCTCCGTCGCTGGCCATCACGGGGGCACCAGCTGAAAGTGAGGGTGGCAGTCGCCGTACCCTTCGATCGTGCCTCTGACCATGTCAGCCCGTATGCAACCCAGAGCGTTCAGTGACCTCCGCAGCCCGACAGTGACCCGGTTGCAGAGACTCGGGGCTGTGGGGCTGGGGGTTGGCTTCATGCTGATCCGCGCCGCCTCGCCGAGTCCCACCGCAAGTCCCAGGTCGAGCCACACCCATCCGGCAGCTCACGTCACGCCCGCGAGCACCGGGGCACCTCTGTCAATCGCGCTGCCGACATGGATCGGCGCTATTGCTACCGTGGTCCTGGCCGTCGGCGCCGGATTCACTGTCTACTATGCGCGGAAGGCGTTCCGCGAGCAGGCCGAGGAGGCCAGGATTCTCCGTGAGGAGAGCGAACGAGATATTCAGCAGCGTCGCCGCTCTCAGGCCAGCCGCGTGTTCATCCACCAGGAAGCTGCTCCTGCAGAACATGATCCCCAGCTGGCCGCAGCCCAGATGGGCGCCGCGATACGCAGTCGTGATGAAGCCACGATCCTGGTCGCTGCAAGGCTGTCAAACACCAGCAAGCAGCCGGTCTACGACATCGCGATCCGGTGGAGCATCAGTGGCGCGCCCCTCGGCGGTCCTCACGTGGAGCCGTACCTCATGCCCGGTAAGGAGCTTCTGCGCGCCCAGAGCTGGACTCCGTCGGCGGGTATCACCGGCCTTGCCGTGAAGGTCGAATTCAGCGACGCAGCCGGAATTCGCTGGCGAGCCACTGACCGCGGGGAGCTGGCCGAGCTGTGCAGCGCGACCCGGCCGCCGCCCGACACCGCCTACTGCGGCTACGCGCCTGGCCATAAGGGCGATCATCGCTGGGATCTACCTGCCACCAAGCTGCTCGTTACAGGCTCGACGCCAGGAGCAATGGATGATCCCCGACGAGGACGGGTGAGCTAGCCGAGATGAGCCCGGAGGACGCGGCACGGCTGGTGTGCCGCCCGGACCCTCGCCGATCTCGGCGAGGGGACCGCCCTGTGGCTGGGACGATACGCCCGTTTATCCATAGTGGGTTGTCCATCCTCCCGCCGGGCAGCCGCCGCGGCCGGATCGGCCTACTTCTTCCCAGGGAACAGCGCTATCAGCGCGAGACCGATCGCCATGACCACGGCAATAACCGTGATCATGACGGAGCGCGTGCTGACATAGACGCCGCTGACACCGGCCAGCACGTCGTTGACGAGGGTGAGGAGCGGCCCGGCGCCGGGCCGCCGACGCGGCGAGGGAGAAGGATCGGCGGGAGGAGCGGCGGGGGGAAGCGGGCCGGGTGCAGGGTGCCGACCCGGCCTTCGGGGCCGCCGGTCGCTGCGAGAGCGGGCCGGGCCCGTCCGCGCTCGTTCGTTCGCTGTGCTGTCGAAGCTGGTCATGCGTGCATGTTTATGCGGAAAGTAATCGACAGTCTACTTAGCGCTATACGGTGCTAGACCGTGCTATACCGGATGACTTACAGGGCTCTGACCTGCGGTGATGCACTCCGAAACCCTGACGGAGGTGTCAGGTGTGACCGCTTTCTGAGACGATCTTGGCTCGCATTGCGGACATCGCCAGGCCGCTCAGCCAGCGGGCAGGTGCGGGCTGGAGAACCGCAGCGCCTTACCGGCCTGGCGGGTGGCGACGGGCGACGGGACGTAAAAATCTTTCTCCGGTCCTCCCCGGACAGCCGGCCCGGGCGCCGAGATGGCAACGGAGCCGGGCATGCTAGCTACCCCTCTGCAAGAACATGGTCCACGTGACACGTTGGCCGGTATCAGAGGCGAGCGGGAGGCAAAGCGATGACCGGCAGTCCTTACGCGACACTGGCGGACGTCCTGCAGACGGACGTGACAGCCCTGAGAGATGTGTTCTTCTATCACACGAGCCGGCACCAGTGCCGGAGGGACGAGTGCGAGGCGCGTGAAGAGCTGAGCCTTGTGCGCGACAAGATCAGCGAAATGATCGAGCGTGAGACGGCTAGTTTCCCGCCCGCACCCCAGCGGTCCGTTACGTTCATGCCGCTGCCGCCGGAGCTGAAGGCCACGCTGGCGCAGTCTGACAGCTGCGGCCCACGCAATCGCGATCCCTGATGCCGTGCAGGCGGCTATGGACCAGGAGGCCCGTAGTGCAGGCGACTTCATGACACGGCCTTAACCGGGAGTTCTCTGCACCCGCAACCCTCAGCGCGATCATGCGGATTACTCCGGACATCGACAGCGAGGAGCCCGAAGACCGTCTCGATGAACGATTTCCTAACGGACACCCTGGTGACACGTTCCTTGCCGGGACCCGGCTAGTGCGGGATGGCCGTGGCGCTCCCGGTGGACAGTTGTCATGGTCAGCGGTAGGCGGATACGGCGGCGAAGAAGATCGCCATGGCGGTGCCGCCGGCGCCGGCGCCGGCCAGGACAGCCTGGGCCGGCCCAGCGCCAGCGATGCGGGCGGTGAGGCCTGCGGTGAACGCGACGTTCAGGGCGCCGGACAGGGCAAGTAGCAAGGTCAGGACCTGCACCGTGTGCATCGGATCTCCCATGGCTCGTAGCCGCCTAGCGGGGTAGCGCGAGCTAAAGCCTACCGTAGTCTTAACAAGGTTATGGTAGGCTTGACGTGGAGGTCAGGCGGTGAAGGCAATGGCTGGCGAGGAAACCCGGCCGCCGTCCTGGCACGGAAAGGTGGTTCATCAATGTCTCAGGAGCTAAGCCCTCTCGAGCAGCGCGTGCGCGCGTTCCTCATCAGCACGGCCAGGCAGGCAGACCCGGACAGGCCGTCCAGCGCGAAGACCGAATACCAGCAGCTCGGCAAGGCCATCGACCCACAGGAGCAGTACTGGGCGTGGCCGCGATTCCGGGGCCTGGGCGAGGTGCTTGGCAACGTCAGCGTCTTCGAGCACGAGCATGACCGCCCGCTGCTCTCGGCGCTCGTCGTCCAAGCGGGAACGCATCAGGCCGGAGATGGATTCTACAAGGGCCTGCTCAACAAGCGCCTCGGTATCCAGCTCCCGCCTGACCAGGAGCGCGCCTTCTGGCGCGAGGAGGTCCGGAAGGTGGTCACGTACTGGAATGCGGCACCGGGCGAGGAGGAGCCTGACACGCAGGCCAGGGCCCTGGCCCTTATCACCAGGATCGAGAGCGACCTGAAAGAGGTGCGTGCCCTGATCTCTGCCGGGTAGACCGCCGGCGGCAGTACCCGCTGCACGGAGCCCGCCAGGCTATCTGTCCCTGGCGGGCTCCCGCGTGACCGGGGGAGCCTCGGTGCCGAGGCCGGCTCGATATGGCCGTCAGCGAGCAGGTGCTGGCTGAGCTGGCGGAGCATGTGTCTACGCGGCCCCAGACGCGCCCGGACACGAGCCCGAGGGCAGTACGTGGTGCGGCTTTTCCAGCTGCCACCAGGCGAGGTCGGGGGTGCCGATGGTGTGCTTGAGGTGGTGGGCGAGGAATACCAGCCACCGCTCGGCTCGTTCGGCCGTGTCCAGCGGTCCGGTGCGGAGAGCCGGGTAGGCGGCGGGGATGAACGCGTCGAACAAGTGCGCCTCGACCGCTTCCCGGCTGGGAGGCCGCAAAGCTCGGCCGGATCGGGCATGGCCCCGGCGGTCTCAACAGTGTCCGGATGGCCGAGCTGACCGCGACCTGGAAGGCCGCCGTCCGCCGCCACCGGGCCGTCAAGGGGCCTGGTGACCAGGGCGCGTAGGGACGGGCAACGCGGAGAAGATCGCCGCCGCCGTCCAGTGCGAGCGCGAGGTCTCCGGCGAAGCAGACCGCATCCTGGCCGCGTACCACGCCGAGATGAACCTCATCATCCGCGGCAGCCCGGACAGGATGATGGAGTTCCACGCCGAGTGGGACCAGGCGTCGGCCGCCCGCGAACCAGTTACCGGCGCGCTAGCCCAGGCCCGCGCACAGCGCCGGCCGGGTGCATCTGACCCTTCTGGCAGCTAAACCCCGCCGGCCAGTGACAACGAACGTTCCTTTTTGTCATTGAATCTTGCTCGTCTGGCATCCTCTGCCACTCAACTTTCCCCGATTCGCCGCCAGCTCAGCAGCACGTGCGCCCTGATGCAGGCTGGGCGGCTAACGGGGAAGCTGGCTGGGCTTCAGCCCGAGCAATCTTCATCGGCACGAGTAACTCCCGGCCACTACTTGAAACGGGCAAAACGGGCATCCTGGCCTCCGTGGATTGTCAATGAAGTTTCCTCAGTGCAGGTCAGAGAGCTGGATCGAGCAATCTGCGCTGTCACCGGACACGACCCGCCTCGAACCCGTTACCGTGGCCCGGTAGAACCGGCCGCGCGGCGCCTGGCGGCGTTGCGCGGCGTGCGGCACGTCCGGTGACGGTCAGGAGCTGAACGACCAGCTCTTGCCGCTGCCTATCAAGGCCGACGAGCGCGGTCAGGTTGTTGGGCGCTGGAGGCGTTTAGCGGTCGGCGGTGTGAGGTCCTGCCAGGGCTGGCCTGGCCCGGTCCACGGGTGCGCGGTGCGGGCCAGGCAAGGGGGGTGGGGTTAGTGGTGGAGGTGCTGTTCGGCAGCCAGATGGTGATGGCGCGGGCGGCGCCGGCCAGGGCGCCGCGCAGGGCGGCGCATGCCAGCCAGAGCCGTTCGGCGCGGGTCAGGTCGGGATCAGGAGTGGTCATCGCGTGCCTCCTTGGTGAGGGCGGGTAGGGCGCCGGTCGGCGTGCTTCCAACCTTGGGCCAGGCCCGGACCCGGCGGCTGAGTTGCGATGAGCGGCTACGGGGGCCTGCTTGTTTGCGCTTGTCAGCTCCTGTCCGCGCGCGGCAGGGATAATGCTGGTTGCGATGAGTGGCGACGGGAAAGGCAGCGGGGCGCGGCGGCCGCGGGCGATCAGCCGGCCGCAGGTGCCGCCGGGACCGCTGGCCGACCTCAAGGCCCTGCTGTACGAGCTGTACCTGGCGGCCGGGACGCCGACGCTGGACCGGGTCGCCGCGTGGATCGCGGCGGATGAGCATGAGGATCTGGCCGGGGCGCCCGGCCGGGACACTATCGCGCGGATCATCGGCGACCCGGGGATGCCGCCCTCACAGGCCGACGTGGCCGCGGTGGCCGCCGTGCTGGCCCGGGCCGCCCGCTGGGATCCGGGCGATGCGGCCGGGCGTGCCCGCGACCTGTGGATAGCGGCCCGGATGGCTGCTGTTCGTGTCCCGGTGGCTGGGGTCCGGGTGAGCGAGGCGGATCCGCGGCGGCTGGGCGTGCACGCGGCTATCACCGTGCCCGGGGTGCCGGACGAGATCCCGCCGGAATACGTGCCGCGGGAATTGGATGAAGCCGAGTACGGGGTGCGGGCCAGAGTGGCGGCCGCTGCAGAGCGGGGCGGTTTCGTGCTGCTGGTCGGCGGGTCCTCGGTCGGCAAGACCCGGAGCGCGTTCGAGGCGGTCACCGCGCTGCTCCCGGACTGGTGGCTGGTGCACCCAGCCGGGCCAGGTGAGGTTGCGGCGCTAGCTTCCGGTCCGCTGCTGCGGATGGTGGTGTGGCTAGATGAGCTGCAACGGTACCTGGGCGGCGAGCACGGCATGACCGGTGGGATGGTGCGGGGGCGCCGACCCGAACGCACGGGAACGGGAAGTGCTCGACCTGGCCGACATCATCCGCATCGGCGCGGAGTTCAGCCCGGCCGAGCAGAACCGGGCCCGCGCCGCTGCGGCCCGTGACCCGCGGCTGCGGGAAGCGCTGGAAGCGGCCGGGTACGGGCTTACCCAGACCCTAGCGGCCGCGCCGCAACTGGTCGCCCGCTGGGAAGACGCCCAGGCGGCGGACCCGTACGCGTGGGCGGTGCTGACCGCGGCGCTGGACGCGGCCCGGCTCGGCGCCCGGGCCCCGCTCACCGCCGGGTTCCTGCGCGACGCCGCGCCGGGCTACTGCACCAGCGCCCAGCAGGCCGAGGCACCGGGCAACTGGTTCGAACAGGCCCTGGCCTTCGCCACCGGTAAGCTGCACGGCGCCGCCGCCCCACTCAGCCCCGCCGGGATTGGCATGGGCCAGGTCGCTGGGTACACCGCCGCGGACTACTTGGTCCAGCACGCCAGCCGGAAACGCCACTCCGCCCGAGTGCCCGCCAGCACCTGGGATGCCGTCCTCAGGCACGTCCGGGACCCCGCCGACGCCATGCGGCTCGCCGACAGCGCCAGATGCCGACTGCTGTACCGCTACGCCATCCCGCTGTACCGCCACGCCGCCGATGCCGGCGACGGACTTGCTGCCCGGCGGCTGGCCGATCTGCTGACCCAGCGGGGTGACCTGGGCGAGCTCCGCGCACTGGCCGAGGCTGGCGACAGGCCTGGCGCCGCAGCGCTGGCCGATCTGCTGGCCGAACGCGGCGACCTAGACGGGGCCGCGCAGATCCTGCGGGATCTGGCCGAAACCGGCGACGAGCAGGCCGGTACAGATCTGGCTCGCCTGCTGGCCAGGCGCGGGAACCTGGGCGAGCTTCGGGCCCTGGCCGAGGCTGGCGACAGGCCTGGCGCCGCAGCGCTGGCCGATCTGCTGGCCGAACGCGGCGACCTAGACGAGCTGCGCGGCCGAGTCGACGCCGACGACGCGGAAGCCGCCTGGCGGCTGGCCATCCTGCTGGCCGAGCGCGGTGAACTGGGCGAGGCTGCGCAGATCCTGCGGGAACGGTCCGCTGTCGGTGCCGGCTACACCCCCGAAGCTCTGGTAGCGTTCCTGGTCAGGTTTGGTGACCCGGGCGAGGCCGCGCAGATCCTGCGGAACCAGGCCGAGGCCGGCGACGGGAGCACCGCAGCGCTGGTTGACCTGCTGGCCCAGCGCGGCGACCTAGACGAGCTGCGCGCCCGGGCCGACGCCGGCGACAGGAACGCCGCCTGGCGGCTGGCCGATCTGCTAGCCGAGCGCGGCGACCTGGACGGGGTCGTGCAGATCCTGCAGGACCAGGCCGAGGCCGGCGACGAGTACGCCGCTTTGCGGCTAACGGGGCTGCTGGCCGAGCGCGGTGACCTGGACGGGCTACGGGTCCTGGCCGATATCGGCGAGGGGGCCGCCGCCTCGGAGCTGGCCAGGCTGCTAGCCGAGCGCAATGACCTGGAGGAGCTGCGCGCCCTAGCCGACGACGTCGGCTACATCCCGGCCGCCTGGCGGCTGGCCGATCTGCTGGCCCAGCGGGGTGACCTGGAGGAGCTGCGCGTCCGGACCGACGCCGGCGACTGGTATGCAGGCAAGCAACTCGTCGACCTGCTGACTAAGCAGGATCAGGGCGACGAACCGGAGCAACTACGCCGGTTCGGCCTGAACCCGGACGGGTCAACTGCCTCCGCGTGAAGGCGCCCTGCCTAAGGTCAGCAAGGTGCCCGACGCCCCGCTCCGCCAGGTTATGCACGAGGTTGAGGATCTCGCGGAGGTTGCGACCGATCCGGTATTTGTGGAACGGATTCCGGAACGGCCCGACGGTCTGTTTGCGGGCCGCGGCGTGGCTCCACGCAGGCCGTTCCACTTCCAAGGTTGCGGAACGACCAGCGGCCGCCGGGCCGAGCGGATCCTCGCCGCTGCCCCGGGCCGAGCTGGTCCGGGCGGCCCGGTCAGGAGGGGCAAGCAAGGACGATTTCGGTGCCGAGCACGTGCAGCCGGTCGGATTTGCCCACCGGCGAAGCCTTCAGTGGTCAACGCCGTGACTAAAAGCTAGGCTCAGTGACCTGTCGTCTACGTCGCGGAATGGCAGCGGAGCGGATATGAACGGCGCGGAGCATGCCACGATGGTGGTGACTGCCAGGCTCCCGAGCGGTGCGCCCGTCAGGGTCGAGGTGGCCGGGACCGAGTCCGGTGACGGCATGACCAGCGTCGGGTTGCGGGACCTGGATCTGGGAAATGCGCTGGACACGGTGGCAGAGATCGGCTCCGTGGTGGTGGACAAGCTGAAGGCGATCAAGCCGACCAAGGCGACGGTGGAGCTGAAGCTCGGATTCGCGGTAGAGGCGGGCAAGCTGACCGCGCTGTGGGTCGGCGGTAAGGGTGAGGCGTCGCTCACGGTGACCCTGGAGTGGTCCGAGCACCCGGAAGCGCCTGCGAGCGGAGGTGGCTGACCCGCTCGAAGACCTGCTGCGAGCATGCACGGTGCGTGTCACTGGCGGCCCTGCGCCGGGCACCGGGCTTTTCGTGGCGCCGGGGAAGGTCTTGACCTGCGTGCACGTGATCGGCGACAGCGCTGACCTGGTGGTGAGCTGGGAACGCGACGGCCAGCCCACACTGGAGGTCCGGGTCTCTGGCCGGATCGCGGTGCTGGCCGATCGGGGCCGTCCGATCCCGGCCCTGGACCGCGACTATCCCGACATCGCGGTGCTGCAGATCGGCGGGCTCGAGGGTCATCCCTGCGTGCGTATCGATCCGGAGTGGCCCTCGCTGGAGGACAGCTTCCTGATCTTCGGCTATCCCGAGGAGGGCGGCGCGGTGCAGCGGACCCCGGCGCGGCTCACCTACCGGGGCACGAAAGGCACTTTGCCAACCGCGTACCTGGATCTGGCCTCGGACACGATCAAGCCGGGGATGAGCGGGGCGGCGGTGCTGAACCTGCGCTCGGGGGCGGTGTGCGGGGTGGTGGTCGCCAGCAAGCACCCGGCCCACCCCGACGGCGCCTTGGCTATCCCGTGGTCGGCCATCGACACAGACCTGGCTGACGTGTTGGCCGCCAACGAGGGCTTCCATGGCCAGGATCGGCGGTGGGAGGAGGCGGCGGCGGCCCGCCGGGAACGGCTGCGGTTCCGGCTGCCCCGCGTCGTGGCCCACTTCACCGGCCGCGAAGGCCTGCTGGCCCAGCTGGACGCGGCGCTGAGCCAGCGGCGGGCAGGGGTGATCACCCAGACGATCAGCGGGCTGGGCGGAGTGGGCAAGACCCAGCTGGCCGCCGCCTACGCGGCCGCGCACCAGGACGAGTTCGACATCGCAGCGTGGGTGCGGGCCGCCGACGGCGGAACTGCGGATCTGGCGGAGCTGGCCGTGGCCCTTGCCCTCCCGGTGGCCGGGCGTACCCCGCCCGAGCGGGCCAGCGACACCCTGATGTTCCTGGCCAACACCGACCGCCGCTGGCTGCTGGTGTTCGACAACGCCCCCGGGCCGCAGGCGCTGACCGGGCTGCCCAGCTCTGGTCACGGCCGGGTGCTGGTCACCTCCCGGCACCGCGGCGGCTACGACGCCTTCGGCGTGGAGCTGGCCGTCGACGTGTTCGGCGCCGACACGGCCCGCCGGTACCTGCTGGCCCGCTCGGGCAGGAGCGGCGAGGAAACCGGCGATGCTGACGCCGTGGCCGCCGCCCTGGGTTACCTGCCCCTGGCCCTGGCCCACGCCGGGGCCTATTGCGCTTCTGGCACCGGCGTCCCGTTCGGCGAATATCTGGAACTGCTCGAGGACCTGCCGTCCCAGGAGCTGTTCGACACCAGCCCCGAAGTGTTCTACCAGCACACCGTCGCCGCCACCTGGAACACCTCGATCACCGCGGCCGGGCAGCGGGCGCCGCTGGCCCGCCCGGCCCTGGAGATGATGGCCTACCTGGCCCCGGAGGCGATCCCCCGCTCGTTCTTCGCGGTGCTGGAGGAGAATTCGGCAGCGGGACGGAAGCGGGTGGCCGACGCTCTCACCGCGCTGCACCGCTATTCGCTGGCCACAGTGGACGGTAACCGGATCACCGTCCACCGCCTGCTCCAGAAGGTGATCAGGGACCGGCTCACCGGCCCCGGCCAGGCCAGCGCACTCACCCATGCGCTCACCGCCATCCTGCGCGCCCTGCCCGATGATCCAGAACTTCCGGCGCGACGGCAGCAGGCCCAAGAACTGATTCCCCATCTCGTGGCCCTCGTCCGCATCGTGGCCATCCCCAGCCAAGAGCGGGACGCTGCCGACTGCGAGCGGCTGCTCGGCCCGACCATCCCGACACCCTCACCGCCCAGGGCAACTTGGCGATGGGGAAACAAGCTCTTATCGATATAGCAGGCCACCTAACTAAAACAAATCACCGTTTGTTCCAGTTAAGTGCCCACGCCGTTCCTGATCGCACAGCTGGCAGCCGCAGCCGCAGTGCCTCTCCGTACTCAGCGTGACTATCTAGAAATCGACCGTTACCCGGCACGACCGCGCAGCGCCGGCGCCCGCGTGGCGTCATGCAGGTCACAGTGTCGGGAACAATGTCGGGAAAACTATGTCGCTCCTCTCGCGTGCCTCATCTGACGGGGCTAGATGTACCACGCTGGCGGCCGGGTATCACAGTCACCGATGGAAGGACTGACGCCCGCCTCCGCGGATGACCTTCCGCCGCTTGGCGAGCTGCTGTTTGATGACCCGTTCTGGCAGTACCCGGCGTGGGGCCTGGCGCGGGAAGGGGCCGGGCACCTGCGTGTCTGGGCCGCTGCGACTGCTTCTCCGGGTTACCTGGCTGTTGTCACTGAGACTGGCGGCCTCACCTCGGTCACTGAATCTGCCGGGCGGATCTGGGCCGGCCTGGCTCGCAGATACGGGCCCTCCCTCGTGCTGCTCGAGCACCATCCCGCGCCCGGGTCCGGTGAGGGCATGGAGACCCTGGACCTGGTCCGCATCGGGGCTGACGGGAGCTCGCACTGGTCCCGCGTCTGGCCGACCCCGGAGGAGAACCCGCGTCACGCCGGGCTGGAACTGTGGATGGCCGGTTACGGGCACCAGATCGTCGGCAGGCCCGCGAGCTGGTTCGATTGGCGTGACGACACTAACCGCTGACTGCTCATGGCGCCCGCGCGACGTGGTTCGCCTCGAGGCTTCGGAGGCGGCGAGCGTGCCCCGGCCCCGGGATGGCGGAAGCGCGCTCTCGCGGTCCGCGAGCGTGGCCGCTGGCGGACCGCCCGCGGCCCGGCGCCCCCGTCGAACCGGCACCGCCGCCGGCGCGCTCGCCGCCTGCGCCGCCGTGTGCGCCGCCCGTCATCGCCACGGTGATGGCCAGCCGGGACGTGACGGCCTGACACGGCCATCCTCAGCCGGTTACATCTGGCCGTGGCGAACCGGGCCGGCTGGTTCGTAGGTGCCGATGACGATGCCGAGATCGGTCACGGTGAGGCCGGCAGGGCGCATCGTTGCCGGGAGGATGCCGTCGTTGAACAGGCGGCGACCGGAG
>Ga0137385_10001466_pt1 | contig 19817 bp, 20 predicted proteins | sample SagtaG_FD_104921 | JGI IMG/M metagenome (GOLD analysis project Ga0137385, IMG submission 104921) | Vadose zone soil microbial communities from Sagehorn Ranch, Mendocino, California, USA - Sage2_R_80_16 metaG | ecosystem: Environmental > Terrestrial > Soil > Vadose zone | place: USA: California... | reverse complement strand
GAGCCGCTCGCCAAGCGTGCTGGCAAGGACGATGATCGCGACTACCCGCGCCGGCTGGCGGACGCCCTCGTCGAGCTCGGGGTACACGGGCTCGACAACGGTGCGCCCGGTCAGCGCCCGAACGTCCAGGTCACGACCTCGCTCGAGACTCTTCTCGGTCTCTGCGGTGCGCCGGCGGCGGAGATGGAGTACTCGCTGCCCATCTCCTCGAAGGCAGTGGAGCGATTGGCCTGCGACTGCACAGTCACCCGCATCCTTCTCGGCTCGGACTCCACCGTCATCGACGTCGGGCGCGCGCGGCGGGTGATTTCGGGTCCGCAGCGCAAGGCGCTACGAGTTCGCGACCAGGGCTGTGTGTGGCCGGGATGCGACCGGCCGGCGAGCTGGACCTCGGGCCACCACCTCGCGCACTGGATCCATGGCGGCGCTAGCGACCTTCACAACCTGATTCTTTTGTGTTACCGGCATCGCTGGATGGTGCATGAAGGCGGATGGCAGATCGTGCGCAGCGATGACGGCCGCATGCTGACGATTCCGCCGGTCACCGAATTCCAGAGCCTCGCGCGCGGGCCGGATTAGGCGCCCTCTATCACTGGTCAGAGTTAAAGCGGCCGGGTTCTGACCTTTACATCCATCGTCCCCGTCGCCGATCCGACGTACACACCTCGCGTTGGCGCTGCGTCGCCGTAGTCGCGGCCGACTGCGATCCGCACGTGGTTCTCCGTGATTCGCACCGGATGGGTCGCGTCGTAACCGATCCATCCACGCCCAGGCACCCAGGCCTCACCCCATGCATGCGATGCGCCAGTGATCCGCTTGCCGCGCGGGTCGTGGATGTATCCGCTCACATACCGAGCCGGCACGCCCATGGCTCGCGCCACAGCGATGAAGAGGTGCGCGAAGTCCTGGCACACGCCTGACCGCAGCGCGAGCACATCGTCCACGTCGCTGTATACGTTGGTCACGGCGCGGTCGTAGGCGAACTCGCGGCTGATTGCCATCGTGAGCTCATCCAGGGCGAGCTCGATCTCGGTGCCCGATGCCAGGTTGGCGACGGGGAACCTGCTCGCCAGCTCCTGCACGCCAGGCACGTCTTTCACCGGCGAGCGAAAGCGCAAGAAGTCCTGGACGAGATCCTCGCCAGGATCGGAGTCCTGCTCGATACCCGTCTCGACGATCGACCTGCTCGTCACGCTCAAGCGCGAGTGAGGGCGCACGAGGTTGAAGTAGTGGACGGTGTTGCCATAGCCGTCCCGATACGAGCACGGCTCGATTTCCGAGCTGACGTCGAGGTCGAACTCGACACATCGCTGGCCGTTGCCATCCATGGGGCGCAGCCTGACCTCCATCACCGTCTCCGCGATCGGGCCGGTGTAGCGGTAGCGGGTCTGGTGGACGATCTCCAGCTTCATGGGCGGGGCTGTTGCTGCTGTTGGGGCATCGCCTGGCCTTCGTCCCCGAGGACGCCCGCGGGGACCTTGCTCGGATGGAAATACGTTTCGCGCATGGCCGCCTCGAGCTGGCGCAGCAGGGCTCGGCACTGCGTGTCGAACTCGCGAGCGTTCTCAGCGACCCGATGGGTGTTGGCGGACTCGAACATCGACCTGAGGCGCGTGAGCACACGACGCGGCGCCGAGCGCCGGCCCGCGCCGTCGATCCGTAAGACCGACTCGAGCGCGACTGCGGCCGCGAAGCGCGCCGATCGGGGCAGCGCCGCGTCCAGCAGGAGGCATTCGATGACATGCTCCGGGGTGACGCCGCCCGAGTAGCGCGCCTGGTACGACTCGAAGGCGAAGCAGGATTTGAGCACTGCCGTCCACTCCAGCGTGTCCTCCGGGGTGTCGGCGAGCTCCGCGGACTTGCGGGTCACGAGGGCGGTCACATTCGCGGTTCGCTCGAGAAACTTGCCGAGGCGGACGAAGTCGCGGGCCTCGTCGTGCGGCATGGTGTCCTCGAGCAGTCCATCCACGAGTCGGATGCTCAGCTGCACGTCGGTAAGGAACGGGTAGAGGTCGGGCTGCCACCTTCCATCCTGCACCCTCCAGTGCAGCGCGTTCACCTGCTCATAGAGCTCGGTGGGCAGCGACGGGCGCACGGCCTGCGCCGCCAATCGAGCGGCGGCGACGCTCGCCGCGACCGATGGACCGAGGGTGCCGGTGATCATCATCTCGACGGCCTGGTCACGCCGGCCCGTGTTGGCGCCGGGCCAACCGGCCAGCTGCATGAATCGGATCCAGAACTCCGGGCCTGGCTCGTCGGTCCGGTCGAGCGACAGCGCAACGTGCACGCCGAGAATCCGCGCGAGGTGGTCCGCGCGCTCGAGGTGTCGGCCGAGCAAGGTGAGCGAGGTGGCCGCGCGGCTAAGCATCGCCGTCCACGAGCTGATCCAACTCGCCGTCCTCGGCCATCACCCACGTATCGCGGCTGCCGCCACCCTGCGAGCTGTTGACGACGAGCGAGCCCGGCCTCAACGCCACACGCGTGAGGCCGCCCGGCGTCACGTGCACGTCCGGACCGGTGAGGATGAATGGCCGCAGGTCCTGGTGTGCGCGCCGCAGGTGCCCACCTTCGAAGATGGGCTGAACCGAAAGGGACACCACCGGCTGTGCGATGAACGCCCGCGGTTGGGCTTCGATGCGCCGCCGGAACTCGTCACGCTCCTCGCGTGACGAGGCGGGGCCGATCAGCATGCCGTAGCCGCCTGAGGCGTCGACCGTCTTCACAACGAGCTTGTCGATGTGCTCGAGGACATAGCGCCTGTCTTCATCGAGGGCGCACAGATATGTGTGCACGTTGGGCAGGATCGGATCCTCGCCCAGGTAGTAGCGGATGATCTTCGGGATCAACGCGTAGACGGCCTTGTCGTCGGCGACCCCGTTGCCAAGCCCGTTGGCGATGGCCACATTGCCAGCCCGGTATGCGTTGACGAGGCCCGCGACTCCGATGAGCGATGCTTGCCGCCCGAAGATCGGATCGAGCCACTCGTCGTCGAGGCGCCGGTAGATGACATGGACCGGCCGCAGGCCACGGGTCGTGCGCATGAACACGTGGTCGAGGTCGACGACCAGGTCGGTTCCCTCCACCAGCTCGATGCCCATCTGCTTGGCCAGGTACAGGTGCTCGTAGTAGGCCGAGTTGTTGATCCCTGGCGTCAGCAGGACCACGGTCGGGTCGTCGACGCCTGGTGGCGCCAGCCAGCGGAGGCGGCGCAGAAGCTCGTGGATGTAACCCTCGACTGGCCGCACCGGATAGCCGGCGAACAGGTCGGGGAGCACCCGCTTCATCACGTGCCGGTTGGCCAGCACGTAGGACACCCCGGATGGAGTCCGCAGGTTGTCTTCGAGGATGAAGAACTCGCCTTTTTCGTCACGAACCAGGTCGATGCCCGCGATGTGGCAGTGGATTCCGTGCGGCACCGGCAGGCCCTCGACCTCCCGCAGATACTGCGGGCTGCTGAGCACGATCTCGGGCGGGACGGCTCGCTGCTGGAGGATCAGCTTGCGCCCGTAAACATCGTCGAGGAAGAGGTTCAGGGCCGACAGCCTCTGCTTGAGGCCCGCCTCGAGTCGACGCCAGGTGGCGGCCGAGATGACGCGGGGGATGATGTCGAAGGGGAAGACCTTCTCGTTGCCCTGGGCGTCCGGGTATACGGCGAATGTGATGCCGTGGTTGCGGAACATCTGCAGCGCGAGCTGGTGGCGGCGCTCCAGCTCAGCCGGGCCGAGCCGGTCGAGGAGCTCGTAGAGTCGGCGATAGGAGGGACGCGGCCGGCCCGGTGCCGCAAGCATCTCGTCGTAGAAGCCGTTTAGCTGGTAGCCGGCGCCAAGTGATTTCACGGAGGCCACCGCTATAGTGTCTGCGCCATCTCGACCCCTGGGAAGACGATCAAGCTCCGGGTTGGCTGCGAGTTCAAGTACGAAGTGACCGCGCCGGCCACCATGACCGTGCAGGTACGCCCTCGCTCGGACGCCCGCCACCGGCTCGTCACCGAGACGTGGGCGACCGTGCCCCAGCTGCCGGTCGACGAGTACGTGGACATCTATGGGAACCCGGTGAAACGCCTGGCCGTGCCCGAGGGCGACCTGACCCTCCGTTACGACGCCCGGTGCCTGGTCCCGGACGAACCCGACCCCGATGGCTCGGGCACACGACAGGTGGCGGTCGAGGAGGTCCCGGGCAACCTGCTTCATTACACGCTGCCGAGCCGCTACTGCCTGTCCGACGAGCTCATGAGCGCCGCCTGGGAGCTGTTCGGCCAGACGGAGCCGGGCTGGTCGCGGGTGCAGGCGATCTGTGACTGGGTCCACGGCAACGTCAGGTTCCAGTACGGCACGAGCAATCCGCTAACGACAGCTCTGGACGTTTTCAACAATCGTGTCGGAGTGTGTCGCGACTTCGCGCACCTCGCCGTATCTTTCTGCCGAGCTATGAACATCCCGGCGCGCTACGTCTTCGGATACCTGCCCGACATCTACGTCCCGATGCCGCCAGAACCGATGGACTTTGCGGCCTGGATGGAGGTCTGGCTGGGCGACCGCTGGTGGACGTTCGACCCCCGCAACAACGCCCGGCGCGTGGGCAGGGTGCTGATCGGACGAGGCCGCGACGCGCTGGACGTCGCCATGGTGACCACGTTCGGGCCGGCCGAGTTCCGCTCCATGACCGTCTGGGCGGACATCGACGAGGCGGCGTGATGGCAATCGAGGTCGGGTCCGTCAACTGGCCGGCCGCTCGCCGCGCCACCTATGCGGTCACCCAGAGCTTCCGATACGAGTACCCCGAGCCGATCCGCGACCTGAGCCACCGGCTCGTCGTGATCCCGCCCGAGCGCTTCGGCGACCAGCGCCGCATCCGGCATGAGCTTTCCGTCCGTCTCGATGGCGTCAAGCTCGAAGACAGGCGCGATCGATTCGGCAACGTCGTCGTCGACGTGTTCGCGCCGACCGTCCCATCAGCCATCGAGTTCGACGTGGAGGTTGCGGTGGAGCGCCGCGCCGCCGAGCCCCACCGGCTCGAAGACGGCTGGCTTGCGGAGAGCTACCTGCTCGAGCCCTCTGCCCTCACCACCGCCGACGATCGCATCCGCCGCGCGGCAAACGAGCTGGGGCAGTCGTCGCGCTGGGGCGTGGAGCTGGCCTCTCGCATCAACGACTGGGTTCACTCATCGATGACGTACCAGTACGGGGTGACTGGGGTGCGGACGACCGCGGCCGAGGCCCTCGCCTTCGGCGCCGGCGTTTGCCAGGATTACGCGCACATCATGCTTGCCCTCTGCCGTAGCTGCGGATTGCCCTCGCGCTACGTTTCCGGTCACCTGCTCGGGCAGGGGGGAACGCATGCGTGGGTCGAGGTCCTGCTGCCGACCAACGACGGCACCGGCGACGCGATCGCGTGGCCGTTCGACCCGACCCGCGCGAGCCAGGGCGGGCTCGATTACGTGACGGTCGCGGTGGGCGGCGACTACGGCGATGTGGCGCCGACGTCGGGCACGTACCGGTCGCGGTTGCAGGGCAACCTCGTGAGCCGCAAGAGCGTGACGCTGGTCGACCTGGAGTACCAAGCGGGTTAAGCCGCCGACCATCGCCGCGTCCTTGATCGGCAGCCGGAGCGGCGCTCTCGTGGGCGCCCTGTTTCCAGCGACGGCTGCGACCGGCATCACTCTCATCGCCATCCCGCTCGAGCTGCGCCAGCTACACGCGAACCCGGGCCAGATCGGTATCACGCTCTCGATGTTCGGCCTCGGCATGTTCCTCTTCGAATGGGTCTGGGGCGTGCTGGCCGACAGGTTTGGATACCGCGGACCGCTGCTCGTTTCGCTGCTCTTGTACTCGGCGGGCATCCTTCTGCTGGCGCGCGCCGATTCGGTATTTCTGATCGCCGTCGCCTACCTGCTGGCGTCCGGGATGATGGTTGCGGTCGGGCCGATCTGCCGATCGTTCCTCGGCACCACGCTGCCCGCGCGGTACCAGGGGACCGGCCTCGCTCTGCTGTCTGCGCAGTGGGTGATCGGAGAGGCGATCGGCGCCGCGGCCGGCGGAATTCTGATCGATCACGTCCCCATCCGGCCAGTGCTCTACATGGCGGCGCTGCTGCCTGCCGTGACCGCGGCGCTCCAGGTTCTTGTGTTCCGCGGTTACACGGAGACCCGCGTCGGGAATTCAGCCACGGAGGAGGTCGAAAATCACGCCCCTTCGAACGGTGGCGGTGTGGTCCGGGTGATGCTGGTCACGGCTTCGATCGTCCTGCTGTTCCAGATCGGGGTCGGCGGCGAGCAAGCGCTCCTTCCGCTGCTAGTGACCTCGCACCTGAACCTCTCCGCAGCCACCGCCGGCACCGCGATGTTCGTCGTCGGTGTGCTCGGGGGCGTCCTGCTCGTCCCCGGGGGGCTGGCGTCGGATCGCTGGGGCCGCCGATCGACGATGGTTGCGGGCGGCATCATCGCCGCGGTGGGCTTCGCGGTCTACGCCATCGCGGGCACGTTCGGTGCGGTTATCGCCGGGGCTGCGCTGCGTGCAGTCGGTGGGTCGCTCCTCTGGCCCGCCGCGACCGCCTGGATCTCGGAGTCTTCACCTCGCCGGCGGCATGCGCTGGTGATGGGCCTGTTCGGGGAGTTCGAGAACGTGGGCGTGACCATCGGACCGATTCTCGGCGGCCTCGCATGGTCGCTGGCCGGGATCCAGGCGGCATTCGTCACGTACGCGATCGCGTGTGTGCTGGCCGCGGTCGTGGCCGCGCTCGCGGTCGGGACTCGCGCATCGCACCGGGAGCGGCTCCACACTCAGGTGCGCTGAAAGCCCTCGCGTGTACGGAGGCCGAAGCCAAGGCTGCGGTCGAACGCGATGTGGGCGATCCAGGCCAGGCCGCCGGCGAGCCAGGCCGGAGACATCAGCGCCAGGGACACGGCGGCCAGCACTCCCGGCGCCCAGAACCTATGCACTGCGTTGTACAGCGGGACGGCGCGAGGATGGAGCTGGCCGCGCTCCAGACCCTGGCCGCCACCTACGAGCAGGGCCAGGTCCGGCGCGATCGCGAACGCGACCAGCTGCCACCACGCGGCATGTTGGGTCAGGACCACGCCGATTGCGAGCGCTGCCGCCAGGAGGCCCAAGGCAAAATATGCCGCCCGTTTCATGCTCTTATCAAATCCTCACGCCACTCTTATATATCCGTGGCCATGACACCAACCCTGATCCTCGTGGTCGAGGATGACATCCGACTGGCGGCGACTCTCGAGCGTGTGCTGATCGCCGAGGGCCACGAGGTGGCGCTGGCGGGCGACGGGTTGGAAGCCCTGCGCCGCGCGCGCGAGCAGCCGCCGGGCCTCGTGATCCTCGACATCATGCTGCCCGGGCTCGACGGGATCGGAGTGTGCAGACGCCTGCGCGCGACCGCCCAGGTTCCGATCCTCCTGCTCACCGCTCTAGGCGGGACCGAGGAAAGAGTGCGCGGTCTGGATTCCGGCGCCGACGATTACCTGGTCAAGCCGTTCGCGTACCAGGAGCTGCTCGCGCGCGTGCGCGCACTGCTTCGACGCGCCGGCCCGGTGGACCACCTCCGCTTTGCGGACCTCGTGCTCGAGCCCGCGAGCCGCGGCGCGTGGCGAGGCTTGCGGCCGCTGGCCCTGACCCAGACCGAGTTCGAGCTCCTCGAACATTTCCTGCGCCACCCGCGCCAGGTGTTGACGCGCGAGCAGCTTCTCGAGGCGGTGTGGGCGGGGGAGCCTGAGGGCGACAACGTCGTCGCCGTGTATGTCGGCTACTTGCGCCAGAAGCTCGAGGAAGCGGGAGCGTCGCGGCTGATCCACACCGTCCGCGGCACCGGCTACGCCCTCCGCGAGAGCTGATGCCCATCAGGAGGCGGCTGGCGCTGTTCGGCGTGGCGGTGGTCGCTGTGGCTCTGGTGCTCTTCGGGACGTCGCTCTACTTCCTGTTCTCGCGGGGCGTGACTACGAACCAGGACGACGCGCTGCGCTCCCGCGCGCACGAGGCCGTCAGCTCTTTAAATGCATCGCCTGTAATGACCGCGAGGGCGCCCGTCGCCCCCGCCGACCTCCGGGCGAGCGGCGACGTCTTCGTCGAGGTCTTCGACCCGAGCTGGACGGTCATCTACACGACGGCCGAGCTGAACGGCGCTCCGCCGATGCCTTCGGCGAGGCTCCGCGCCGGGACGCCTGGAGTGCCCAATGGTTTCTTCGACACCGACGGCGGTTTCCGATACTTCGGTGTCCAGTTCGCCAACGGCTTTGTCGTGACAGGCCAATCGACCAAGGTGCTGCAGTCCAACCTGTCCGGCATCGTCGGCTTCCTGATCATCTCGGGCATTCCCACGCTCATTGCGGCGCTGGTCGCGTCCTGGCTCGTCGCGGGCCGCGCCCTGAGACCGCTCAAATCTGTCGCGATGGCCGCCGATGAGATCGGCCGCACGCGGGACTTTGCGAGGCGATTGCCGACGCCGCGCATGAACGATGAAGTGGCGGTGCTCTCGGCGAGCTTCAACCGCATGCTCAGCCAGCTCCAGGAGTCTTTCGAATCGCAGCGGAGGTTCGTGGCCGACGCGTCCCATGAGCTGCGGACGCCCCTGTCGACGATCCTGGGCAACGCGGGTCTGCTCGCGCACGGCCCGGAGATCGGAGAACCCGTACGCCGCGCAGCCGCAGCCGACATCGCGGCGGAAAGCGAACGGATGGGCAGGTTGGTGGACCGCATGCTCACGCTCGCACGCGCGGACGCCGGGCTTCGACTCGATCTCGCTCCGATCGACTTGCGTGCGGTGGTCTCAGATGTGACGCGCCAAGCCGCGGCCGTGCGTTCAGAGCCGAAGCTCGAGGTGAGCGCGGTCGACGCGACCGTTGCGGGCGATGAGGATGCGCTGCGCGAGCTCTTGTGGATCGTGCTCGACAACGCGGAGCGCTACGCCCGCTCGACGATCACCCTCGACCTCGAGGTCGATTCCGGCTGGGCTCGGCTCATGGTCGGGGACGATGGGCCAGGCATCGCCGACGAGGATCGAGAGCGGGTATTCGAACGCTTCTACAAAGCCGACGCCGCGCGCGCACGATCCGGTGCCGCAGCCGGCGGGCATGGTGCGGGGCTCGGACTGTCGATCGCACGCTGGATCACCGAGCAGCATGGCGGCCGCATCATCGCCTCCAGCGGCAAGGGTGGCGGCGCCGGCATCTGTGTAGACCTTCCGCTCTTACGCCCTTCTTAAGCACATGCACCAACCTGGGCGCATGTACTCGGTAAGCGCTGAACACGCAATCGGGCTCGTCGGTGGCTTGATCGCGCTGCCCCTCGCGATCATCGGTCTGCGGTTCCATCCCCGCCGGCGGTCGGCGCCGGGCACTGTTCAGGCGGCGGCGGTGCTGATGGTGGTCACCGGCGCGGTTCATCTCGCGCTCATACCGCACCACCTCGCCACCCAACCGGTCACGTCCGCGCTGTTCCTGCTGAACGGTGTCGCCTTCATCGTCCTGGCCGCATCGTTCACGTGGCGCTGGTGGCGGGTTGCTTCATGCGGGCTCCTCATCGCGACGGTGCTCGGATACCTCTTCTATGTCGGCGTCGGGCTGGAGGGGCCTGACCAGGTCGGTATCGCCACCAAGCTTGTCGAGGTGGTCGCGCTCGGCCTGGTGCTCGTGCCGCTCCGAGCCGAGCGCGTGGCCCACCCGAAGTGGCGGCATGCCGCGATCGGCGTGGCGACGCCGCTGCTGATCGTCATGACCGGCGCGACCGTGTGGATCGTCGACCTCGCGCGCCCGGACGCACGGCACGTCCACGCAGGCGCTCTGCTGCAGGCCACGAACACCATCCCGACTCCGGCCCAGGTCGACGCCGCCAACCGCCTGTACGCGGAGACCAAAGCGGCCATCGCTCCTTATCAGGACTGGCATTTGGCGTGGGCGGCCGGCTACCGCCCGGGCGGCTCGACGTCACTGCCATCGACGCACTGGATGAACCAGGGCTACGTCAACGCGGGTTACGTCATGGATCCCTACCGTCCGCAGGGTCTCGTCTATGCCAACACGCACCACGGTCCGATGCTGCTTGGCGCGATGTTTCAGATGAAGGGCCTGAACCGTTTCGGCCCAGACCCGGGCGGACCGATGACCGCGTGGCACCAGCACGAGAACATCTGCTTCACGCCGTTCGGCTTCGAGTTCAGCCTCATGACGCCTTTCGCGACCTGTCCGATCGGCGCGATCGACATCAGCGCGCCGCCCATGCTCCACGTCTGGATAGTCGACAACCCGCATGGGGGTCCATTCGCTGTCGACATCGATTCGTCGGTCGTGGCGGCGCTGGATCGAACATGAGGACCACGACCGCCGATACCAGCCGGCCGGAGATCGCCTACGTCTTGTTGCTGGCGCAGGCGATCTTCTGGATGGTGGCCGGGCTTTCCGCTCTGCCGTTCGTGCTCGGCGGCGAGATCCATATGCTGGGGCTCGGCCTGGCCACGCTGCTGCTGGCGCTGGTCGCCTGCCTCGTCAGCATCGGGATTCTGTGGCGCCGGCGCTGGGCCCGCTGCGTCGCCATCTGGTTCGAAGCGGCCTGCCTGGTAGGGTCGGCGCTCCAGCTCCTTCTTCCCATCGGCGCCAATCACGGTCCGGTCGGGCTCCTCACCAACGTCGCGCTGCCGGCCGCGGCGATCTGGCTGCTGTGGGGACGCCGGACGCGCGCGGTCTTCGGCTAGCCGGGGCGCAGCCCGCGGCGCCGTTCGAGCGCAGTGTTGGCCTTGGCCAGATCCGCGTACAGCTGACGCGTGTGGAGCAAATTGCGGACGCGCAGCACGACCTCTTCGCGATCAAGGGGCTTGGTCAGGAAGTCGTCGGCTCCGAGGATCAAGGCGCTGTTGCGGGCGACCTTGCCGGTGTCGCCGGTGAGCATGATCACCGGGAGGAAGCCGAGGCTCTGGCGCGCGCTGCGGAGCCGCCGCAGCACCTCGAGGCCGTCGGGTTCCGGCATGTGGAGGTCGAGGAGGACGATATCGGGCTCGAACTCGATGAACACCTCCTCGACCTGCCGCGAATCGGTGAGGGAACGGATCTCGTCGCCTACGCTCGCGAGGATGGTCTCCAGCAGCAGGACGTTGGCGGGCTCGTCATCGACGATGAGGATGCGCCCGCTCATGAGACTGCTGCGGGTGTGGCGATCGGCACCGTGAAGTGGAACTCCGACCCAGCCCCGACCGTGCTGTCGACCCAGATCTTGCCGCCGTGCATCTCGACGATCTGGCGCGTGATCGCCAGGCCGAGCCCGGTGCCGATGATCTTGGCTTTGTTGTTGTCCTCGAAGCGCTCGTAGCGGCCGAACAGCTTCTTGACGAACTCGGGTGGGATGCCGAGGCCATGATCGCGAACGTCGACGCGGGCCATGCCGTCCTGCACCTGGCTTGTGACGAGCACCTCGCCGCCGTCCGGTGAGTACTTGACCGCGTTGCTGAGAAGGTTCGACACGACCTGGAACAGGCGGTCGGAATCGCCGCGTACCGCAGGCACCAAAGCATCCAGGCGGCAGGCGATCGCGTGCTTATGGCTCGACGCGCGGGCACGCTCCACCGCGTCGTCAAGGATGGCGTTGAGGTCCACAGACGCGATGTTCAGCGTCATGCGGCCCGCCTCGATGCGGTCGAGGTCGAGCATCTCGGTGATCATGCGGTTCAAGCGCAGAGCGTCGTTGTTGATGTCGCCTGCGAACGATTTGGTTTCGACAGGCGTCAGATCCTGGTCTCGGATCATCTCGCTGAAACCCTGGATGCCGACGAGCGCGGTTCGAAATTCGTGACTCACAAGGGAGACGAACTCGCTCTTCAGCTGGCTGAGCCGTTCGAGACCGGCAAGGTTGGCCATGGCCGCCTCCTGGGCCGTGTGCTCGGCGCTCGCGTCTTCGAACATGACGAGGAAGAAGTCGGTGCGGCCCCCCGGTCGCTTGATCGAGGACGCGCTCCAGTGCAGCCAGGTCGACGAGCCATCCACGCGCAGCGCGCTGCTGTCTGATTCGATCGTATCCACGGCGCCGTTCCACAGCGGCTGAAAGGTCCTGACCACCCGCTGCATCTCCTCAGGGGGCAGGAACTGAGCGACAGGGTGACCGATCATGTCGGCGGGCTTCGTGCGCAGGAGCACCGCGAGGCGAGGGTTGGCGTCGATGATCTTCATGTCGACGCCGACGCGCGCGATGCCGAGGGGAGCCTGGACGATCACCTGGTTCAGGAGGGACGTCCGCGCCTCGAGCTGCAGCTCGGCGTTGCGGCTGTTGGTAAGCAGGTCCAGCGAGTCCCTGTGGGTCAGCACCTGGTTCGCCACGAACAGCACCCCGATGCCGCCGGCCAGCGCGGTCAGGAGCTGGTCCAGGCCCTGGTTTGAGGCCGCTATTTTCAGCGCCACCGCTGCCGCGGCCAAGGTCGCCGCCCAGGGGAGAGCCAGCTGCCACAGAGTGATCGCTCCCTCCTGGGTATCGCGTTCGACGGCCGGCGATGGCCACAACGGCGCGAGCGCGATCAGCAGGAAGCCGATCACCCACCCGATGTCGAGAATGCTGCCGATCGCTCCGTATGAGCCGTTGGCTGTGAGGTACGTGAACGCGCTGTCGGCGACTGCGATTGCCGTCAGCCCGCCGATCAAGAGCAACGTGCGGCCGATCTGCGACCTGCTCGCGCGACGCAACGCGATGATCAGCACGGTGATGATGACGATGTCGCCGATCGGGTAGGCCAGACCGATGAAGGTCGCCTGCTGGGACTGCTGCGACTGGTCGTAGACGGTGCGAAGGCCAAGCGACAACGCTATGAACAGCAGCGACAGGGCGACGATCGCGCCTGCCAGCACGGCCTCTCCGCGGGTGGCCAGTCGGCTCGGCGCCGTCGTGAGGGCAAGGACACCGGCTAGGGCGAGCGGGATCTCCAACAAGAAGCCCGCGTCTGCAGCGGAAGGAGACGGCACTGTCATCTTCTGGAAGACCTCGTACCAGGACCAGATCGCCTCGCCGATGCACCAGCTGGCGGCGCCGGCCCCCAACAGCCCCCAGGCCAAGCGCATTCGTCCGGTCGACCGTATGGCGGCCACCGCCAGGCTGATCGCCGCGATGCCTGCGGCGACGCCCTCGCCGATGTCGTCGATCGCGATCGTGACCTGATCGCCGCCAAAGCGAAACTTCTGCCAGACGAGGAAGGCCGCGCACGTGATGGCCACCAGCGCGGCCGCCAGCGCGAAACGTCTCCATTCTTGCGTGAGCGCGCGCCGCCATACAGAAAGGACAAGCGCGGTCGAGGAGGAGCCGCCGGGACCGGTCCTCATCGCCTGCACGCCCGGGGCGAGGTCGGCGGGGGAACTTTGCCAGGCCACTTATCGGGAACCGTATGTTAATTCATGCGGAGTTTGAATTAACATTGCTGGCGCCCTGGTCGCATTCGGTGGGAACGAGCGAGAGGAGGAGGAGCTAGCCGGCGAAACGCGGATGGCGCGCCCCGTGACGCTGCTGGCCGTCGCTGTCGCCGCGTGTGCCCTCGCAATCCTGCCTGCGGCGGTTGGTGTCACCATCCTGATCGGCTCGACACTACCACTCGAGTTTGCGGCCGCAGCCTGCTTAACGCTGCTCGCCGTGATCAAGCTCACGGCCGCCGTCGCCGGCCTGGTGGCCGCGACCAGCCACCGAATTCGTACTGCCCATCTCTCGCGATTCCTGGCGCTCGCTGCGCAGAGGAGGTGAGATCGATGAGGAAGCTGATGCTTGCCGCAATTCTGGCGGCGACGATGGCGATCGCGCTGGCGACGACCGTTGCCGCCGGTCCGGTTCCGCACTGCTGCTGATCGACCGGAAACGGTATAAGCGGCGTTAATCGATCGTTGTCAAGTCCCATGGGGTCAGATAAGCTGGCGCGCAATGCCGGAACTTGAAGCGCGCCCCGAACCAGGTCGGCGTCCTTCGGGTCGACGGGGTCGCCGCCACGGCATCGAGATCCGGCCCGGTTCCGTGAAACAGGCAAGGGCGGAAGCCGGCCTGAGCCTTGCGCAGGTCGCGGGCAACACCATCAGCCGCACGGCGATCTATTTCGTCGAGACTGGCAAGGCCAAGCCCTCGATCGAGACGTTGAAGCTGATCGCTGAGCGTACAGGGCGGCCACTGGACTTCTTTCTGGCCCGGCCTTCCACGATGGAGCCCCGTTCGTCGGCGCCGACCCTCGAGGTCGAGCTCCTGCTCGCCACCAACGATCCACAAGCAGCGGTGGCTGCCGGCAGGGAGATACTCGCCAAGGAGCAGGATCCCGAAACCACCGCCCGCACCAAGGCGCTCATGGCTTACGCGCTTCTCCGCCTCGCGCAGCCGGCCGAGGCACGGCGCCTGGCGGCTGCCGCGCGAAGCCACTTCGAGAACACGGGCGACCGCCTGATGACCGCGGAGTGTCTGGGCCACGAAGCGTCTGCCGCCTATCTCGCGCAGGATCCCACCGCGCTCGGCCTGGCCGAGCGGGCCCTGGAGCTGTGCCGTTCGCTCCGTCCCGTCCCGCAGACCACCGAAGCCCGCCTGCTCTTCGTGCTCGGCTCGGTGCATTCTGTCAACCAGGACTGGAAGGCCGCCATCGAGGCCTACGAAAGCGCCATCGCGACCGGGTCGGTCGTCCAGGATCTCCGCCGGCTGTCGATGATGTATGGCGGCCTGAGCAGCGCCTACGGTGAGATCGGTCAGCTGAACATGGCCGAGTACTACGCGCAGCGAGCGATCACCATCCACGAGACGCTGAACGACCGCCTGTCGCTCGCCCGCTCGGAGAACAACCTGGGCATCGTTCTCATCCGGCGCGGTGATCTCGTCGACGCCGAAGGCCACCTGAACCGCGCCGTCGTCCTCTTCGACGAGACCGGTGTCGAAGCGGGCAAGTCGGATGTGCTCCTCAGCCTCTGCGAGCTGGAGATCGCCCGTTCCCGGCTCGACGAGGCGGAACGGTTCGCCGTGGAAGCCCGGCGTTTTGCCGAGCGACACGACGAGCAGGCCACCCTCGCGGACTGCCACATCTGGATGGGCCGTATCGCCGCCGAGCGTGGCGACAACGCTCGCGTCGACATCGAGTTCCGCGAGGCGTGGGGAATCCTGGACGGGCTCGGCGCCACGGAGCGCCTCAGCAGATGCCATGTCCAGTACGCCGAGATCCTCGAGAAGCGAGGCGACCTCGCCGGAGCCAACCGCCAGCTGCGCCTGGCCTTGACACACCTCGTCCCGGGGCGAGGCGCGGTGGCGACCCGGCAGGATCGCTCCGCCTCGGCCTGACGCCAAGCGCAGACACTTCGGAGACAAGGCTAAGAAGGCGTTATCTCAAATGTTAGCGACTACAATTTCTGCTTCGTGCCACACTTAACAGCCCCTCACGTCGGGCAGCCATGACATGGCGGTCGTACTCGTAGTTGACGATGGCGCGGCCAACCGCCAGCTCGTCCAGGCTTACCTGGCCGGCATCGATTGCGAGGTTCGCATGGCGGAAAACGGCGAATCGGCACTCGAGCAGATCCAGGCCCAGCCCCCCGACCTTGTTCTTCTCGATGTCCAGATGCCCGGCCTCGACGGATATGAGGTGTGCCGCCGGATAAAGGCGGGTCCACGCGGCAGGCTGCTGCCGGTGGTCATGATCACGGCGCTGAATCAGACCGATGATCGCGTGCGGGCACTCGAGTCGGGAGCAGACGACTTCATGGCCAAGCCGGTCGACCGCGTCGAGCTCGTCGCACGCGTCAGGTCGGCCCTGCGGCTGAAGGCCCTGTACAACACCCTCGACAGCGCCGAGCAGGTGATCTTCTCACTGGCCGCCGCGGTGGAGGCGAAGGACTCGCTGACCGAGAAGCACACCCAGCGCGTAGCCGAGTCGGCCCGACATCTCGGCGCCAGGCTTGGCCTGCCCGAGGTGGCGCTTGACGCCCTCTACCGGGGCGGCATCATCCACGACATCGGGAAGATCGGTGTTCCCGACGCGATCCTCTTGAAGCCCGGGCCGCTGGACGCGGCGGAAACGGAGCGCATGCGCTCGCATGTGATCATCGGCGAGAACATCGTCAGGCCGCTCCGTTCCGCGTCGAGCCTCCTGCCGATCATCCGCCACCACCACGAGCGCTTCGATGGGCGCGGTTACCCCGACAGCCTTCGCAGCAGGGAGATCCCACGTCTGGCCAGGATCGTTTCGGTTTGCGACGCCTTCGATGCCCTGGTCAACGACCGCCCGTACCGGCCCAGGCTCCCCGTCGACCAGGCGCTGGCGGTGTTGATAGATGGTGCCGGACGCCAGTGGGACCCTGAGGTCGTGGAGCTCTTCGTGGGCGAGATGCCCGCAATCCACAGACTCGGCGCGGCCTGAGCGAACCCTCGTGACCGACGTCCTGGCGTTCCTGCAAAACCTGCAAACGGTCGCGTTCGTCATGCTGGGAGTTGCGGTCGCGGTCGGTTGGGCCCGTCACCGGGGCCGCGCCCAGGGATACCTGGGCCTGGCGATCATCCTTCTGTCGCTCGTCTCGGTGCTCGGCCGGCTTCCCCAGCTCCTCCATGTCACCGTCCCGGGACTCAGCGATCTCGACCTGATCCTGTTCGTCGGCTCCGCTTACGCGCTGCTGAGGTTCAGAGATTCGCTGATCCCGCTGCCACGGGCCTGGCACGTCGCTGCGGTCAGCGCGATGGTGGTGGGCCTGGTGCTGTTCTTTGGCGCCCAGCTGATCGGCGCCCCAGTGCAGGTGCAGACGGTCGCGGCCCTGTTGATCATCGCCGTATGGGGGGTTTCCGTCCTGGAGCCGATCGTTCGGTTCTGGCTGGTGGCGCGCAACCTGCCGGCGGTGCAGGCGTGGCGGCTGCGATCCCTGAGCCTCGGGTTCGCCGGGATTGTCGGCATCCTCGTCTTCGCGCTGCTGGCGGCCCTCGCCGCCGGCCCCAGAAACCAGGGCGTTGAGCTCGCGACGCAGCTGGTCATCATCGCGATCGTCCCGCTGCTCTATGTCAGCTTTTCGCCGCCCGCCTGGCTGCGCCGGGAATGGCGTGCGTCGGAGGAGGAGGGGCTCCGCGCGTTCATGGAGGAGCTGCTCCTGGGCGAGGACCGAGACGCGCTCGCCAACTGCGCGCTCGACTGGGCGATGCGCCTGGTGGGCGGCGCCGGCGCCGCCAGCTTCGACGTCGACGGGTCGCTGACTGCCCAGCGCAGCCTCTCGCCTGAGGAGGTCAGCGACCTTCAGTCGGACCTGAAGGGCATCCCCGAGGGCGTCACCCGGACGGTCGTCGGCGGGTCCGGCCACACCGTGCTCAAGCTGCCGATCGAAGGCCTGTCGGGCGCGGGCACGCTCGTGGTGGTGTCCGGGCCCTTCACGCCGGCCCTCGGGGCGGACGAGATCCGCCGGGTCCAGCAGTTCATGAGCGCATTCGCGACCGCCCTCGATCGCAGACACCTGATCGTGAGACTCGAAGAGAGCAACCGGAAGCTGCAAGACGCAAACCGCCACAAGAGCGTCTTCCTCGCGAGCATGAGCCACGAGCTGCGCACCCCGCTCAACGCCATCCTCGGTTTCTCCGAGCTGTTGATGGACGCCGGCGATGGGCAGTTTCCGCCGGCGACTCGCAAGCGGTTCCTCGAGCAGATCCACTCCAGCGGCAAGCATCTGCTCGGCCTGATCAACGACATCCTCGACCTTTCCAAGATCGAGGCCGGCCAGATGGAGCTGCGGCTGCAGACGGTTGACATCAAAGACATCGTGGGCGAGGTGGCGAGCACTGTCGAGCCGCTTGCAGCCCAGAAGAAGATTCAGCTCAAGATCACCGACGGCGGAGCCGGCGAGATCACGGCAGACCCCGGCAAGGTGAAGCAGATGCTGCTCAATCTCGTGTCCAACGGGGTCAAGTTCACGCCGGAGGGCGGGATCGTGACCATCGAGACCCGGCGGTTCGCCGACGGGGTCGAGCTCTCCGTCACCGACACCGGGATCGGTATCGGCAGCCAGGATCAGGAGCGCGTGTTTCACGAGTTCCAGCAGGTGGATTCAGGAGTGGGCCGCTCGCAGCAGGGGACCGGCCTCGGCCTCACGCTCACGCGCCGTTTCGCCAGGCTTCACGGTGGCGACGTCCGGGTGGTGAGCGAGCCTGGCAAGGGCAGCGTGTTCACGATCAAGCTTCCGCTCACGGCTCGCGGCGAGGGCATGCGGACCGGGGCACCGGAAGTATTTACTGGCACTGGAGATTCGTCTCGCCCTCTGGTCCTCGTGGTCGAGGACGACCCGGCCGCCGCCGAGCTCCTGACGCGGCAGCTGGAGCGCGCTGGCTTCGGCACCGAAGTGGCTCGCACGGGCAACGACGCCATCACGAAAGCAGTCGCGCGGAAGCCGGCCGCGATCACGCTCGACATCCTGCTGCCCGACCTCGACGGGTGGGAGGTGCTGACCCGCCTCAAGCGGGACGCGGCCACGAGCAACATCCCGGTGGTCGTGGTCAGTGTCGTCGACAACCCCGAGCTTGGCATCGCGCTCGGCGCCCTCGATTACTTCGTCAAGCCGGTGCCCGCCAAGGAGCTTGTCAACCGTTTGAGCCGAATCAAGTTCGGGCGCAAAGCAGGCGAGAAGCCGCGCATCCTGGTGGTCGACGACGAGGCCGCCAACCGCGACTGGCTGAAACGGATCCTCGAGCCGGCCGGCTTCGCGGTCATTCTGGCCCGCGGCGGACGCGAGGCCATCGAGCTGGCCAGGTCGCGCAAGCCCGACCTGGTGATGCTGGACCTGATGATGCCCGAGGTCACGGGTTTCGACGTGGTCGAGGCGCTGCGCGCGGACGAAGCGACGAAGTCGACTCCGATCATGGTCCTCACCGCCAAGAGCCTCACCGAAGCGGACATCCGCCAGCTCAACGGGCACGTATCGACGATCCTCAGACGCGGCTCGACCGGCGCGTCCGACCTGCTCGGCCTGCTGCGCCAGGTCGTCGATTCCTCGCCCTCAGCGATATGAGCGGGACGGCGATGATCTTGATCGTCGACGACAACGAGGCAAACCGCCTCCTGGCGAGCGCGGTGCTCGAGCGAGACGGATTCCGCGTTGAGATGGCCGGCAGTTCGCAGGAAGCGCTCGACATGCTCATCACGCAGGCGCCCGACCTCATCCTGATGGACGTGCAGCTGGCAGGGGTCGATGGGCTTTCGCTCACGCGCAAGCTGAAGCGGGACGAGAAGACGGCGGGCATTCCCGTCGTCGCCCTGACCGCCCTGGCGATGCTCGGGGACAGGGAACGCACCCTCGAGGCGGGCTGCTCGGGCTACATCTCGAAACCGATCAACACGCGGACCTTCGCCGCGGAGGTGCGCAAGTACCTACCGTCCGCGTAGTGTGGGCGCGCCGAGCCCAACGCCGATGACGAAGAAGAAGACGCCTCTGATCCTGATCGTCGAAGACGATCCCGCGAGCCTGATGCTCGCATCGACCGTGCTCGAAACGGCTGGTTTCGAAGTCGCCGGCAGCGCCTCTGCAGAGGAGGCGCGCGACTCGATCTCCAGGCGCAAGCCCTCGCTGATCCTCATGGACGTCGGCCTGCCCGGGATGGACGGGCTCGAATTCACGCGGGAGCTGAAGTCCAGATCGCTGACGGCGGCGATACCGATCGTCGCCCTGACCGGCCTGAACATGCCCCTCTACGAACGATCGGCCCGTGCAGCGGGATGCGAGGGGTTCATCGTCAAGCCGGTGAGCCCGGCCGTGCTGACGGCCGAGGTCAGTAACTTTCTGAGCCGCGTCGCAGGATGATCGTCGCCGTCTATGCCGTCAAGGGCGGCGCGGGCCGGACCACCATTGCGGTCAACCTCGCCGCGGCGCT
>Ga0137385_10001461_pt1 | contig 19849 bp, 16 predicted proteins | sample SagtaG_FD_104921 | JGI IMG/M metagenome (GOLD analysis project Ga0137385, IMG submission 104921) | Vadose zone soil microbial communities from Sagehorn Ranch, Mendocino, California, USA - Sage2_R_80_16 metaG | ecosystem: Environmental > Terrestrial > Soil > Vadose zone | place: USA: California... | reverse complement strand
CGTTGACTCATTGGCGCCCCCCGATAATGTCTAGACATATCATCTGGCCGGAGCTGCACCTTGCCGCCGATTTATATCGCCTATCTCAACCGTCTCGATATCGAAGAACTCAAGATCACCGATGACGAAATTCTCGCGGCGATCGAGTCGAGCTTGGCCGCCCAGGGGCGTGGGGATACTGTGATTGAGCCGCGCGTACACCTCGAGCCGGGAGCCGCCAATGGGCACTTCAACGTGCTGCGAGGCGCAATTAAGAGTCCGATCGATAAGGCTGGGGTCAAGATCGTCGGTGACTTCGTTGACAATTACAAGCTCGGATTACACTCGGAGCTTGGCATCTTGGCGTTGTTCGATCCTCGTACCGGCGCACCGAAGGCGATCATGGATGCGAGCGGCATTACGGACATGCGCACCGGCGCGGTCACTGCGATTGGCGCCAAATATCTGGCGCGCAAGACTTCAAACGTTCTCGGCCACATCGGTGCGCGCGGCACCGCTTACTGGAACGTTCGGCTACTCGACCGCTTGTTCGATTTCGACGAGATTCGGGTGCATTCCCGCCACGAGGAGAGCCGTATCAGTTTTGCGGAACGGCTCAGCAGGGACCTCGACAAAAAGGTCGTTGCGACGGACGACTAGCAGAGCTGCGTTGAGGGGGCGGACATCGTGGTCGAGGCGTCGCGGCTCGACAGGCCAACGCCTTTGCTAAAGACCGAGTGGATCAAGCAAGGCGCGTTTGTCGTGCCGTATGGCACGATGAGCGCGATCGAGCTGTCTCTAACCGATGTCATGACAAAATTGGTCGTCGATGATTGGGGACAGTGTAAGGGCGGCAAGTTTGGCAGCCTCCGCGCTCACGTTGAGGCAGGCAAACTCTCCGAAACGACCTTGCACGCAGAGCTCGGGCAGATCGTGGCCGGTCTCAAGCCAGGTCGCGAAAGTGACGTTGAAACCAATTTGCTTTGGCATCGCGGGCTGTCTCTATCTGATATCGCGCTTGGACATGCTATGCTGGAGAAGGCCGAGCGTGTAGGGGTAGGGCAGCGCTTGCGTTTTGCTTAATGGGGATGAGATCTCCGCAGATGCGCCTTGTTGCTAACGCGAGAATGTACTCGGTCAATCCCCAGGCTGCAGCAGCCTGGAAGGAGCTATTCGGCTGGCTTGCGCATGCAAGCGGCGTTGAGCTCGACGTCGTCGACCACGCATTTCCGCTGAAATTGTCGGATCTTTGGTCGCGGGACGATCTCGCCTGCGCTTTCATGTGCGGATTTCCTCTCATGCTGTCGGGGCAGCGTCCAAGGCTTGTTGCTGCCCCGATTCCAGCAAATGCCCCTTTGGCGGGGCGGCCCGTCTATGCCACGCGGCTGCTCGTTCGTTCGGAAGCCGGCTTTCAATGTCTTGAAGACACTTTCGGCAGCCGGCTGGGGTACACCGTTCACGACTCGCATTCGGGCTACAACGCGCTACGTCACCACCTCCTGCCGTACTATCGACAGCGTGGAAAAAAGTTGTTCAGCGAGAGCGTCGGTCCGCTCACGACGCCCCGACGCGTGATCGATGCGCTGCTCGACGGAAGTATCGATATCGGACCGCTCGACAGCTACGCGCTCGAATTGATGTTGCGCCATGACGAAACCCTTCGATCGCAGATCAGGGTCGTTGCGAGCACGGATACTGCTCCGATTCCGGCGCTGGTTGCAGCCCCCCAATGTCCCGACGAGGTGATTACGAAGTTGCAGGGCACCCTTGTTAAGTTCGCTAACGCTGCCGAATGCGTATCTCTAAGAGATCGCTTGTGTCTCGACGGATTCACAAAAGTGACGATCCGCGACTACGAGTTGACCTTGCGGTGGGACTCGGAAGCGCGTCTAGCAGGATATCCCGAGCCGGGCTAACGCGTGGACATAGGGAATAAGCCCGATTTGCCTCTTCGGACGTGGCGGCGTCTGAGCCAGTCGAACGGTTCCTCCAATAGAAGCTCCTCGCGCGAGGGGCATGAACGGGCAATTTCGTTGCATTTGTTGATAGCGTTTTGAGCAAATTGACTAACCATTTCGCTTTTCATCCTCCTTACCGCGGAATCTATCGCCGAAGACAGGAACGGTTATTGGCCGTCCTGTAACTGTCAGACTAGTCTTGTCGGTAAAGTCGAGCAGCGCAGTGTTGTTGGCCAGCCGAGCCGTTCGCGGGGGCGCGCATGGCCGACGCGCGCGGTTCGGGAGACGATATGGTCTACTACGTATTTCGTCGCTTGTTGATGCTGCCACCGGTCACGTTGATCGTGGCTTTCATCGTATTTGGCCTCCTTTATATCACTCCGGGAGATCCGGCCGCGATGATCGCCGGCGATCAGGCAACTCCTGAGGAGGTCGAACGCATCCGTGTGTCGATGGGACTGGACCAACCGTTTTACATCCGGTTCGCTTTCTGGGTTTGGCAGTTGATGAACGGCGATCTTGGTACGTCGATTTTTGCCAATCAGCCAGTCGTGCAAATGATTGGTCAACGCATTGGGCCTACGTTCTCGCTGCTTACGATGAGCCTTGCGATTTCGGTGGCGATTGCAGTCCCGGTCGGAGTGGCGGCGGCCTGGCAGCGCGGTCATGCGATTGACAGGATCATCACTGCGCTAACCGTGCTCGCCTTTTCTTTGCCGGTATTCGTCGTCGGATATTTGTTGGCGTTCTCGTTCTCGACGTCACTGCACTGGTTGCCAGCGCAAGGCTATGTACCCCTCGCCGAGGGCTTCGTGCCCTACATTTCGCATCTGATATTGCCTTCGCTCACATTGGGCGTGTCCTACGCGGCCATCTTGGCACGCACGACCCGAGCCTCGATGCTTGACGTGCTCACGCAGGACTATGTGAGGACCGCAGTTGCAAAGGGAGCGGGCCCGCGGGTCATCCTGTACAAGCACGCGCTCAGAAACGCGTCGGTGCCGATTGTGACGGTCATCAGCATCGGTATCGCAACACTCATGGGCGGCTCGGTTATCACGGAGAGCGTTTTTTCTATCCCGGGGCTCGGACGCCTCACGCTCGATGCGATCCTTCATCGCGATTATCCGGTTATTCAGGGTGTAGTTCTCCTCTTCAGCGCCAGCTACGTGGCTATCAACCTTATCACCGACCTCGCGTACACAATTGTGGATCCGAGGATCCGATATTGAACCATCAAGCGCATTCATCCAGCATGGCAGCTCCGCTGCAGGCGGTCGAGTTGCCAATTCGTCGTGCAAAGTCCGAATGGAGAGTGCTACGTTTCCTGAAGCGCCATCCACAAATCGTGGCAGGTTCTCTAATTTTGCTCGTGGTTACGCTTGTAGCTATTTTTGCACCGCTCCTCGGCACGGTCGATCCTCGCGCCATTTCCGTGACCAAGCGATTGCGGCCGCCGTCGGCGGAATTCTGGTTCGGGACAGATGCTTTAGGGCGCGATCTCTACTCTCGCGTCGTATACGGCGCGCGAATCTCCGTCGGAGTAAGCGTTTCGTGTGCATTTCTGTCTTGCGTTGGGGGAAGCATCGTTGGAATGGTTTCGGCCTCGGGAAGATGGGCAGACTCGGTCGTGATGCGCGTCATGGACGGCTTCATGTCGATTCCGTCCATGTTACTCGCCATCGCCTTGATGGCGGCCACGCGTGGGTCCGTCGGTACGGTAATCGCGGCTATCACGGTGGTCGAGATACCTCGCGTTGCTCGAGTGATACGAAGCGTCATGCTGGCGCTTCGCGAAATGCCCTTCGTGGAAGCAGCTGTCGCGGCTGGCTCGACGACCCCAAAAATCTTCGTTCGGCATCTCCTTCCGGCGGTCGTGTCCCCGTTGACGGTTCAGGCAACCTTTGTGGGTTCGGCTGCGATCATCATCGAGGCGAGCCTTTCCTTTATCGGTGCAGGCACGCCGCCGACCATTCCCTCATGGGGGAACATCATGGCTGACGGCAAGGCTCTCTGGCAGGTCAAGCCACACCTGGTGTTCATCCCAGCTGTGTTTCTTGGCGTGACGATCCTGGGAGTGAATCTATTAGGTGACGGGCTAAGGGATGCGCTCGATCCAAGAATGGCGGAGCGATCTTGACAGTCGTCCTGGAGGTTCAGCGCCTGAACGTTTCGTTCGTGGCGACGTCGGGGAGCGTCCGGGCAGTTCGCGGTGTTTCGTTCTCGGTTGCGCGGTCGGAGACGTTAGCGATCGTGGGCGAATCCGGATCCGGCAAGAGCGTGACGGCCTTATCTCTCATGAGGTTGCACGACGCGGAGAGAACCAAGATCTCGGGTAGCGTCAAATTTAAGGGAGCGGAACTCCTGGAGGTGTCTGAAGCCGAGATGCGGTCAGTCAGAGGCAACGAAATCGGTATGATCTTCCAAGAGCCGATGAGTTCGCTAAATCCGCTAATGCAGATCGGAAACCAGGTCGCTGAAGCAATCCTGTTGCATCAGAGCGTATCTCGAAGCGAGGCCAAGCAACGCGCTTTGCGGCTGCTAATTCAAGTTGGTATTGCCGATCCGGAACGCCGAATGCGAGAATACCCGCATCAATTATCCGGCGGGATGCGTCAACGCGTCATGATAGCAATGGCGCTCGCTTGTGATCCCGAGATCCTGATTGCGGATGAACCGACGACTGCGCTCGACGTGACGGTGCAAGCGCAGATTTTAGATCTTATGCGCGAGCTCAAGGCGCGAACCGGTGCATCTATCGTCATCATCACGCACGATCTAGGCGTCGTTGCCGAGTTGGCCGACCGGGTCGTGATCATGTACGCCGGGGTCAAGATGGAGGAGGGGACAACAGCGGAGATCTTTTCGCGCCCCGCGCATCCCTACACTGTTGGGCTGTTAGGAGCCATTCCGAGTCTGGATCGCAATAGGAGTGAAGGGCCGTTGACCGAAATCCCGGGCCAGGTACCTTCGCCCAGCCACGCCAGGGTCGGGTGTTCTTTCGCGGCAAGATGCAGTCTCTCGTCATCGATCTGCTTCGAGACCGAGCCTGAGCTGGAAGACGTGTCTCCCAGCCATACCGCGGCATGCCATCATAAGATTCGGACGCCGGTCGCATGAGCCAGCCTGCACTTCTCGAAGTCATTTCGCTCAAGAAGCATTTCCCGCGACCTCGTATCGGGTTCGGACCTCGAGAGGTCGTGAGAGCTGTCGACGACGTCTCATTCGCGGTCGCAAGAGGTGAGACACTTTCCATCGTGGGCGAAAGCGGATGCGGCAAGTCCACGTTGGGCAGAACGGTTCTAGGCCTAACCCCACCGAGCGCGGGAGCCGTATGGTTCGATGGCTGGCGCGTTGATGGCCTGGCCAAACCGCAATTGAGAAAGATCCGGCGCCACTTTCAAATCATATTCCAAGATCCCATGGCTAGTCTAAGCCCGCGGATGCGAGTCCGCGACATTCTCGCCGAGCCGCTCGTTAATTTCGGAGTTGTTAAAGGTCGAAAGGCCGTAGACGAGCGAATTGGCGAGCTCCTCGACATGGTGGGTCTCGCGCGCGACGCGGCGGTTCGTTTTGCTCATGAATTTTCCGGTGGCCAGCGTCAACGAATCTGCATTGCTCGCGCTCTAGCGCCAGAACCGAGCCTGATTGTATGCGACGAGGCGGTGTCGGCGCTCGACGTCTCGGTTAAAGCACAAATCGTCAATCTGCTGGTGAGCCTTCAGGACAGCCTCGGCCTATCGCTGCTCTTCATAAGCCACGACCTAGCGATCGTGGGCCACCTCACGCACCGCATCGCGGTCATGTATTTGGGAGTCATGGTCGAAATTGGCGACAGGGACCTCATTCTTGATCGTCCACTGCATCCTTACACAAGGGCGCTCATCTCCTCGGTGCCAAAGACAAGAGGGGAAGCATCCAGGCGCATCGTCCTTGCTGGAGACGTCCCTAGCCCGATCAATCCGCCGTCGGGTTGTCGCTTTCATACCAGATGTCCAAAGGCCTTCGACCGCTGCAAGGTGGAGGAGCCCAAATTGCGGTCGGTCGGGACCCAACGCAGGATGGTGGCCTGCCATCTCGACATTTCGGAGCAGGGCATGTCCTAGGACGGAAGCTGGGCTGGCACGCATCTTGCTGCGACTTGACCGCAGTTCCGGTGAGAGCACTTGTATGCCTGTTGCAGAACTTCGCGATCGCGCCTCCGGCATCAATTTGAGCCAGATCGAGACGTTCTTGGCGTTGGTGGAAGAGGGAAGTGTCGCGCCGGCGCTGAAGCGCCTCGGCTTGGGCCGCTCGTCGCTAAGTGCGCATGTTAAGTCGCTTAGTGACGAACTAGCCCAGCGCCTGGTTATCCGCCTCCAGGGGGGCTTAGCTGTTACCCCGGCCGGACGCGAAGCCTACAGATTGCTGCGTCCGTTCATGGAGCACGCGGCGCACTGCCTCGCCTATTTTCGCAGCGGAGAGGCCGGTCCCAAGCGCATCGAAGTCATTCTGCCGCAGGGTTATGCCGGGGCGATGTTCGATCAAACGCTCGTCCAGGTCGCCAGATCGGCGATGAAGCGCATGCGCCCGCACTGGATTTCACCGAATTACGGTAGATCCGACCAAGCCAACAGGAGCGGTCTGGTCATTAACTTCGGGGACAAACGGGCCGGCCGATCGGCTGATGTTCACGTGATCGCGGATCGATGGGTTCTCGTGCGCTCGGGACCAAACAAGGGTTGGTCGGCTGAAGATGTGCCCTTGTCGGAATTGGTGAACAACACCTTCGCGGTGCCTGAACTGCCCGAAAGTCAGCTCGCACTGCTTCTTGCCGTGGCGGAAAAGACCCAGGCGCGCATCAACTGCCTTAGCCAGGATCAGCAGGAGATCTTAGCCAATGGCAGCATGAGCAGAAATTTCAACTTTCTCATTCCCGCAGCCCAGCTGAATCCAAGCCTGGTGGCCGAGCATTTCGAATGCGCTTTGCTCGAAAAAAGCGACTTCGATCCAACCATCGCGATCTCCGGTGAATACGGTTTTGCTTTCGGCTCCGAGATAAGCGAGCAATACGCGAAATCGCTCGCTGCGGCGATCGTGTCCGAACCAATGTTCTCGGAGACCGATACCGAGCCAGAGCGAATTTCCTTGAAACTGTGCCGCTCGTTCCTGGCATTGTACGAGGAAGGGAATATGCGGCGCGCCTCGCAGCGCCTGTGCATTGTACAACCAGCGCTCACGGTACAATTGCACGGACTCGAGGAGCTCTTGGATACCCAACTGTTCGAGCGCTCCCATCGTGGTCTAGAGCCGAACTCCCGTGCGGATGTTCTCTACGGCCTGCTCGCTCCGCTCATGGCGGAATTCGAAGAAGCAGTCCGAACGCTCCGTGCGGGTGCAATCGGCGGGCGTTTGCGGCGCCTTCGGCTCGGCCTGATTCCGGCTCTGGATGCCGAGAGCGAAACAGCCGAATACTTTGCGAATGCCCTCAATCGCTGGTCCGAGCGCTATCCGGAGACAATTGTTCAGGTCTTGGAGGCCTACTCGGCAAAGCTGCTCCAATGGCTTTCGTCCGGGCGGATCGACTTCGCCTTGACCGATCGTGTGGTCGAAAGCCCCGATATGTCCTTCGATCTGATCGCAGAGGACGAAATGGCGGTCGTCGTCGAGAGATCCACGCAGCTCTTGCCGCCAGGGCCTGTCACGTTGGAGACCGCGTCCAGGTTGCCGCTGGTGCTTCCGTCCAGCCGACATGGTCTACGTTCAATCATCGCGCAGCCGCTGCAAAAGGCGGGATTGGACCTCAATCCAAGGATCGAGGTCGATTCCATGGCAGCGGCGCTCAGTCTGGTGAAGATCGGACGATATGCGACCATTCTACCGACCGGAGCCATCCACAAGAGCACCGACCGCAGGCGTCTCTCGATTCATACAATCCGCGCGCCACACATCTTGCGCAGTATCTGTTTGGTCAGGATGCGCAACGAGATCCCGGATCCGGCTGCTCAAGAGTTCATCGAAGAGTTGCGGATGGCGTTCTCCTCTGCTGGAGAGCGTGTCCCCGTTGAACTGGATAACGGAGACGACGACGTTAGCGCTTCGGCGAAGCTCATTGCTTGACAGTTACCGAGGTCGAACCCGGAGCAGAACGTCGAGTGGATATCGCTCGCTAGGCGAAACCAGACTCGCGGTGTGGCTTTTGGGTCGACCGAAATCGGTACGGCAATTGTTATCGGTGGTTTCGGAAGATTGAATTATCGGCCGTTCGGCGTTCGTGGTTCCCTGCCTTCGAGAGATTATTCCGCAGGAATCGGAACGCAGGAGTCGTCATGAGCATGTTTCACCTGGGCTGGTTTCTGGGCCCTGGCATCACGGTCCAGGGCTGGAATACGCCCAACTACGCTCCGAGCTACGAGTGGACGCAGCCAGATATCTACCAAGATGCGGCAAAGGCACTCGAGCGGGCCTGCTTCGATTTCATGATCCTGGAGGACACGAGTGCGGTCCCTTATGCCTACAAGGGATCCATGGAGTTTTACCTGAAGAACGCAACCATGACGCCGAAGCTCGATCCGGCGGTCCTGACGCCCTACATACTTTCGGCGACCAAGCGCCTGGGCGTTGCGTTGACCCTGACCACGACCTTCTATCCGCCGTGGATCCTGGCGCGGCAGATGGCGACGCTCGATCACTACTCGAAGGGACGCGTCGGCTGGAACATCGTGACGGCGACGAGCGATGCGGCTGCGCAGAACTTCGGGTACGATAAGCAGTTCGAGCACGACCAGCGCTATGACATGGCTGACGAGTATATCGATCTCGCGGCGCAGCTATGGGAGGCCTGGGATGCCGATGCCGTGCGCATGGATCTGGAAAGCCAGACGTTCATCGATCCATCAAAAGTGAAGGCGATCAACTTCGAAGGAAAATACTACAAGTCGCGCGGACCGCTGAACGTGCCGCGTTCTCCCCAGACGAAGCCTTTGTATGTCGCTCCAGGGGGCTCGCCGCGTGGACGGAAGTTCAGCGGACGCAATGCCGAAGTCGTGCTCGCCGGTGGCGATTCCATCGCTGAGATGAAAGAATATCGCGCGGAGGTCCGCGCGCACGCGAAGGCGTATGGTCGCGACCCGGACAAGATCAAGACGATGTTCATCGCCGGTGTCTTCGTCGCACGCGACAAGAGGGGCGTCGAAGAGATCAAGGAGAACCTGCCCAAGATGCGGCAGCGCCGGTTCGAAGCGCATCTGGCTTCACTTTCGTTCCTGTCCGGTATCGATTTCTCCAAGTTCGAGCTCGACACCCCGCTTCCGGAGATCAAGACCAACGGCATGCAGACGATGCTGCGCATGTTCAAGGATGCCGGACCCAAGGCGACGCTGCGCGATATCGGAATGCGTCCTCCGGGCTGGGAGTTGATCGGGACGCCCGACGAGATTGCCTCAATGATGAAGGAGGCGATGGAGGAAATCGGTGGAGACGGCTTCCTCGTCACTGGGCCGGTAACTCCACGGTACGTCAACAGCGTGGTCGACGAACTCGTTCCCGTCCTGCAAAAGCGCGGCCTGACGCGGAAGGAATATAGTCATGAGCATTTGAGGGACAACGTGATGGCGTTCTAGGCCGAGCGAATCCGGTCTGGAGGCATCCGATGACAAGGCCCTTTATTTTCCAGCGCAACGTACTCGCGCTAACCAGCGCTCAAGCTTTCGAAGCTGCCGGACCGCCCCATCGTGATTTCCTTGGGCGGCCTCGTCGGCCAGATGCTTGCACCGTACAAGGCGCTCACGACGCTGCCGGTTAGCCTCTATACCATCGGTCTTGCACTCGCCACGATACCATTGTCGCGTGCAATTGGACTGTTTGGACGTAGATCTGTCTACCTTTCGGCGTCGGCTTGACGTCGGCACGTCCGATGAGGAGTCACACGTGAACGGATATGAGAACCTGGCGCTCATGAACGGTGAAATCTTCAAGTCGCTGATGCGCAACATTGCCTCAAGCGTGGCGGTCATTTCGACAAGCAACGAGGGGCGGCTTCATGGGATGACCGCCACGGCAATTTGCAGCGTTAGCGCAGATCCTGCGACGATCCTTATCGTCGTTAACCGATCGACCCGTAGCCATCCGATCATATCGACCACCAAGCAGTTTACGGTCAACATTCTCGCTGAAGATCAGCACGAGATCGGCGGGCTCTTCGCGTCTAAGCAAGATAATCCGTTCTCTGCCGTGGGGCATCGGATAGGCCTGAACGGCAGTCCCATTATCGTGGGCGCTGCGGCGCATCTCGAATGCTCGACTTACTATGAACTTGACGTCGGAACGCACACGATCTTCGTCGGGCATGTGACGAGCGGGGATGTTTCGACGGTGCCGCCGCTCGTTTATCATGAAGGGCAGTATAAGTCGCTCTCACCTCGCAAGCCTGAGCGCGAGGTCGCACCGATGTTTATCGATCGCTGGTCGCCCAGGGCGTTTTCGCCGAGTGAGATCGATGACGAAACAATGATGTCGCTATTCGAGGCGGCGAGGTGGGCGCCGTCATCTATGAATGCGCAGCCATGGCGGTTTGTCTACGTCAGGCGTGGGCAACCGAAGTGGCAGCCGTTTCTTGAGACTCTTTCGAACACGAACCGGTCCTGGTCGGTACATGCGGCCGCGCTCATCGCGTTCGTGTCGAAGAAGACTCTGCAATTCGACGGGAAGGAATTCGCGTCGCCAACGCATAGTTTCGACACCGGCGCGGCCTGGATGAGCTTCGCGCTCCAGGCCAACCTCTCAGGCTGGTATACGCACGGAATGGCTGGTTTCAACGCGGAGAAGCTCGCGCGAGAGCTGGAAGTTCCCGATGATTTTGCCATTAATGCAGTCGCGGCGATCGGAAGGCTGGGCGACAGCTCGTCGCTGCCGGATCATCTCAAGGCACGAGAGATACCTAGCGAGCGGAAGGCCCTGTCGGAGCTCGTCTTCAACGGGAGCTTTGGTGCGGCATGAGTGGCGGGTCGGTGATTGCACCGGGGGACACACCTCGGTCTGGTCGGAGCGTTGCGCCGCCGCTGGTGGGGTTGGGGACGCGACTGTTGCTCGGCGATAAGTGTGTCGACGTGGTCCTTAAAGCCATCGAAATCGGATACCGATACGTCGATACGTCGCCGAGCTATGGGAACGAGGATGCGGCCGGCCGAGGAATAAGTCTCTCCGGAATCGACCGGCGCGACATGTTCGTTATCACGAAGGTGGAACGTGAGGATCTCCGTCCGGAACGGCTTTTAGCGTCGGCGCAGCAAAGTCTCGATACGCTCGGCCTCGATTGGATCGATCTCCTGCTCATCCATTGGCCGAATGACGACGTGCCGATTTCGGAGACGCTTTCGGCGATGCGCGAACTTCAGCTGTCCGGTGTCATTTCGCATATAGGGGTCGCCAATTTTCCAGTCAGGATGCTCGACGAGGCCATTGCGGCCGCTAGGCAAGCCGGGACAAAGTTGTTCGCCAACCAGATCGAGGTTCATCCGTCGCTTCCGCAGCGACGCCTTACCGCGGCGTGCGTCGCACGAGGCATGCGTCCGATCGCCTATTCGCCTATGGGACGCGAAGATCTCGGCCACCCTTCGGTATTGGGCGTCGCCGAGCGCACCGGCCGAACTCCGGCCCAGGTCGTGCTCCGCTGGCATATCCAGAGCAGTGTCCTGCCCGTGCCGATTCCAGACACGGGTGAGCCCGCGCAGATCGCATCTCAGTTCGAGCTCTTTGACTTCGAGCTCTCCCAGGACGACATGGCGGCGCTCGGCAGCGTCGACCCGGAAAAGCGTTATTTCTCGCCTGCTTGGGCTCCCGCCTGGGATCCGCAGGCTTGAGGCATCCTATCGACGGTTAACACGGAGGGCGAAGATGCATAGACGAGACTTCCTGAAGGGTGTGGCCGCAAGTACGCTACCTTTGCCCGCTTTCGCGCAGGGTAAAACGACGACTCTCAGGATCATCAAGAGCCAGAACCTCGGAAGCGTCGATCCGATCTGGACGACGGCGGCCGCCACCCAGGACTTCGGCTTCATGGTGTTCGACACGATCATCGGCGCTGACGCCGATTTCGTTCCGAAGCCGCAAATGGCCGAAGGATGGACGGTCGAAGACAACGACAAGGCTTACGTATTCAAGCTCCGCGAGGGCCTCAAATTCCACGACGGCGAGCCGGTCAGATCCGTCGATTGCATCGCGTCCATTCGGCGATGGTGGACGCGGGACGTCGCCGGCCAGATGGTCGCAGGCGTCACGGATTCAATGGATGCCATCGACGATCGTACCTTCAGGATGCGTTTGAAGTCGCCGTTTCCACTGCTGCTCGATGCCCTGGGGAAGCTCAGTCCCGCAAGCTGCATCATCATGCCCGAGAGGATCGCCAAGACGGATCCTTTCAAGCAGATACCCGAAGCCATTGGCAGCGGTCCGTTCAAGTTCCTCACGAGCGAGTGGGTGCCCGGGCACAAGGCGTCATTCGCGAAATTCGCCGATTATATTCCCCGATCGGAGCCCTTCAGCGGACTTGCGGGAAATCATGCGGCAGCCGTCGAGCGGGTCGAATGGTCGTTCATCGGCGATGCGGCGACGGCAGCTGCGGCCATGCAGTCGGGCGAGCAGGACTACTGGGACGGATTGCCCGTCGATCTCGTGCCGCTCATGAAAGACAATCACAACCTTGTTGTAGGACCGCGAAATACGAGCGCCACAAACTACACGTTCGTTATGAACCATCTCCAACCACCGTTCAACAACCCGGCGATCCGGCAAGCTGTTGCGATGGCGGTCGATCAGAGCGAATATCTGGCAGCAGCGACGGCTGGCCTTCCCGAAAATGGAGGGGCTTGTACAAGCTTCTATACGTGCACCTCGCCATACGCGAGCGATGCCGGAGCGGCCGTGCTGAAGGAAAAAAGTATCGAGAAAGCGAAGGCGGCGTTGAAGGCGGCCGGCTATGCCGGCGAGAAGGTCGTGTTCATCGGAGCAAGCGAGCCACCCGCGCTGGCAGCGATTGCCCAGGTCTCGGACGATCTTCTCAGGCGCATCGGTTTCAACGTCGAGTTCGTGACGACCGATTTCGCGGGAATGATCCAACGCCGCGTCAACAAGGGACCGGTCGACAAGGGAGGATGGAGTGCCTTCAACAGTACATATGGCGGCGTCGATCTTCGCAATCCGTCAGTCAACTCGCTGCTTCGCGGGGCGGGAGAGCAATCCTGGTTTGGCTGGCCGACCAATCCGCGGCTTGAGGAACTTCGCAACCAGTGGTTCCTCCTGACGAATGTGGAAGAGAAGGTAAAGGTTGCTCACGAGATCCAAGTCGAGGCGTTCAAGACGCTTCCGTATATTCCGATTTGCTACTCGTATCCACCGATTGCCTATAGCAAAAAGCTAACAGGCGTTACGCGGCAGCCAATCAACTCCTTCTGGGGAATCGGAAAGCAATCCTGAAGGCGCGCGCCCACCACGCGCCAGAACAACGAATCTAGAAAGGTGTGTTCATGAGTGACTTCGATCTCGTCCTTACCGGGCAGGTGGTGCGAACCGACAGGGTTATAGAGAATGGCTATGTGGCGATCCGGGGAGGGACCGTCGAATTGGTCGGAAGCGGTGAGCCTCCCGCCTCGCGCGAGCGTCAGGACTTCGGCAAATCTTATGTGCTTCCGGGCGCGATCGATGCGCAGGTGCATTCCAAGTCACAGCTTGGCCAGGAAGACTTCATTTGGTCGACCCGCGCGGCAGCTGCAGGCGGCGTCACCACCGTGGTCGATATGCCCTACGACGCTGGCTTTCTGGTTTGCACGGGCGATCGGGTTCGGCAGAAGATCAAGGAAGCGGGCGAACAGACGCGCGTGGACTTCGCGCTCTATGGAACGATCGATCCTGCTGACGGGCCCAAGCACATCGCGGGAATGGTCGAGGCCGGGGTCTCCGCTTTCAAGTTCTCGACGTTCAATACGGATTCGAAGCGCTTTCCTCGTATCCCGCCACAGGATCTCTACGCCTGCTTCGCGGAGATCGGCAGGTTCGGCCTCGCTGCGGGTGTGCACAACGAAAACGATGAAATGGTGCGGGCCGCGATGGCCAATGTAGAGGCAAGCGGGATCACTGACTACCGTGCCCATGCATTGTCTCGGCCGCCTGTTACAGAGACGCTCGCTATGGCGGAAGTGTATGAACTCGGCGCCCAATCAGGATGTTCAACGCACGTCGTCCACTGTTCGGTCGGACGAGGCTATGACCTGTGCGAGGCTTACCGGCAGCAAGGCTTTGATACGACTGTCGAGGCGTGTATCCACTATCTCACTTTGGACGAGGAGAATGACGTCGCGCGCCTGGGCGGAAAGGCCAAGATCAACCCGCCCGTCAGGCCGCGTGCCGAAGTCGAGGCCCTCTGGCGACATCTCGCGGCCGGTCATGTCACGGTAGTGTCCACCGATCACGTGAGTTGGTCGGAGAACCGCAAGGCAGATCCGGTGATGCTGAAGAATTCCTCCGGTGTGCCTGGATTGGAGGTCCTCTATCCCTTGCTTGTTAAGGGGCTCATCGAGCGTCGTCTCGATATTACTCTTGCTGCCAGGTTGCTTGCTGCCAATCCCGCTCGTCTGTTCAGGTTTGGGCACCGGAAGGGAGCGTTGGAGAGAGGGCGCGACGCCGACGTCGTGGTGATGGCACACGCGCCCCATCGCTATAACCCGGGGGAATCGGGCCACAACTTCGTGACCTGGAGTCCGTATGCGGGCATCGAGTTGCCCTATCGTCCTGTAGCGACATATTTGCGGGGCAAGCTCGTGTTCGACGGAAAGGACGTGTTGGCGGAACCCGGTACGGGTGCCTTCGTCCGGCCGCCCGCTCTTCGGCCTTCGCTCGTAAAAAATGAATCCGTAGCCGCCTGAAGGCGGCTCCCTAAGGGCTGTCCGCGACCCCGTTAAACTGTACGGGGTCGGTCAGTATTGTTCGAGTTCCGAGGCGATGCGGGCCAGAACATCTTTTGGTGCGCTGACGAATTCTGACCGGCTCAAAGGCTCGCCATCGCCAGGGCGCGTGGTGGCGATCATGGCGATCTTGGTCACAGTAAGATCATCGTGGATGGGATCGCAACGGTCGGCCTTGACTCCCTCGACGACCATGAGGTCCTCGTGACCGCGGAAGCGCGCAGCGAGAGCCCACTCCACCTCGCGCGGATTTTCGATGTCGATATCGTCGTCTACGACGGTGATGAGCTTCAGCAGATTGACCTGGCCCATCGCGAGCATGGCTGCTCGTTTGCCTTCACCCAGCCGTGGCTTGTGCATGGAAATGATCGCGTGCAGACGGCCCATGCCGCCCTCGGTGATAAGAACCCGCCGCACGGCCGGAATCATGCGCTGTAGGGCCTGCCGCAGCGTGGCGCCGATCGCCAACCCACCGAGCAGGCAATGTTCGCTCGCGTATCCGGGCAGGATCGCCTGGTAGATGGCGTCCGTGCGTCGGGTCATGCACGTAATTCGGCCCCCCATTCCGGCGCCGTAGCTGACGTAGAACCCGTGGAATTCGGATACGGGGCCTTCCTCGACCTGTTCGTCCGGGTGGAGCTCGCCTTCCAGAACGATTTCCGCCTCTGCCGGGACCTCCAAATCGACGGTCCTGCATTTGAGCAATTTGAGCGGCTCGCCAAGCATGCCGCCGATGTTGTCGAATTCGTCGTCGCCAAGACCAAGATAGAGCTGCGAACCTAGGAGTACAGCGGGATGGTTTCCGATGGCGACGGCGATGGGCAGCCGCCGGCCAAGTGCCTTGGCCTTCTCCGCCAAGAGGTTGAGATGGTGGTTTTTCGCAATACCGGCCATGACCCTGCCGCCCCCCTCGAGCCGAAGTCGCGCAATGGATACGTTGCGGCGCCCGGTTTCGGGATCCTTTGCGATGATCACGCCGGCGGTGATGTATGGGGCTGTCTCACGTTCAAACCAGGTTGGAACGGGCAGGGAGGCTCGTAGATCGATGTCACCGGACTGGACGACATCCTGCACCGGGCCCGAGTCAATCAGCACGGGCTTTATGGGGTGGGAGAGAGCGTGCATACAGAGATCATCGAGCTTCTTCGGTTCAACGTTCAGCCCCAGTGCGAATCTTTCTCGTGAGACCAAAAGATTGCCGACGACCGGCAAGGAGCCGGTTTGCTCGAAGAGGATTGCTGGTCCCCGATCCCTGAGAGCTAGCACGGCGCCGATTTCGAACTCTGGATCGGTTCGCCGCTTCACACGATGAAGCGTCCCCGATGTCTCGAGCTGCGATAAGAGTCCACGCATGCTTTGATCGGTCATTGAGTTAAGTTCTCATGGTGGTTAGTTGGCGTTATCTGAGCTATCCAGCGATCTCACGGCATCATGGAGCGTGGCAGTGCCCATCGCCAACGCGTCCGGATCGGCCCACTCGTCAGGGCTGTGGCTTTTGCCTTCCAGGCAGGGGATGAACAGCATGGCCGAGCGACCGATCCGCGCAACGAAAGCAGCGTCGTGGCCCGCCCCTGACGCCAATTCGGTCGTGCTATAACCAAGCTTCGAAGCGCTGCGAGTCAGGACACTTCGAAGGTGGGGATCGCATTTGGTCGGGTCAGTCCTGGAGATGGTCGCGAAACGCTCGCGTTCAACGCCGGATCGATGGGCCGCCTCTAGGCTATGCCGATCGAGCAACTTGATGAAGTCATCGATCTCTCGGCTATCCTCCGCTCGTATATCCAGAACCAACCGTGCCCGTCCGGGTACGACGTTTGCTGCGTTCGGCGAGATATCGACGATTCCCGCGGTCGCCGCGAAGTGGCCGCGACCGCTGTCTGCCTGTAGCGCACCTTGCTCGGCGGTCCATGAAACGATCTCGGCGGCAGCTACTCCTGCATCGCGCCGCAATTTCATCGGTGTGCCGCCGGCGTGGTCGGCAGACCCGAGAAAAATCAATTCGACCCGCGCTATTCCGACGATTCCGCTCACGATCCCGAGCTCAATGCGGCCGCTCTCGAGAACGCGCCCCTGCTCGATGTGAAGCTCGAGATAGGCCGCTATCTCCGGCGGCGCAGTCTGCCCCAAAGTGGAGGGGGTGCCCCCGACCCTGGCAATGGCGTCTGCTAAGCGCTCGCCGCCGGCATTCGTCCGAGCCAGCATTTCGGCGCTCAAAGCCCCAACCATTGCTCGACTACCGATGCAGGAAATGCCGTAGTCGCTGGGTTCCTCGGCGAGAAAGTCCACGATCTCGAGCGGGTGATCGAGGTGGCGTCCAGATCTGACCACGGCTCGGGCAACTTCGACCGCCGCAATGAGGCCGGCTGCTCCGTCAAATCTGCCTCCCGACGGAACCGTGTCCGAATGCGATCCGAGCACGATCGGTGGGAGCGGAAGGCGTCCTTCTAACCGGCCGATGAGGTTGCCGCCCGCATCCATTCGGAGGGACAGGCCCGATTGAACGAAGAGGCTACTGAGCCAGGCTCGCCCCTCGGCAAAACGAGCCGTAAACGAGCGGCGGGTCCAAGGACGATCGGGCTCTGTGATGGCGGCAAGCGCCATCAGGTCGGTCCATAGACGGTCGGCATCGATGCTCGACGTACTCGGATCGAATGGCATTCCATACCTGAATATGCCGCCGAGCCATCACGCCAATAATCGTTTCCGGAAACAGGTATCAGAAAAATTGTCTCGGTCAGTATTCCGCGCCGAAGCCGTTGACAGGGTATCGCAGCCAGAGCATCTGCAGAAGAGAAGGAGATTTCATGTCTGGCCAGGTTCGACTGATAGTTGGAATAACCGGGGCGTCTGGCATCGCATACGGCGTCCGCCTCCTCAAGCTGTTGCGGCAGACACCGGTCGAAACCCGCCTCGTGGTTTCGCGCGCTGCAGAGATCGCCATGGCGCACGAAGGTCCCGTAAAGGTATCGGACGTCCGCAATCTGGCGGACCGCTGGTACAAGTTCGACGACGTGGCCGCACCCATTTCGTCCGGATCATTTCGGACGCAAGGCATGATCATTGCCCCATGTTCGGTCAAAACAATGTCCGAAATTGCAACCGGGGTAACATCTTCACTTTTGTCACGCGCGGCAGACGTCGTTCTTAAGGAGCGCCGTCGGTTGACGCTGCTCGTTCGCGAAGCGCCTCTCCACACAGGGCACCTCAGAACGATGACGACGCTCTCTGAATTGGGGGCAATCATCTACCCGCCCGTGCCAGCGTTGTACACGAAGCCGGCAGACATCGATGAGATGATCGACCAGACAATCGGACGCGTTCTGGATCTCTACGATATTGATCTTGGAGTCGTGTCTCGATGGCGGGAAGAATGACTCTGTTGGACTGGCGTGCGGTGAGTAGGGTGAGTATCGGCGGTACTGCATGCTCGGGAGAGGTCTGATGAAGCGCTTTGATCTCGGAGACTCCACCCGAAGAATTACGACATCTTCAACAGAAGCTCAGAGTTGGTTCGACGCGGGTCTCAACTGGTGCAACGCCTTCAACAGGACGGAAGGGGTAGGCTGCTTCAAGAAGGCGCTCGAATACGATTCGGGATGCGCCATGGCGCATTGGGGAATAGCGTACGGAAGCGGCCCGTTCTATAACCTTACCTGGCGTGATCTTGGTGAGCGCGAGGCGAACGCGGCGACTAGCACTGCTTTCAAACACATCGAATTGGCGCGAGCCGTATCCCATACGGCGACTGACATTGAGAACCGGTTGATCGAGGCTCAGGCTCGCCGGATCCAGAAACCGCATGTTGTTTCACCGGAGGAGTTCGACCGCTGGGACGATGATTACGCGGCAGAAATGCGTAGGGTCCATCATCAGTATCCAGATGACCTCGATGTCGCAGCACTTTTTGTCGAAGCACTAATAACCAGGACACCAAGGCGCCTGTGGGACGTGAAAACGGGACGGCCCGCAAACAACTCTGATGTGCTCGAGGCTCTCTCCGTTTGCGAGCGCAGCATTGATGCAGTCCGATCGGCAGGTGGGCGACCGAACCCAGCACTTCTGCACCTACATATTCATACTCTCGAAATGTCAAACGAGCCCGAAAGAGCGCAAGCGTCTGCGGCTGCGCTGGAGTCCTTGTGTCCGGATGGGGGGCATCTGAATCACATGCCGGCACATATCCATATGCTTGTCGGCGATTATCAGGCCGCGAAGGAAGCCAGCGAGAGGGCGATCGCGGCTAATGACAAATTTCTAGCCTATGCGGGAACGTCGACTCCCTATACGACCGCATGCGCTCACGATCTCCTCTTGATGATGCATGCCTGCATGTTTTTGGGACGATACGGTGACGCAATCGGTGCAGCCAACAAGCTTTCCGGCATGGTGACTGACGAAGTTCTTGCGGTCCGGGACAGGCCGAAATTTACGACGAGCCTTGAAGGCTATAACTCAATGCGCATGCATGTGATGGTGCGCTTCGGCAAATGGAAGGAAATTATAAACGAGCCCATGCCACGAAACCCGGAGACTTATCCGGTCACGACGGCGATGCTGCATTACGCAAAGGGCGTGGCGCATGCCACTCTCCGGGACTTCGGTGCTGCAGAGCATGAACACGCGCTCTTCCTCGAGTGTGTCTCCCGTATCCCGATCGATCGCAAGGTGTTCAACAACACAGCAAAAAGCATTCTTTCAGTGGCAGAAAGAATGCTTGAGGGAGAATTGGCATACCATAAGGGGCACTACGAAATGGCGTTCGCGCATCTACGAGAGGCGGTATCGAGAGACGATGGCCTGGAGTACGTTGAGCCATGGGCATGGATGCATCCCCCTCGGCATGCGCTTGGAGCGCTGCTCGCCGAGCAGGGGTATTTCGCCGAGGCCGAACAGTGTTACCGTGACGACCTTGGTCTAAATGCCAGTGTACAAAGATGCGCGCAGCACCCCCATAATGTGTGGGCGCTTCAAGGTTTG
>Ga0137385_10001446_pt1 | contig 19931 bp, 19 predicted proteins | sample SagtaG_FD_104921 | JGI IMG/M metagenome (GOLD analysis project Ga0137385, IMG submission 104921) | Vadose zone soil microbial communities from Sagehorn Ranch, Mendocino, California, USA - Sage2_R_80_16 metaG | ecosystem: Environmental > Terrestrial > Soil > Vadose zone | place: USA: California... | reverse complement strand
GCGCCGGCCTTGAAGCTGCCCATCTGGGGGCCGCCCATGCCGACCACGAAGTCCACGGCGGTGACCCGGCCGCGGAACCGGTCGGGGGTGGCGAGCTGGACGATGGTGCCGCGGAAGATCACGCTGGTGGTGTCGGCCGCGCTGGCCACGGCGAGCAGGAGCAGCGCGAGCCAGAGGGTGCGGGCCAGGCCGAAGCCTGCGATGGCGGCGCCCCAGATGGCGACCGTGAACAGCATCGCCCGGGCCTTTCCTGAGACCCGCCCGGCCGGGCCGGACAGCGCGGAGCCGAGCAGGCCGCCAGCGGCCAGGGCCGAGGTAAGCAGTCCCAGGGTCTGCGGCGAACCCCCGAACCTGGCGGCGTTGATCGCCGGGAACAGGGCCACGGGCACGGCCAGAACCGTGGCGTCGAGGTCGGCCAGGAGCACGGCCAGCAGAACCGGCTGGCGGCGGATATAGCGCAGGCCGTCGACCGTGGCGCGCAGTCCTGGCCTGCCGATGCTGTCCTGCGGCGGCATGGCCGGCAGCCTGGCCACGCCGTAGAGCGCCGCGCCGAAGCTCAGCGCGTCGACCAGGTAGCACACCCGCAGGCCCGCCGCGGCGGTCACCGCGCCCGCCAGCACCGGCCCGATCAGGAAGCTGACGTAGCCGGAGAGCTGGTTCAGCGCCACGCCGGCGGCCACCCGGTCGGCGGGCACCAGCCGGGGCAGGAACGTCCGGCGCGCCGGGCTGTCCACGGCCATCAGCATGGCCGCGACCGCGGCCAGGACGTAAAGCAGCCAGAGCTGCCGCACGCCAAGGAACGCCTGCAGGGCGAAGACGGCGGACACCACGGTCAAGCCACTGGTGGTGACCAGCGCCAGGCGGCGGCGATCGACCGCGTCGGCGAACGACCCGCCGAACAGGCCGAGGAGCAGGACCGGGATGAACTGGGCCAGCCCGATCGCGCCGACCGCAACCGAGGAGTGCGTCAGCTCGTAGGTCTGCAACATCACCGCGAAGCTGGTCATCGCCCCGCCGATGGCCGACACCGATGTCCCAATCCAGAGCCGGCGGAACGCCGGAGACTCCCGCAGCGGCCGCGCGTCGGCCAGCAGGCTCCGGCGCGGCCTGGACTGCCCGGTCATGGTCGGTTCAGCGGCGCCAGAGCCGGGTCGCCGAGCGCCCGCGCCGCGTCGCCGATGCGCTCGCGCATCGGCCGCCGCTGTACCGCGCGGAGGATGGCGGCCAGGACCTCACCCAGCGAGGCCGGCAGCTCGGCGTCCAGCTCCGCGGTGGCCGCATTGGTCGCCGCCCACTCGGCATCGATCACCGGCAGCAGCAAACGGGTCCGGCCGGTCAGGTGCACGATCCGTTGCCGCGCGTCGGCGCCTGGCTCCAGCGTGACCAGGCCGTACCCGCGCATCTGCGCCACCGTCTGGCTGGCCGCGGAGTGTGTTACCCCGATCGCGCCCGCGATATCGCGGATCGAGCTCGGCCCGAGGGCGACGAGCGCGCGCACCACCGGGCTGAAGCGCGGCCGGTAGTCGGCCAGGCCCAGGTCGGTGTAGACCTGCGCGACCTCGTTGTCGAACAGTTCGAGGACGTGCCGGAACCGCGTGTTCAGCCCGAAGATCAGCGGCTCGGCATCCATCCGGAAATTATAACAGCACTGTTGTATTTGTTGCTCTTGATTTAGGCGCCGGCTGTTGCTGGCATCATCGGGGCTGATCGATCCCCAGCGCCGGGCCGCGACGGCCGGCGCCGCGCCGCACGGCGCGCAGACACGCAGGAGCACGGGTGCCGCAGGCCAGGCCGCTCAACCTGATGCGCGAGCCCGCCACCGCCGGGCGGGTCACGAACATCGAGCTGTTCTTCGACCTGGTCTACGTCTTCGCCGTGACCCAGCTGTCGCACTTCCTGCTGGACCACGCCAGCGTCACCGGAGCCCTCCGGGCGGGGCTGCTGCTGGCCATGGTCTGGCAGCTGTGGGTCTACACCACGTGGGTGACCAACTGGCTGAACCCGGAACGGATCGCGGTCCGGCTGCTGCTGCTCGGCCTGACCGGGGCCAGCCTGGTGATGTCCGCCGCCCTGCCCGGCGCGTTCTCCTCCCGCGGGCTGGCCGTCGGCGGCACGTACGCGGTCATGCAGATAGGCCGCAGCGTGTTCGCGGTGATCGTGCTGCGGGGCCGCGACCTGCAGCGCAACTTCCAGCGCATCCTGTGCTGGTGCCTGGCCAGCGGGCGCTGGCGGTGGCGGGCGGGATCGCGGCCGGCGGCGCGCGGGTGGCGCTGTGGGTTGCCGCCGTCGGCGTTGATCTGCTCGGCGGGATCGTCGGCTTCTACACGCCGGGGCTCGGCCGCTCGACCACGCACGAGTGGACGATCGAGGGCGGGCATTTCGCCGAGCGGTGCCAGGCGTTCGTGCTCATCGCGCTGGGCGAGTCGATCGTGGTCATCGGGGCGACGCTGTCCGGCCTGGCTCACATCACCACCGCGGAAATCGCGGCGTTCGCCGTGTCGCTGACCAGCAGCGCGGGCCTGTGGTGGCTGTATTTCGACCGGAGCGCGGGCGAGGCCGCCCGCATCATCGCCGCCTCGGACGACCCGGGGCGGCTCGGCCGCTCGGCCTACCACTTCCTGCACCCGGTCATGGTGGCCGGGATCATCGTCGCCGCGGCCGCCGACGAGGTGATGCTGGCCGATCCGGGCGAGGTCGGCCGCGAGCCGGCGGCCTGGCTGATCCTCGGCGGGGTCGCGCTGTTCCTGGCCGGCCACGCCGCGTTCAAGGCCGTCATCTGGCGGCGGGTGCCCTGGACGCGGATCGGGGCGGTAGCCGTGCTCGCGCTGCTCGGGCTGGCCGCGCCGCACCTGTCCGCGCTCGTGCTCGGCGGCTGCGCGGCCGCCGTGGTGGTCGCGGTCGCCGCCATCGACTACACGCAGCACCCGGCGCCCCGCGCCGGGACCACCAGCCAGGCGGGCGAGGCCGGCGGCTGACGGCGCGGCGTCAGGCGTCCATGTGGAGCGCGCGCTTGAGGAAGTCGACCTGCAGCAGCATCAGGTTCTCCGCGACCTCTTCCTGCCGGGCCATGTGGGTGACGCCGGACAGCGGCAGCACCGTGTGCGGCCGCCCCGCGGCCAGCAGCGCCGATGACATCCGCAGTGTGTGCGCCACCACGACGTTGTCGTCGACCAGGCCGTGAATGAGCATGAGCGGGCGCTCTAGGTGAGGGGCGTCCGCGAGCAGCGAGTTGTGGGCGTAGGCCTCGGGGTGCTCGTCCGGGTGCCCGAGGTAGCGCTCCTTGTAGAAGGTGTCGTACAGGTGCATGTCGGTCACGGGCGCCCCGGCCACCGCGGCGTGGAAGACGTCGGGCCTGCGCAGCACCGCGAGCGCGGACAGGTAGCCGCCGTGCGACCAGCCGCGGATGCCGACCCGGGACAGGTCGAGGTCGGGGTGCGCGGCGGCCGCCGCCTGCAGCGCCTCGACCTGGTCCTCGAGGTTCGGCGTGGCCTCGTCGTAGTGGACCAGCCGGTCCCAGTCGGGCCCGCGGCCCGGCGTGCCCCGGCCGTCTGCGATCAGCACGGCGAAACCCTGGTCGGCGAACCACTGCGAGGTGAGGTAGGCGTTGCGGGCCGAGACCACACGCTGCGCGGCCGGGCCGCCGTAAGGGTCGCACAGCACCGGCAGCCGCGCCGAGCCGGGCTGGTGCCCGCGCGGCAGCAGCAGCGCGCACCGCAGCTGGTATGGCCCGGCGGTGAAGAACGTCACCTCCGGGGTAAGCACCGGGGTCTCCGCGAGCGAGGAGATCTCCCCGATCTCCTCGTCGCCGCGCCAGACCTTCGTCCGCACCCCGAACCAGTCCAGCGACCTGGACGATGTGACCAGCACGTCACCGGCCCGGTCCGCGTGCTGCAGGCCGGGCTCGCGGCTGAGCTGGACGACGCCGTCCTGGCCGCCGCCGGTGTAGAGGTGCAGCTCGGCCGGGTTCTCGCCCTGGGCGGTGAACAGGACGTCCGCGCCGATGTCCAGGATGTCGGCGACGTTCAGCGTGGCCGGGGTGACCGGCTCGTCGCCGATCATCAGCCGGTACGCGCCGTCCCGGGCGATGACCCGGACCAGCTCGCCCGCGTCGGTCCAGGCCGGCGTGCCCGGGACCACGTCGACCCAGTGCGGGTCGGTGTCCTCGCAGATCGTTTCCGTCTTGCCGTCCTCGGACACCGTCAGCACCTGCATCGTCCGCTGGTCCCTGGAGCACACCCGCAGCAGCGCGGGCCCGCTGCGCGACCAGTGCGCCGTGATCAGGTACGGCATGGCCGAGGAGTCCCAGTCCACCGGCTTCAGCGTGCCGTCCAGCCCGGCCACGGCCACGCTGACGTCGGCGTTCGCGGTACCCGCCGCCGGGTAGGCGACCTCGACCGGCTGGCGGTCCGGGTTGGCCGGGTCGGAGATGTACCAGCGGGCCACCGGCGTGGTGTCGACCCGCGCCACCAGCAGCCGCTGCCCGTCCGGCGACCACCAGAAGCCTCGGGTCCGCGACATCTCCTCGGCGGCCACGAACTCGGCCAGGCCGTAGGTCACGTTCTCGCCCTCCGGCACGGCCAGGGCCCGGTCCCCGGCGCCGTCGACGGACACCACCCGCAGCGCGCCGTCGGCCACGTATGCGATGTGCGTCCCGGTCGGGTCCGGGTGCGGGTCGAGCACCGGGCCCGGCACGACCAGCTCGCGCACCGCCCCATACGCCTCCAGGTCGGCCACGAACAGCCGCCCGGACAGGGCGAACGCCACGGTCCGCACGGCCTCGTCCCCCGCGTAGGTCACCACCCCGGCCGCGGCCTGCCTGGCCCGCTCGCGGCGCGCCCGCTCCTCCGGGGGCAGATCCTCCTCCCCGCCGCCCAGCAGCTGGTGCCCGTCAGCGACGAGGCGGTCGGTGCCGGCGGCGACGTCGCGCACCCACAGGCCGGTGTCCCTGTCGCTGCCCGATCGTGCCCGCAGGAACGCGATGCGGCTGCCGTCCGGGGCGATCGAGAACGCGTGCGGCACACCCAGGGTGAACCCCTGGGTCCGGGCGACCTGGCGGGGGAAGCTGATGGTCTCGGCGGTCATGCCCTGATCATTTCAGATCGCCCGATCGCGCCCGCAGGCCGTCACACCCCCGACATAGACACCCGCTTGCTGGCCAGTCCGGCTCCCTGCACCAGCGACTCGAGCGCTCGGCGTCTTCTGCTCCAGGAGGTTCGTCAATAGGTGGTGTCCGCTATCCTCGCCGGCTCCCGGTAAGCTATGTGGGTCCCGGCGCTCGCCGGGGACGTTCCGGCCGTGCCGCGCGCCCGCCTCAGGGCAGCGGATGGCTGGTCTGGCGGAGTAGCTCAGTCAGGCAGAGCAAGCGGCTCATAATCGCTGTGTCGCCGGTTCAAGTCCGGCCTCCGCTACTAACTCGCCGATTGCGCGGGACGCTATCCTTTGGGACAGTGACCTGCGGGACACACGGGGTGTCCGCGAGCTGGCAAGTTTGTCCGTTACGGGAGAAAGGCACGCCGTCGTGGCTGCGACAGATATTAGGCCCAAGATCACGCTGGCCTGCCAGGAGTGCAAGCACCGCAACTACATCACCCGCAAGAACCGGCGTAACGACCCCGACCGGCTCGAGCTGAAGAAGTACTGCCCGAACTGCCGCTGCCACCAGCCGCACCGCGAGACGCGGTAATCCCGCACTGCTGCCGCCGGCGCGCCGCGCCGGCCATGGCCTCCCCGGGCTCCCGGGCGGGCCCACGGTCCAGGTCACACGGGCCAGGTAATCACGTGATCGCTGCGAGGTCGGGAGCCGCATGGCCATCAACCGCGACTACGTCGGCCGCAGGTTCGAGGCGGCCGACCCCTACGAGGTCAGCCGGGTCAAGATCGCGGACTTCGCCCGCGCGATCGGCGACCCGAACCCGATCTACCGGGACCGGGCCGCCGCGCAGGCCGCCGGGTTCCCGGACGTGATCGCGCCGCCCACGTTCGCGATCGTGATCAGCATGGCCGGCAGCAGCGCCGCCCTGGCCGACCCCGGCCTCGGCATCAACTACGCGATGGTCGTGCACGGCGAGCAGCGTTTTGAGTACGCCAGGCAGCTGCTGGCCGGCGACGTGGTCACGGCGCAGACCACGATCTCGGACATCAGGGACGCCGGCCGCAACACGCTGCTCACCACCTCGACCGAGATCCGCACGGTCGAGGGTGAGCTCGTCTGCACCGCGTACTCGACGATCGCGGAACGAGGCGGTGCCGCATGACCGCGGCCGGACGGGAGCCGGGCATGGCCCAGGTCAGTTACGACGACGTCAAGCCGGGCGCGGAGCTCCCGCAGGCCAGCTACCCGGTCACCAGGCTCAGCCTGGTCAAGTACTGCGGCGCGTCCGGCGACTTCAACATGATCCACTGGAACGAGCGGATCGCGAAATCGGTCGGCCTGCCGGACGTGATCGCGCACGGCATGTTCACGATGGCGCAGGCCGGGCGCTACGTCACCGACTGGGCCGGGCCGGGGGCAGTGGTCATGGAATACGGCGTCAGGTTCTCCTCGATGGTGGTCGTCCCCGACGACGACATCGGGGCGACGATCGAGGTCAGCGCCGTGGTCGAGGAGAAGCTCGACGGCAACCAGGTGGTGCTGGCGCTGACCGCGAGGTCCAGTGACGTCAAGGTGCTCACCAGGGCGCGGGCCGTGGTGCGGCTGCCCGGATAGCCGGGCTCCTCACGGCGCCCGTGGTTACCAGCACCGTGGTTACCAGCACAGTGGTTACGAGCACCGTGGTTACGAGCACAGTGGTCACGGGCACCGTGGTCACAAGCACCGTAGTCACGAGCACCGGGTGGTCACGGGCACCGCGAACGAGCGCCGGTCACCGGACCAGGCCGAGCGCGGCACCGCGTCCTCAAGGCGTCGCAGGTCATCCGGGCTGAGCTGCACCTGCGCGGCCGCGACGTTCTCCGCGATCCGGTCCGCGCGGCGGGTGCCGGGGATCGGCACGACGTCGTCGCCCTGCGCGAGCAGCCAGGCCAGGGCGAGCTGGCCCGGCGTGGTCCCGAGCCTGGCGGCGATCTCCTGCAGCGCCCCCACCTGGTGCAGGTTGCGGTCCAGGTCGGTGCCGTGGAAGCGCGGATCGTTGCGGCGGAATTCGCTCGCATCGATGTCGGCGCCGGTGAGGGTGGAGGTGAGCAGGCCGCGGCCGAGCGGGCTGTAGGTCACCATCCCGATACCCAGGCGCCTGGCCGCCGGCACGATGTCCTGCTCCGGGTCACGCCAGAGCAGCGACCACTCGAACTGCACCGCGGCGATGGGGTGCACCGCGGCCGCCTGCTCGAGCTGGGCGGCGGTCGCCTCGGACAGCCCGATGTGACGGACCTTGCCGTCGCGGACGAGCTCGGCCATCGCGCCGACCGTCTCGGCGAGCGGCACCTCCGGATCGACGCGATGCAGGTAGAACAAGTCAATGACGTCCTGGCCGAGCCGGGACAGCGAAGCCTCGCAGTAGCCGCGGACGTGGTCGGGGCGGCCGTCCACGCGCACGCCCCGGTCGTCGCGGACGATGCCGAACTTGGTGGCCACCATGGCCTGGCGGCCGGCCAGGGCCCGGGCGATCAGCCGCTCGTTGTGTCCCTGCCCGTAGCTCATCGCGGTGTCCAGCATCGTGACGCCCAGGTCGAGAGCCCGGTGGATCACGCGGACCGACTCGTCGTCATCGGCCGGGCCATAGCCCTGTGACAGTCCCATGCATCCCAGGCCGACCGCGGAGGTCGCCAGCCCGCCGCGGCCGAGGTGTCGTTGCTCCATGACTCCAGCCTGCCGGCCCGCTACTCATAAGTCCAAGACAGATTTGCGCTACAACTTAGAGCGGGACACTATTAATACTGTGGAGCTGCGGCAGCTCGTCTACTTCGAGGCAGTCGCGCGGCACGGCGGGTTCAGCCGGGCCGCTGAGCAGCTGCGCATCGCCCAGCCCGCGGTGTCCGCCCAGGTCCGCCGCCTGGAAGCGGAGCTGGGCACCCCGCTGCTTGAGCGCACCACCCGCCGCGTCGCGCTCACTTATGCGGGGGAGCTGTTCCTGGCCCGCACTGCGGCAGTGCTTGACCAGCTCGATCACGCCCGCGCCGACCTGGCTGAGCTGGACGCTGTGGTGCGCGGGCATATCCGCATCGGGGCCACGCAGGTCCTGGGATCGATCGACCTGCCGAGGGCGCTCGCACAGTTCCATCATCGCTACCCGGGCGTTACGCTCGCCCTCCGCACCGGTCTCATCGCCAACCTGCTCGGTGACCTGGACTCCGGCACCATCGACGTGGTCCTCGGTCCCATCCACGCGGACCTGCCCGCCCGCTTCGCCGCCGAGCCGCTGGTGGCCGAGAGCCTCCTGCTCGTGGCGCCGCCAGGCCGGCCGCTGCCCGCGTCCCAGCCGGTGACTCTGGCCGCGTTCTCCGAGGAGCCGTTCGTGTGCCTGCCCGCCAGCAGCGGCCTGCACGCCATCCTGGTCGCCGCGGCCGGCGCGGCGGGCTTCACGCCGCGCATCCAGTTCGAGACGTACAGCGCCGCCAGCGTGCGCGAGCTTGTCGCCGCGGGCCTCGGGGTCGCGCTGCTCGCCGAGTCAGCGGCGCACGCGCCCGGGCCGGCCGTTCAGGTGCATCGGCTGCAGCCCGCGCCGGAACATCCGCCTATCGGCGTGATCCAGGCGCGCGGCCGGACCCCGAGCCCGGCGGCCCGGGCCTGGCAGCAGCACCTGGACCAGGCCTGCGGGCGCCCCGCACCCTGACCAAGGGCCCCCTGGTCGGTGGCCCCGTGGTCGATGGCACCCTGACCAGGGCATGGCAGGATGAGTCCCCGTGACCGTCACGGAGCACTTCAGTCACAGCGAGGTTCACGCGCGTGATCAGGGGAGATAACACAGCGGCGATGATGCGTGAGCAGGTCATGCTCGCCGGTTACACGACGCTGGGGCTCGGCGGCCCGGCCACGCGCTTCATCGAAGTCGGCAGCGATGATCAGGTCGTCGCCGCGGTGCGCGGCGCGGACGCCGACGGCGAGCCGGTTCTCGTGCTCGGCGGCGGCAGCAACCTGGTCGTGGCCGATGCGGGCTTCCCCGGCACCGTGGTGCACGTGGCTACCCGCGGCGTGGGGATCACCGCCGCGGATGATGGCGTCGTCGTGGCCGTCGCGGCGGGTGAGGACTGGGACTCGCTGGTGCAGCGGTGCCTAGCGGAGGGCCTGTCCGGGGTGGAGTGCCTGTCCGGCATACCCGGCCTGGCCGGTGCCACGCCCATCCAGAACGTCGGCGCCTACGGCCAGGATGTCTCCGAGACGATCATCGCCGTGCGTGCCTACGACCGGCTGCTGGACACGGTCGTGGAGCTGGCCAATGCCGACTGCGGCTTCGGGTACCGGACGAGCGCGTTCAAGCGCAGCGCCGAGGCTGGCCGTGGCGCCGCGGGGGACGGCCGGGGCGGGGCGAGCCGGGGGGCGGCGATGAACCCGGCCGCCGCGACCGGGCGGTTCGTCGTGCTGGGCGTCACGTTCCGGCTGGCCCGGGATCCGCTGTCGGCCCCGGTCCGCTACGGCGAGCTGGCCAAGGCGCTCGGTGTCGGCGAGGGCGGGCGGGTGCCACTGGGCGACGCGCGCGCCGCCGTGCTCGCCTTGCGCCGGGGCAAGGGGATGGTGCTGGACCCGGCCGACCCGGATACCCGCAGCGCAGGCTCGTTCTTCACCAACCCGGTCCTGGGCCCCCGGCAGTTCGCCGAGGTGAAGCGCAAGGCCGCGGCCAGGTCGGGGAAAGCGGGCCAGCAGATCAGCGTCCCGCATTTCCCGGCCGCGGACGGGCAGGTGAAGATATCGGCCGCGTGGCTGATCGAGCAGGCCGGCTTCAGCAAGGGATACACGGAGGATGGGAGGGCGCGGATCTCGTCCAAGCACACGCTGGCGCTGACCAATCCTGGCGGTGCCAGCACCGCCAGCCTGGTCAGGCTGGCCAGCGAGATCAGGAATGGCGTCCGGCAGGCCTTCGGTGTCGAGCTGGCCAACGAGCCGGTCCTGGTCGGCGCCGCTCTCTGAGCGTGTGTGGCTACCTGGAATGGCTGCGGCGGTGAGCGATCGCCATCCGCACCGCGACCGCGACCCCGGCGATCAGCAGCGCCGGGCACGCCGTGGCGCCCAGCCACTCCCACCAGCCGGTACGCGGGTTCGTCGCCACCAGGATGATGAAGAACAGCGCCGGCCAGAAGAAGATCCCGGCTGCAACGGTGATCGCCATCTGCTTGACGGCCCACCGCTCGCCGGCCCGCATCGCCGCCAGCGTATCGGCGGCGGGCACATCGAGTTGCCCGGTCACGACGCCTGGCGGCGCTTGTCGGGTTCCCACGGGGGATCACCGGGCTTCCACGGGGGTATCTCGCCCGCCGCGACCTGCCTGTGGTACTCGGCCAGATCCTGCTTGTCGATCCCGTACCCGACGAACACGATGCCGAGGCCGGCCAGCACAAGGACGATCATGAGCACCAAGAGCGCCACGATGACCGGCCTTGATGCCTGCGCAATGGCCGCCACCAGCATGACGAGGAGTATCGAGAGCCCTGCCCACATCAGCCGGAAGCCATTCCTCGAGACGCGACCGCCCCGGGTCTGCCAGCGCCCCTTCATATGCCCACTATCCCACCGCGGACTGTGATCCGCGAGCGTCCGGTCCCTGGCGCGCAATGGGCGTGCGACCGGGATCCACGATGCCTCGCGCCCATCTCAGGAACCATTCCCGGGCCCGCGCGAGATGATCTTGATCGCACGGGCGAACGCGTCGATGTCGGGAATGGCGCGCTGCAGCCGGTCCAATCCCCAGAAGAACGTGAACAGCCGCAGGTCGGTCTCGTGCTCCTCGGAGCGCCAGGCGTAATCCAGGTAGCCGTGGATCGCCGACCCGTCGCCGCCGCGCCGGTACTGCAGGGCCCGCAGGCCGGTCCCCAGGTGGTCGGTGGTGAACTCCTCCACGATCGGCTTCTCGACTGCGGTCGGCTCGTCAGCGTGGACCAGCAGACGGAGTTGCTGGTCCCGCGGGCCCTGCATGGCCCAGATCCCCAGCTGCACCGGCAGCGGCATCATCCGCGGGTCTGGCAGGTGGATGAACGCCATGTGGCAGTGCCCGGCGGTGTAGATGTCCGTGTGGATCGCCGACAGCATGCCGGCGAGGGTGTCGATCTCGTCCTTTCCGTGCTCGAGTCCGGAGGACTTCCACCACAGCGCTGCGGACTCCGCCGCCCACGACTCGCGGTCCTCGCCCTCGGGGAAGACTGGCAGGCACGGGATCCAGGTCAGCGTGGTCAGCGCGGCGCGGTCGACGTCCACCCATCCCTTTTGGCTGGCCAGCTTCCAGGCCAGGGTCACCGCCAGGCTTGCCGCTGCCTTCCCCGGCTGGCCGCCGGCGGAGCTCATTCCCACCTCCACCGCCAGGTCATCATCATCGCGTCGAACAGCTCGACCAGAACCCGGGCGTAGGCGTCGTCCGGGTCCCCGCCGCCGATCGTGGAGAAGGCCACCGCCAGGTAGCGGTCGGCATCCCCCGGCACGGCCAGCACGTAGTCCACCCGGCGAGAGCCGTGCTCGGCCTGCTGCGACGGGTCGGCGCGCGCGGTCCGCTCGGTGCGGGCCCCGATCGCGCCGGCCACGGTCACCGCTCGCGAGTCCTCGCCGGAGGCGAGGTTCGCGATCATGTGCGCCGGGTCGATATCCTCCACCGAACCCAGGCTCAGCTCCGATACCAGGAACGACGCTGGGACCGGGATCCCGCGCACCAGGCCCACCGGGAGGTAGATGTCGGTCGCGGCCTTCCGGCGCGCCTCGCCCACCGCCGCGCGAAGCCGGCGCTCCAGCTCGATGCGGTAGGCCGTCAGCGTGTCTCGCGGCTGGCTCTTCGAGAACTGGCGGACCACGCCGCGGGAGATCTTCGCGATCGCCTCGTCGGAGCCGCGCCGCACCGGGATGTGCTGCCACCCCGGCGGCAGCACGATCGTGTACCCGATGGCGCGCCGCTGCGCTGTACCGTGCTCGGCCGTGACCGCGGTTTCCGGTTCAGCATGCCGGGTCAACGGCTTACCATCCTCCGCCGAGGGACCAGCGGAATAGCGTGGCCGCCGGGCCCAGCGGGGTGAACTGCGCCGCGTTCACGATGGCGTTCGCCTGCCCGGTCGTCAGCCCGCCGTCGGTGGTCGTGAACTCCTCTACCCGGTCCCACGCACCGCTGATCACGGGAATGTTCACCCGGAAGACCGGTCCGCCGGCGTTGTTGAACTGCCCGCCGGTGCCGATCAGGCCCGACAGGGCGCCGCCCATGCTCAGCCCGCCGGCCACCCGGAGCGCGTTGAGGGCGCGAGTCCCGTTGACCAGAGTGCTTGCGACGTCCGGGTTGGCGCCGTACCGCGCGGCGATGGTGGCGATCTTGTTGAAATTCTCGAAGTCGTCGAGGCTGCCGCCCGCCTTGACGGCGCTCCAGACGCTGTTGAGGTACCCGACCTTCTCGGCGTCCAGCGCCAGGTCCGGGATGTCCTCTGTGGCAAATTGCGAGGCGACCTCGAGGGCCCTTCCCTCGCCGATGAGCCGGCCGACGGTGCTGCCGAAATACTTCTGGACGTATTCTTCGGCTGTGGCGGCGCGGTCCGCATCGAGGGCCGCCTGGCCGGTCTCCGAGGCGCCCTTCGCGGCGACCTCCAGCGCACCGCTGAAGTACTTGCTCGCCCCGAAGGTGACCAGGGCCAGCACGTCAAGGGCGAAGTCGAGCCAGGATCCGTTGCCGGTGGCGGCGAGCACGCCGCGACCGATGGCGGCCAGCAGCGTCGCGGCGAAGGCGACCATCAGCAGCGCGTCGAGGATGTCAAGGCCGGGGATGAACAGGCAGACGATGGCCAGGACCGTCGCGAGGATCTCCAGGCCCTCGCAGATGTCCTGGATCAGCCAGGCGTAATGCCCGATGAAGCTCTTGAACTTGTCCCACCAGGAGTCCTTGACCCCGTCATGGATCGCGTCCTCGATCTTGTTCTTGGTGTCGCCGGCCTTCTGGTCGCGGTAGGAGGTCGCGTTGTCCAGCATCGTCCGCGCCGCCGCCAGGTCCGAGTTGGCCTGGCTCAGTGCCTTGCTCCGGGCCTGATCGGCCTGCTTGTCCTGCGGGGTCTCCTTGTCGCCAGGCGCCCGGCTGATCGGCTGGCTGGACCGCTGCCGCCCGGCCGCGTCCTGCGCCTGGGCCAGCGCCTTCAGCGACTGCGACTGCGCGTACTCGAGTTCCGGCACCCAGCCGCCGAGCGCGGCCGATGTTTTCTGGTAGCGGCCGACCACCTTGTCCAGGTTGTCCGCCACGTCGGAGGACGCCGACTTCAGCTTGTCGACATGCAGGCCCTTCTCCACCGAGTGGCCGGTCGCGATGGCCCGCAGCCGGGCGACCTGGCCCTGGATCTCCTGGGCCACGGACGACAGGTGCGCCGCCTCCTGGCCGATCCGCTGCGGGTCGCCCGGCACTGGGTCGGAGTCCGCCAGCGGCGACCAGTCCGTCGGTCGTGCCATGATCCGCCCCTAACGTTCCTCGCGCCTGCCCGGCCGCAGTTGCCCGGACCACCTGGCCTGGCGAGCGTCGTGTGATGACTCCAGCCATGACGAACGCACTGGCCCGCCGCTGCCTCCGGGCCCGGTCCGCATGATTCCCCTCGCTGCCGGAGCCGAGGCCGGGCGGTGCACCGCGGTCAGCCAATGCGACGGTAGACATGGTGCCCGGATACCGGGCCTTAGGCAAGCCAAAAGGCCTAAATCACCACAACGCCATTTCCCCGGCGCCGCGGCTACTTCTTCCCCGTCACCTGGTTCTGCAGGTCGGTGTCGTACTCGTTGGTCTGGGTCCGGACCTCGTGCACGTTCTTGGCGAGCGCTTCCATGGACTCGGTTATCTTGCCGCGGTGGTAGTTCCAGTTGCCGGCGAAGCTGTTCATGGCCCCGGCGATGTCGCCGGACCCATAGGCGCCCGTGTAACCCTGTTCCTGCCCCTTGATGCCGTCGAACTCTTTCTTCAGGCCGGTCAGCGTGTTCTCGACCTGCTCAAGCAGGGCGTAATCAACCACGAAATCCGCCATGATCGCAGTCTCCTCTGTCTCCGGCCGGAGCCGGCCACCCCTTCCAGGACGGGTCATCTCCGGCCAGGGTCGCCGAACCGTAGACATCCTGCCCCCGGTGCCGACGGCGGGCAAGTGGATCGGCGGTATCGGCTGGCGCGCCATTTGCCAGAATTGCGAGATCGGTTGCGGGACACTCTGGCAGATGTCATTCTTCGTTGCGATATCACACGAGGCGCCACCGGGGGTTGAGGCTCCTGCGCAGGCGAGAGCCGCTGCGGACCGCCCGGCGAGTCCGTCCGGTACCTTGCTGCTGCAGTTCGGACAGCTCGCTGCTGCGGCAGGTAGGACGGACAACGAGATCGGACTCGAGACCGAAGGGAGCCAGCAGTGGCAGACGTCACCTTGAGCTACGCCGAGATGCAGCAGGTGAAGACCGTTTTCGAGCGGGACGCCCAGCAGATGGAGACCGCGCTCAGGAACCTGGTGAAGCTCGTAAACCAGCTGACCAGCGGTCCCTTCAAGACCGACAAGGCCAGCCCGGCGTTCGTTCAGGCTTACCAGAATATCGACAAAGGCGGCATGCAGGTCATGCAGGGCATCGAGGGCCTGGGCAAGTTCCTCGGCGCTGCGGTGGAGGGCGCCCAGCAGCTGGACCAGCAGCTGGCGCAGCAGCTCTCCAAGGGCTGAGCGGGGGGTTCCGGGCCATCGGGGTCCGGGGTGTCCCCAGGGGGCCACTATGCCCCCAGGCAGCACCGTGCGCTGGACGAAGAGGGGTGCCACCACCAGGCGGGACCCCTCCTTCGTCGCGCTCGGGCATGATGGGGCACGAATGACCGCCGGAGGATGAGATGCGGCTGGCGCTTACCGTCGTCTCGCCGGCATCGCGGGCCGGCGCGAACCTCGTCCTTGAGGCCGAGGCGGAGACCGAGGTCGGGGTCGTGGCCGACGAACTCGCCAAGCTCGCCGTGGGCGCGATCGCGCCCTTCCAGGCGGCGGGCGCGGGCGGCACCGGGGATGCGCGTGTGCTGCGGTTCCCCGATCCGCGGGTGCAGGCTGACGGCCATGCCGCGGTGTTCGTGGGCGGCCGGCCGGTCAGTCCGCAGCTGACCCTGGGCGAGTCGCCGCTTCGCGAGGGCTGCGTGGTCAGCCTCGGCGATGCGGCGGGCTGCGTGCCGCCGGAGCCCACCGGGATCGTGGAGATCCGGGTGGCGGGCGGGCCGGCGGCGGGGACCGTGCACCGGCTGAACGTCGGGCAGGCCGACATCGGCCGGGGTCCGCTCGCGCACATCCGGGTCGACGACCCGGAGCTGCCGGACCACGCGGTCCGGGTGACCGTGGACCGCCACGGGGCGGTAGAGGTGGCCCCGTTCGACGGTGTGCCGGCGACACTTGACCGCACGCCGCTCACCGCGGCCGCGGGCTGGCAGCCGGGAATGCAGCTGGCCGTCGGGGCCAGCCTGCTCGACCTCGGGCCGTATGAGCCGCCGGACGCCGCACTCGAGCCATCCGAGGACGGGGCCGGCCTCGACTTCAACCGGCCGCCGCGGCTGCTGCCGCCGCGGCGAGAGACCCGTTTCCGGCTACCGGCGCCGCCGGGCAGGCAGGACCGCCGCCCGCTGCCGATCCTCATGTCGATCGTGCCGCTGGCCATGGGCCTCGGCGGCTACTTCATGTTCAAATCGCCGTACATGCTGCTCCTCATGGGGATGAGCCCGGTGATGATGGTCGGCCAGTACATGTCCGACCGCAAGCAGGGCCGGAGGTCGCACGCGCGGCAGCAGGCCGACTACCGCGACCACAAGGCACGCATCGAGCACGACGCCCAGGCGGCGCTGGATGCAGAACGGGTCCAGCGCCGCAGGGACTGCCCGGACCCCGCGACCGTGCTGACCATCGCCTCGGGGCCGCGCCGCAGGCTCTGGGAGCGCCGCCGCAGCGACCCTGACTACCTGCTGCTCAGGATCGGGACCGCGGACCTGCAGTCCGCCGTGGTGCTCGAGGACCCGACCCAGGACGAGCACCGGCGCAACGTCACCTGGGACATCCCGGACGCTCCGGTCACCGTGGCGCTCGCCCACCGCGGCGTGCTCGGCGTGGCCGGACCCGGCGACGTGCCGCGGTCGGTCGGCCGATGGCTGCTGGCCCAGGCCGCGACCCTGCACAGCCCCAACGACCTGCAGCTCTGCGTGCTCACCGACTCGGCGGGCGAGGCCAGCTGGGACTGGGTGCGCTGGCTCCCGCATTCCCGCCCGGCCGACGGCCAGAACGCCAACGTCCTGATCGGCAACGACGCGGAGACCGTGGCGGCCAGGATCGGGGAACTGCTGGCCGCGGTGACTGCCCGGCAGAAGGCCCGGCGCGAGGCCGCGGGCCCAGTCGATTTCCGGCAGGGCGAGACGATCATGATCCTGGACGGCTCGCGGCGGCTGCGCTCGATGCCGGGGATCATCCAGCTGCTGCGCGAGGGGCCGGACGTCGGAATCCACGCGATCTGCCTGGACGCCGAGGAGCGGCTGCTCCCGGCGGAGTGCCAGGCCGTCGCCGTCGTGGACCGGGACGGGCTGCGCGTCCAGCAGACGGGCGAGCCGACCATCCGCATGGTGCGGCCTGACCACGTCACCACGTCCTGGTGCGCCCGGCTGGCCCGCGGCCTCGCGCCGGTCAGGGACGTGAGCGACGACGAGGAGGCCGCCGGGCTCCCGGAGTCCAGCCGGCTGCTCGACGTGATGGGCCTGGAGCCGCCGGCGGCCGACGCGCTCGCCCGGCTGTGGCGTTCGGGCGGGCGGAGCACGCTCGCGGTCGTAGGCGAGTCCTTTGACGGGCCGTTCGGGATCGACCTGCGCCGGGACGGCCCGCACGGGCTGATCGCGGGAACCACCGGGTCCGGCAAGTCGGAGCTGCTGCAGACGATCGTCGCCTCGCTCGCGGTCGCCAACCGGCCGGACGCGATGACATTCGTGCTCGTGGACTACAAGGGCGGCAGCGCTTTCAAGGACTGCGTGCACCTGCCGCACACCGTGGGCATGGTGACCGACCTGGACACGCACCTGGTCGAGCGCGCGCTTGAGTCGCTGTCGGCGGAGCTGACCAGGCGAGAGCACATGCTGGCGGCCATCGGCGCCAAGGACATCGAGGACTACACCGACGCGGCCGACCGCGGGGCCGGCGTGCCGTCCCTGCCGCGGCTGCTCCTCGTGATCGACGAGTTCGCCTCCATGGCACGCGACCTGCCGGACTTCGTCACCGGCCTGGTGAACATCGCCCAGCGCGGCCGGTCGCTGGGCATCCATCTGATCCTCGCCACCCAGCGGCCATCCGGCGTGGTCTCCGCGGAGATCCGGGCCAATACCAACCTGCGGATCGCGCTGCGGGTCACCGACCCGACGGAGAGCAGTGACGTGATCGACGCGCCGGACGCCGCGCGGATCTCCAAGGCCACGCCGGGGCGGGCCTACGTCCGGCTCGGTCACTCCTCCCTCGTGCCGTTCCAGGCCGGACGGGTCGGCGGCCGCCGCCCCGGGGCCGCCGGCCAGGTCACCCGCCGCCCGTGGGTCACGAGGCTGGACTGGCCTCAGCTTGGCCAGCGCGCGTTGGCCCGCCCGGAGGGGCCCGCGGTCAGGGAAGAGGACATCACCGACCTGAAGGTCCTCGTTGCGGCCATCACCAAGGCCAACGAGGCCCTGCGGCTGCCCGCGCAGCACAGCCCGTGGCTGCCGGCCCTGCCCCCGTCCCTGCTGCTGGCTGACCTGAGCGTGCCGGAGGCCGTCGCCGGCGAGTTGCCGCCGATCCCGTACGCCGTCGATGACCTGCCGGCGCTGCAGGAGCAGCGGGCCGCGGTGATCGAGCTGCCGGAGTTCGGGCACATGCTGGCCGCGGGCGCGTCCCGTACCGGGCGCTCGCAGCTGCTGCGGACCATCGCGGGCTCGATCGCCACCCGGATCAGCTCCGCCGACGTGCACATCTACGGCATCGATTGCGGGAACGGTGCGCTGCTCGCCCTCAGCCGCCTGCCGCACACCGGCGCCGTCGTCACCCGCACCGAGACCGAGCGGGCTACCCGGCTGCTCACCCGGCTCACCCAGGAGGTCGCGCGGCGCCAGGAACTGCTCGCGGCCGACGGCTTCGCCAGCTGCACCGAGCAGCGCGCGGCCGCCGACCCGGAGCAGCGGATGCCGCACATCGTGGTGCTCCTGGACCGCTGGGAGGGCTTCCTCACGTCGCTGGGCGAGATCGGCAGCGGCGACCTCACCGACCATGTCTACAAGCTGCTGAGCGAGGGCGCCAGCGCCGGCGTCCACCTCATCATCACCGGTGACCAGCGGCTCGTGGGCGGCAAGATCGGCTCGGCGACCGAGAACAAGATCGGCTTCAGGCTCGCCGACAAGACCGACTTCTCGCTGCTCGGCGTGACCACCCGCAAGGTACCTGGGGATATGCCGCCGGGCCGCGCGCTGCGGAACGAGACCGCGATCGAGACGCAGGTCGCGCTGCTGGCCCCGGACGCGTCCGGCCAAGGGCAGGCGGCGGCGCTCGCCGCCATCGCGCAGGCGGCATCGCAGCGGGACGCTGGCGTGGCGAAGGCGCTGCGGCCGTTCCGGGTCGACGTGCTGCCCGCGCGGATCACGTTCGGGGAGGCGTGGCAGCTCCGCGACCCGGCCCGCGCCGCTGGGCCGCTGATCGGCCTGGTGGGGGTGGGCGGCGACGAGCTCACTGCGCGCGGCCCTGACCTGGGCGCGGGCCTGGCCGCGTTCGTGATCGCCGGGCCGATGCGGTCCGGGCGCAGCACGGTGCTGGTGTCGATGGGCCGCTCGTTCCTGGCCGGAGGCGCGCAGCTGGTGCTTATCACCCCGCGCCCGTCGCCGCTGCGGGCGCTGGCCGGCGAGCCCGGTGTGGTCGCTGCGATCGAGGCTGCTGAGCTGTCCTCCGCGGACTTCACCGCCGCCGTGGACCGGTTCACCGGGCCGGGGGTGGTGCTGATGGACGACGCCGAGATGATGAAGGACTGTGCGTGCGGAGACGAACTGGCCGAGCTGATGAACTTCGGCGCCGACCGCCAGCGGGCGCTGGTTCTCGCCGGGAACTCCAGTGATATCTGCAGCGGGTTCGGCACCTGGCAGACCGACGCGAAGAAGGCCAGGCGGGGGTGCCTGCTGGCGCCGCAGGACTTCACCGACGGCGATCTTATCGGCACCCGGATACCGCGCGACCTGATGGGCAAGCCCATCCAGCCGGGACGCGGCCTGCTGCACCTGGGCGACGGCCAGCTGATCACCGTCCAGGTACCGCTGGACTGAGCCCGGTGGATTGAGCACAGGCGGCGCAGGGGCAGAATCGAGCACATCATGAACATCCGCAGCAATCCCCGTGCCGTCGCGGCGGCGAAGCAGATTGAGGCCCGCACCGGGTTCGACGTCCTGGACGAGTCCCAGGTCGAGCACGCGATAGCGCTCAGCGCCCGGCAGCGCGCCCGGGCGGCCCGGCAAGCCGTGATCTCCGGTGCCCTGGCGGCCGCGATCATCGTCGCTTTGGTGGTCGCGAACGTGCTCGGCCACGTCGATACCTACGCACTCGTCCTGGCCGCGGTGCTGCTCGTGATCAACCTGGCCCGGATGGCGCACGCGCTCTGGTCCGCGCGGCGCTTCGCCCGGATCCCCCGGAGCATCGAGGTCGCGCTGGCCGAGGTGCGCGCGGCCGGCCGCATCGGCCTGGAGCAGGACCGCGCGCAGTGGAACTGAGCGGTGTTACGGGAAGTGAGCACCTGCACCGTTGGCGAACAGCGCCGCGAGTGCGCTTGCGATCATGAACGGGCCGAAAGGGACCTGTGACTTCCTGGTCGCCCGCCG
>Ga0137385_10001443_pt1 | contig 19939 bp, 15 predicted proteins | sample SagtaG_FD_104921 | JGI IMG/M metagenome (GOLD analysis project Ga0137385, IMG submission 104921) | Vadose zone soil microbial communities from Sagehorn Ranch, Mendocino, California, USA - Sage2_R_80_16 metaG | ecosystem: Environmental > Terrestrial > Soil > Vadose zone | place: USA: California... | reverse complement strand
GCCTCCTTGGCATACCGATCAAGTGTCGCGGGCCCTTCTTTACAGAAGAAGAACTGCGCGTGCTGGTGACTGTGGGTGAGGAGGAAGGTGTTCTCGAAGAAGAAGAGACCGAGATGATCCACAGTATCTTCGAGTTCGCAGATACCACCGTGCGTGAAGTGATGATTCCGCGCATAGATATGGTGACGCTGGAAGCCAATGCCACCATCGATGATGCCGTCGATGTTGCCTTGCAGGGAGGACTTTCGCGTATCCCCGTATATGAAGAGACTATCGATAATATCATCGGTATCTTGTACACCAAGGATATGCTCAAGCAGTTGCGTGAAGGCCATCATACCCAGCCCGTACGTGACCTTGTCCGTCCGGCGTACTTTGTGCCTGAGACGAAGAAACTGGATGATTTGCTCCGTGAAATTCGCCGGGAACGGAAGCACATCGTGATAGTCGTGGATGAATACGGCTCTGTGGCTGGCCTTGTCACCATCGAGGACCTTGTTGAAGAAATCGTCGGAGATATCAAAGACGAGTACGACCTTGAGGAGAGCCTCTATGAGCAAATCAATGAGGATACATACGTCTTTGACGCAAGGATCAGCATCCACGATTTCAATGATATTATGGAGACACACCTGGACGACGAGGATTATGACACCCTGGGTGGTTTTGTCTTAGCCAAACTCGATAAAATCCCCAATGTGGGCGATACAGTCACATTTGAGGATTTGACCTTTACGGTGTTAACGACACGTGGACGCCGCATCATGAAGGTTAGGGTAGAGCGTACTCAACAGCAAAAGACTCAACCAGAGCAAATAGAGGGACAATCTGCTCCGTTACTTCTTCTTCCAGCCGAATCGAACGAAGAAGCGGAGCATAGGCAGCGAGATGAAAGTAGGGCGGCATCCGAACGTTCTTCCCGTTATGGGTTTCGAGGAGCCTGACCTATGATGCCAACTTTTGCTGCTCTGCCCCGCACTGTGCGCATCGTCGAAGTTGGGCCACGCGATGGCCTGCAGAACGAAAAGGCTCAGGTTCCCACCGAGCAGAAAATCCAGTTCATCACCCTGCTCGCTGAAGCAGGATTTCCCGTTGTCGAAGCAACATCCTTTGTCAGTCCACGGGCTATTCCTCAATTAAGCGATGCCAGTGCTGTTATGGCTGCTCTGAAGCCTTTCCCGGGTGTTCAGTATTCCGCTCTGGTCCCCAATCTGAAAGGGATGGAGCGTGCAGTGGCTGCTGGTCTTCGCTCTGTCGCCGTCTTCACTGCTGCCAGCGAAAGCTTCACCCGTCATAACATCAATGCTACCATTGCCGAGAGCCTGGCAAACTTTCGCCCGGTCGTCGCACTGGCCCGACAGGAAGGTATACCTGTGCGAGGCTACATCTCGACCGTCTTTGGCTGTCCCTACGAGGGCGCAGTCGCCCCACGGCAGGTGCTCTCAGTAGCACAGGCCCTACTGGAGATGGGTATCGACGAACTCTCACTTGGCGACACTATTGGTGTAGCAACCCCAAACCAGGTTGTAGATGTACTCAGCCTGTTGCTCAACGAAGGCGCTATTCCCATCGAACGCCTGGCCGTTCACTTCCACGATACACGCGGCACCGCCCTTGCCAATGTACTGACTTCCTTACAGTTAGGCATCAGTATCATTGACTCCTCAGCAGGTGGTCTTGGTGGCTGCCCCTATGCTCCTGGAGCGGCAGGCAATCTAGCAACCGAAGACCTGCTTTATATGCTGCATGGCATGGGCATTCAGACGGGGGTGGACTTAGAGAAGGTGGTTGCCGCTACGAGCTTTATTGCTCCCTGGCTGGGGCATGCTCCAACCAGTAAGTATTACCAGGCGGCTTGTTCTGTTTGAGGAATGCATTTCTCACACAGGCGTGTTCCTCGCAGGTTTTGTGCTATCTCCTTGTTTATGTCCTTCCAGATAATGAATTGCCGCTACCAATTGTGCATCCCCGCTCTTGAGAATTTGCTGCTCTGTCAGATGGTCTGCATTCTCATCGTTGGGGATGAGAGGGTCTGTGTTCAAGGGTACTACCTGGTCAGGTGTAATGCCCTGATCTCGAATAAAGTGACCCTTGGGTGTGAGCCACTCACTTGTGCCAAGCAGAATAGCGGAGCCATCGTCAAAATCAAACTCTCGAAGCACTGTGCCCGTCCCGAACGTCTTCACCCCTATAATGTACGCCCGTTTGTTATCTTGCAATGCCCCGGAAACAATCTCTGCGGCACTGGCCGTATTATTGTTTACCAGCACAACGATAGGAATGTTCGTATCTATAGGATTTCCGTTCACAGGATAAGGAGTGCGTGTCCCCGAACTATCCTGCTCCAAGAGCACATTTCCACTTGCCAGAAACTCACTTGTTGTGTCGATGGCCTCCTGCAGATAGCCACCTGGATCGTCACGCAGATCAAGAATAAGGCTCCTGGCTCCCATCTGTTTTGCTTTTATAAGCGAGGCCTTGAGTTGATCGGAGACCCCATCGGCGAATTGGACGATTTGAATGTGCGCGATATGATCCTCAGCGATATAGTGCATGAAGACATTCGGAACCTTGATCACTGCCCTTACGATAGAAAAGGTCAGTGTCTGGTGTGTTGATGGACGTTGCACAGTGACAGATACCTCTGTGCCAGCGTTCCCACGGATGAGATCGCTGATAGCATTTATATCCTTGCCAACAACACTCTTGCCATCAACTGCAACAATAATATCCCCATGTTTCAAACCAGCCTTTTCTGCCGGGGAGCCAGGAATAGTCGACTTAATGATAATCTGGTGGGTTGTCTGATCCTGGCGGAGATAGATGCCAATACCCGTGAATGAACCTTTGAGTGAATCATGTTCAGCCTGCACGTCCTGGGGAGTCAGGAAACGAGTGTGACCTTTATCGTGGAGCACATCGAGCAAAGCCCGAATAGCCTGGTAGGACATCTGCTTGTAGTCCACTGCCTTGCGATCAACATAGTTCTGATCGATGGTTGACCATGCCTGTTGAATAAGGTGAGCATAGTATTGTGATTGGTCGTTCGCATAGTATGAAGCTATAGATGCCTGGTGGCTAAACCAGCCACCCACGAAGGCAACCACGACCAGGGCAACAGTGACTATAACCTGCCCAAATATCCGTCTGCCACGCCGTGGTGGTGCTTCAGGAAATGATTGTGGTCGTACAGGTTGTTGCCGGGGAAAAGGGCCGTTGCCTGGTGCTGGATAGCCTGGAAATGGAACAGAACGGTATCCAGAGGCATCTTGCGGCGATGATTGATCAGGTAGACGAGATGAGTCAGGCTGATTTGGTAGATGAGTATCATCTTGCTCAGGTTGTTCATAGTAGCTTGGATCATCGTAGCTGCTCACAAATGGCCTCCATTGCGTTGCTTTATAAGCAAAAAAGGGGGTGTAGTTAGTGAAAACTACACCCCTATAGATCTCTTGCCAGGGATAACTCAGTGTGTCTCCAACAATTTGGATTATACAGTATCAAAACCTGATGTCAAATGTGACAAGCACATTGCTCACCAGTCCGTTTAGACAGCAAGCCGTCTGGGCACAACTGCTGGTGCCTCTGTCCCCTGCCCGAAGGAGTCGGGGAATGCTTTACGCAAGATATTGTAAGAGCCATTAATATCGGCGTGAATGCGTCGTCCATCTGAGGCTCGATATAAGCCCCGGTGCTCTCGTTTCCCGCTAAAACGAGGTTTCTCTTTCCGCTTCGGGTCATATGCCGGGATCCGATCCCGGTCGAGAAAGCTGGCCTGGCTCGTGTAGCTTTCCTCAACGATGACGACCTCTATCCCAACGAGCTTCGCCTTGTAGGTGAGCATCTCGATGAAGCGCGCGTGGGGGATTTGGACAAACGCTTGATTGTTGCGCTTGCCCATCTCTATGTCTTGTTTCCAAAGCGGGTTTTTCCCCACGCAGAGCGTGCCAATCCCTTCCTTTACCAGCAGATCAATGATGCGACGGCTGGCCGTGTGCAAATACGCATGGACGCGGCGGGTACGCTTCGTCGTGATCCGATCAAGCTGGCGCGAGGTGAAGCGCCTGGCTTTGGCAAGCTTCTTTTGGTGATGCTCGCGTTGTTTGTTGTAATACTGATTCAGGTGTTTGAGTGGGCGTCCATTGATGAGCAAAGGCTGAAAGCCTGGTTTGGTCGAGGTGCAGGCCGCCAGGGTATTCACGCCGAGATCGAGAGCGGCGACCTGGGTAGGATCGACCGCCGCTGGCGTTTCCGCTCGTCTGTAGACGACCTCCACCACATAGCCGTCGAGTCTTGGCACAATGCGCACCTGATCGATCGTTTGGCGCGTTTGTTTCGTGGGGATTTCGATGAAGAGGCCAGAAGGGGCAATCATCCCGCGTTTTAAGGCCTTTTTCGAGATGGCCTGCAGGTCGTAGATCAGCAGATTGCGCCCTTTTTGCTTGTCTTTGTACTTTGGCAATTTAGGACGCCCCACAAATTGCGAGGGATCTTGCTGGTAGGCTTGATTTCCCTTGAAAAAGGCGATCCAGTTCTGGTGCAGTTGAATCAAAATGGAGTTGGACACTTTGCGAGGCAGGGCGCAGTAGGCTTCATGGTGCTTGAGGCGGTGAAAGATTTCCGCATAGGGCAGGTACTTTCCCTCGTGAATATACGCCTGCCGAATGTGGTAATTCGCCTGGTTGTACAGATTTTTGGATGCAAAGGCAGCGCGATCAATGGCGGCATAGCGCGCATCCGTTTTGCGAATCAGATGTTGCTCAACTAATTGCATGGCCGTCATCCCTGGCTTGAAGCTGTTCTACTTGGATCACTCCCTCGTGAAACCAGAAGGCCTTACTACAGCTAATCCCTGGTTGTTTAGCAGACTGGCTTAATTTCATACAGAAAGTCTCGCATATTTGCTCGCATTTAGCACCGTTTGCTAGCATTTCTTACAAACGTTTTCGACGCTATTGGTTCCACTGTCGGTGTCTGCTCATAGGAAAGGGCTAGTGGTTTGTCCATCGTGATTTGATGGGTGGTTCGAGCACGAGGTCTGGGATTTGCAAGGAGTGCTCTAATTTTTCACCCATCAAATACTCCTGGACAGAACACTAGCTACCCTGTGGTTTTGGCGAACTTGGCGTTTCACTGCCTTTTGGCGCAGGAGCTGGTGTTGAGGTCGTTGCTGTACTGTTTGTCGTCGCCGAAACTGCCTGGCGTTTATCATTGCTGCTAGCAGAAGGAGCTGCTTGCTTTTTCGGAGGCTCCCAACCCGGAGCGCGGGAAACAATCATCGACATCATCTTGCCTTCCATTATAGGCGGGCGCTCGATGATCGCTGATCCTTTCAGCACTTCTGCAATCTCGTCCAGCAACCTGCGGCCAATCTCTGGGTGGCGCAACTCCGCTCCACGGAACTGGACACTGACCCTTACTTTATCACCTTCAGCCAGAAACTCTTGAATCTTGCGCGTCTTTACGTCTATATCATGCTCATCTGTACGAGGACGTATACGAATGTCTTTGAGTGTGATCGTCTTCTGATGCTTACGCGCTTCGTTCTCTTTCTTTGCCTGCTCATATTTATACCGGCCGTAGTCCATCAGTTTGCAGACGGGTGGTATGGCATTGGGCGATATCTCAACCAGATCAAGATTCCGCTCACGGGCAATGTCAAGCGCACGCATGGGGGGCATGACTCCAATCATTTCCCCGTTCTCATCGATTAAGCGCACCTCGCGTGCACGAATGCGCTCGTTCACCCGCGTCTCACGTTCACGTGAACGGTCGTTCCCCCGAAAATCCCTGTTAATAGGCCGAACCTCCCTCTTTCTTTGTGAAGTAGTGCTGACTCACTTCCCAGGCAGAAGCCTGGGTCTCTAAAAACTCGTTCCTACAAATGGTAGTTCATTCTCCCTGTACGGAGTATAGTGTTCTCACCAAGCTCAATTATAATCCAACATAGAAAAATGCGCAAGCACGATGAAGGTCAGGTCTACATCTTTGAGGGTGATGTCTGGGAGGCAATGCATTGCCTCCCAGACATCACCCTCAAAGATGTAGACTTTCTCGCTTAGTATAGACGCATCGAGAGTTATTTTTATGCTATACTGAATGTACGCTACTGTTCCATAGTAGTAGGTCTTTGCGTCCCTTGAGATTTTCCTCTGTCTAGTGCAGAATCAATACACCTTTTGGGAAAAGGGGAAGAAGCGGGGACACCCCGCGCCCCGGCAGGGGGCCTGGCCCCCTGCATCCCCATTGCCAACTCGCTCTCTATGATTGTGCACTAGCTACAATAAATGAACGGATTTGACGCCAAGGGGGAAACTTATGAGCGGCGATGTGGTTGCTGGTCATTCATGGTCATCTTCAATTGTGCCTGCCCCGTTTCGTTTTTCTCCACGCCCCAACCGAGCGACTGAAATTGCCTGGCGACCCTGGGGGCCAGCCGCATTCCAGGAAGCGATACAGCAGGATAAGCCGATTTTTCTGGTTATTTCATCGTTCTGGTGTCAATGGTGTCACATCCTGGATGAGACTACGCTCTCTGAATCAAGTATCATCTCCATTCTTAACCGTGACTATGTGCCGATCCGTGTAGATAGTGATCTGCGTCCTGATGTCAATCAGCGCTACAATCAGAATGGCTGGCCAAGCGTTGTGCTCCTTTCCCCACAGGGAGAAATCCTCTGGGGAGGTGTCTATGTTCCCCCAAATCAAATGCTCTACTACCTTGGGCATGTGCGGCGATACTACAGCGAACACCGTGACGAGATTGCTGGACAGGTAGGTGAGCTCCAGGAGCGCCGCTTCACCCGCAAACTTACCAATGCACTTCCTCGAACCGGTTTGCGCACACTCCTTCAGGAAGAGCGTGCCGCACTAATGGACCTGCCCTCTCAGGCCGGGCAAGTACTACGAGAACTGTATGATGAGGAATATGGCGGATTCAAAATCCATCCGCACCTTAAATTCCCGCATCCAGAAGCACTAGAACTCTTCTTGCTGCTCTCGAAACGGAACCAGCCAGATGCTCTGGAGAAGGTATGCTATTCGTTGGAGCAAATGTGCGAGGGTGGTCTGTGGGATAAAGAAGAAGGTGGCTTTTTCCGTTACTCCGCAGCGGGTGATTGGAGCATGCCGCATACCGAGAAGATGCTTGATGAAAATGCTGCACTGCTTCGCCTGCTCCTGCTTACAGCACAATTAGATCCATCGCCTCGGTGGTATGACCTTGCACAACAATTGGTACGCTACATCAACATAACTCTGCGGCAACCTTATACAGGAGTCTTTAGTGGAAGCCAGAGTGCCGACGAGGAGTATTACGAACCAGGCCTATACTCAAGAGCCTCGCGGCGAGCACCTCCTGTTGATACCACCATCTACGCCTCCGGCAACGCCCGCATGATATCAGCTTATCTACTCGCAGCACAGGTGCTCAAAGACCCTTCTCTAGAGAGGATAGCTTTTAAGGCATTGGATTGGCTCTGTGAGCACCTGGTACATCGAAATGGTTATATGTATCACTTTATGCTCAACATGCAGCCGGGATTACCAGGACAGTTGGCCGACCAGGTATGGATGACATGTGCTCTGCTCGATGCCTATGAAGGACGCAGACAGAAGGTGTACCTGGAGACAGCTATTGCCCTGATGCACTTTGCCTGCGAAGAGCTCCTCGATGAGCAGAATGGTCTCTTCTATGATTATCCCGACATTCCCTCTGGCCAGGGCCGCCTGGCAATGCGTGAGCAACCGTTAATTGAGAATGCCCTGGCAGCAGAGTGTTTATTGCGTATGGCTGTGCATAGCAAACGCCATCATCTACATGATACTGGACTACTTGTCCTCTCCGGTTGCCTGGAAAAGTATCTCCGTGCGGGTATCCAGGGAGCTGCTTATACCTGTGTTGTGGCACGAGCTGTGGAGAATGGGTGGGTCTGATCCCTATACCCTGTTGTACTTGCGCCCACATTTTACTGTTTCGTGTTTCTTCCCGCTTCAATCTCTGCTCATAAGGAGTTTCAATTCAGTTGAGAAGAGGGAAAATCAGGGGACACCCCTGAAACCCCGCCAGGGGCCGCGCCCCTGGACCCTGCTCATAAACAACCTCTGGGGTTAAAAAGAGGGAAAATCAGGGGGCACCCCTGAAACCCCGCCAGGGGCCGCGCCCCTGGACCCCGCTCACCAAAACCCACCCATGTAAATCCCCCAGATGGGGGAGGCACATTCACCTGGGTAGGGGTTTGTGAATCGATCGTTTCCTCTTATACTTTGCATGTGAGCAATTCAGTTGCCACAACCAGCTCGGCCAGTGCCGAAAGGAGTCACCTTGATTGGCACGCTGCTTTCTTCCTGGCTCAATGCGTCCAACCGACTTACCAATTTTGCCGTTTTGCGTGCATTGGGCATGGCAACTCGCCAGGTCTCAGCAGTCTTGCTTTGGGAGCAAGGCTTCGTCTATATCCTGGCGTTTCTCCTGGGCACGGGCCTGGGGGGGTATGCTGACCATTTTCGTCGCTCCAGCCGTCTCCTTGCTCGACCTTGCCGGATCGAGTTCCCTTTACAACCCCTATGACATACCGCCTGTCCAGACTGTGATCCCATACCCGCAGCTTTTCCTCCTGTTGGGAGTGTTCGTGGCATTTTGTCTTGCAGTGCTGTTGCTCATAGCCCGCATTGTCTCGCGTCCGTCGCTCAGCCAGACCTTGCGGCTGAATGAAGATTAACGCCTGGTGTGTAAATCGACTTGTTCCCTATGCATCACCTTTGGTTGGTTGTACCACCTGCTGCGTTCGTAACATCTGTGTCAGCTTGCTCACAATATCATACCGTCCATAGGATGGCATCAGGTACACACCCTGCACCATACTCTGCGCTGCTGTCAGAAGTTCCTGTGCCAGCTTCAAACCTTCTTCGTGCCCACCTTCGCCAGCAGCACGCATACGGGCACGAACCTCGTCAGGAATAGTAATGCCGGGTACTTCGTTGTGGAGGTATTCGGCATGGCGCGAGCTATGCAGAGGAATACACCCAAGCAGCATTGGAATCGGCGGCTGCCCTGCCCGGTCTAAAAAGCGTAGCAACGGAGTCAGTTCGTAGATGGGCTGGGTCATAATAAAGTCTGCACCCGCCTCTAGCTTGCGCCGGTACTTCGCGATTTCAGCCGCAGTCTCTTCTTCTGTCATGTTTAGATTGAGCGCTGCTCCGATATGGAATGAGGCATGTGCTCCAATCGATGAGCCTGCTGCGTCATGTCCCTCATTCATACCACGTATCACTCGTATCAAGCCTACCGAATCTACATCCCATACCCCTGTCGTATTGGGATAATCGCCCACACGGAGTGGATCGCCTGTCAAAGCCAGGATATTACGGATGCCCAGGGCATGTGCTCCCAATAGCTCAGACTGCAGTGCCATCAAGTTGCGATCGCGAGTCGAGAAGTGGATGATCGTTTCAATACCGAGGTGATCCTGAATCAAGCGGGCGAGGGCTATGCAGCTCATGCGTACACGGGCCATTGGACTATCGGCGATGTTGATACAGTCAACACCGACTTTCTGCAGCATGGCCGCGCCCTCAAGTATCTTCTTTGGATTCAAACCCTTGGGTGGGTCAAGCTCGACACTTATCACGAACTCGCCTGCCGCCAGCTTCTCTTGCAGCCGGGTCTTTGTTCCCTGTTGAGGTAAGATAACTTCTTCTTCGGGTAGACCACTAGCTGTCACCTTGCCGTTAGAGCTTCCTGGAGGCTTCGATTGCGTTGTTTCTTCTGGGATAGCCATTGCAATTTGCGTACTCTGACCGTAGAGTTCATCAAGCGCTTTTCGCATCGTAGCAATATGGCGTGGAGTTGTACCGCAGCAGCCACCAATCAGTTGGACACCCGCCTGGGCAAAGCGCTGTGCATAGTCTGCGAAGTAATCAGGCGTAGCCATGTAGAAGAAGCGATTGCCTATGCGTGTAGGTAAGCCTGCATTAGGTTGGGCAGAGAAGAGGAGTGGTCGAGTCTCTGTCCCTTCAGCGTGCTCTTTAACTGCAGCAATCATTTCCTGCAGAACATCCAGTGTGGCGGCTGGTCCCACACTACAGTTCGCACCGATCACATCAACACCCAGATCATTCAGAACGATCGCCACTCTTGCTGCCGACTGTCCAGAGAGAGTATGCCCATCCTCATAGAAACTCATCTGGGCAACAATAGGGAGACCACCAGATTCTTGTGCCGCCAGTACAGCCTGCCGTAGCTCTGCCAGGCTTGAGAATGTCTCAAGAATCAGCAGGTCTGCTCCACCATCATGTAAAGCGTCGATCTGTTCGCGGAAAATGGCCCGTATTTCGCTTAAACGCTGCTCATCTGGTGCCTGTAGAGGTCGTCCTGTGGGACCAACGGCTCCGGCGACAAAGACTGGCTGACCTGATACCTCGCGTGCCTCGCGTGCCAATTTCACCGCATGGAGATTGATCTCGCGTACACGCCCTCCCAGGTTATAGGCTTCGAGTTTTGCCTGGTTGGCCCCAAACGTATTGGTTTCAATGATCTGTGCCCCGGCGCTGATATACTCACGATGAATGCTTTGAATAAGCTCTGGCTGCGTCAGGTTGAGTGCATCAAAGCATTGTTCGTAAGGTACTCCGCGTGCATAAAGGAGGGTTCCCATTGCGCCATCACAGAGCAGGGGACGTTGTTGGAGTTGTTCGAGTAGTGCGTATGCCATAGAAAATGCGCCTCCCACCAGCATGAAAAATGTCTACCTTCATCTATCTCTATTGTACATTTTTTTGCATACTTATGGAATGATGAAGTTGGGAGTGCCGGGACGCTAGCCCCTATAGGCGATTGGGACAAGTGAGCTTGTGGGCTCACAGTCCCAAAAATCTTCTTTAGTTACGGAATTTGGAAAGGTTCCCTAACAGATGTGTCATGATTGTGATACTACCTCAACGACAACTATAGCCTCGGAAAGTATTTCTCTGTTATACTTAAGTTGAAGCACCAATCTCCTAGAACGGCGGAGCAAGAGGGGCAATTTTTTGTTTCATCTCAATGCTCAGAGCGATGGCTATAGCTACCACAACCAGAAAGGAGGAGCAGAGCTTCCTCCCTGGTCTAAAGCCAGGGGTCTCCAGGGCGCTATTAGGAGTATAAAGCGAAAGTCTGCTGGTTGTAGCCTATGCTGAGAAATACAAGTACACAACAACCTCTGATTGTAGCTGTCTGTGGCGATAGTGGGTCAGGGAAAACAACTCTGATCGATGGTATGATACAGCTCTTCGGCAAAGAACGTATCACGCATATCTGTCTCGACGACTATCATATCCTTGATCGTGCAACCCGTTTGCGTACTGGTATCACCGCTCTGCGACCAGAGGCCAACAATTTTGAGCTGATGACGGAGCATCTTCGCCTCCTTGCGCGTGGAGAAGCCATAATCAAACCTATCTACGATCATAGAACGGGTACATTCGCCCCCGAACCAGGGGAAGTTCACCCAGCCGAAATAATCATCGTACACGGCCTGCATCCACTATACACGGAAGAATTGCGCAGCCTCTCCCATGTCCGCCTCTACCTTGATCCTGAGACAGTACTCTTCCGGCGCTGGAAAATTATGCGTGACAGTACCGCTCGTGGCTATACCGTCGAGCAGGTGCGCCAACAAATGAGAATCCGCCAACAGGATAGCCTGCTCTACATCCAACCGCAAAAACAGTATGCTGATATCATCATTCGCTTCTACCGGGGCAGTCTCTATTACCAGACCCGCGACCCTGCCCACCTGGACGTGCGCCTGATCGAAGCAAAGCATGCCCCCAAGATAGATCTTTCTGATGTTTTAGAAGTCTCACTGAACGGTGCCCGACCAGCCTTACGACTGATTGAAGAAGAGTATGATGGCGTCTTGCGTGACGTGCTGGAGATCGATGGATGCATCTCTCATCAAAAGGCATGCGAACTCGAAGACTGTATCTGGGCACATATGGAGGAGGCCAATCACCTTCGCCCCGATCGTTTAGGAATGTTGGGCCTGTTCCATGTCGGGAATACGCTGCGCCAGAGTGATCCTTTGGCTCTGACTCAGTTGATTGTACTATATCATGTGGTCAGTGCAAGGAATAGGATGGCTTCAGGGGAGGTTTTGGAGCATTAGACCACAGTAATTAGTAGCAAGCCTTTTGTCTAACCAATCTCACCCCCACCGCACCCACAACAGCGCATCATATATCTGCACCTGCCACACCTTCCATGAGTGATACCCCTGCTGCACATCAAAATAGTAATGCATATGCAACTTCCCAAGTTCCTGCACAAACTGTTGAGAGTAAGCGTAGTAAGGTTGATCTTTCGTGGCTGCGCCAATATACAACTGAAGCTTCTGGGCTTGCTTATCGTGAGGTAAAACGTCGGCAGGACTGTTTGCCTGGAGATAGGTGAGACTATTTCCCCAGATGCTGCCTTCAGCATAATAATAGCCTCCAAGGGAAATAACAAAGCCAAAGACATCAGGATGATGGATGGCTATATTCGTCGCTCCAAAGCCTCCCATCGAATTGCCACCGATGCCTCGATGTGCTGGGTCGGTTATAGTCCGATATTTCTGATCAACATACTTCACCAGGTCGATGGCGACGTATGTCTCGATGAGTTGCCGTCCATCGCCGCTATTTCCCCATTCACTCGTTTCCCCAGGTCGCCCATTGCCATCAGGCAGTATCATGATGAGTTCGGGAATCTTGCCAAGCGCGATCAAGGTATCGGCGGCCTGGTCTGCCTTACCGCCGGTAAACCAGTCGTTATCCTTCCCTGGCGAGCCATGCAGCAGATACAGGGTAGGATAGCGTTTTGTCTGCCCCTTGGGAGTATTGTAGGATGGAGGTAGATAAACCAGAAATGGTTTCCTTTGTCCCCTCAGTGCCGGGCTGACCACACTATCCTGCACAATGGTTCCATGTACTGCCACACGGCCTTTAGAGGGGATATCTGGCAATGTATGGATACCGACATCGGGAGAAAAGCTGAATAAATCGCCGGAGCCGCTGGCTAGCACAAGGAGTGTGATCATTAGAATGGCTCCTGACCAGGAAGCAATTGTACCCCTCACTGTCCCTGGCTGAAAGATGCGATCTTCTTTCACTTCCCTGGTTTCCTGCGAAATGTTTTTGTTTGTGCGAACAAAGCCTTGCCAGGTAAGCCTTACCAGTCCATAGAGAGGATCGAGTAGCACCTCGCCGAGTGCCACACCGATCGCTGCTCCAATAAAGGCACTGAGTAACGCAAGTGCCAGCATTGTGAGTGATGTGTCAACGAGTGCGCCGACATTGAGCACCTCCAGGTTTCCACCTGGATCGCGTGTCGGCTGTAGCTGAAGTTGAATGAAACCGGCAAGGTAGCCAAACCAGAAGACGATTCCACCGCCAAGCATTGCTCCCAACTTTCTTCGTCCCCATATTGCTCCTATCAGTGCCGCTCCTGCTGTCATCAAGAGAGCGACAATCAGTTGAGCACGCTGAGAGTCAAGACCAATATCGATAATTGTAGACGTGAGTCCGCCGATAATGGTTTGACTGAAGAGCAGGAGGCCAGCGAGTATGGCAATACAGAGCGAAAGCAGGAAAAGAATAATTGAGGAGTGTCTTCGTATGAAGGAACTACTTGAGAAGCCCGATAAGGATTTATTCATCCACGTACTCCATCTGGAACCCTCTCATTTTCCCTATTGTACTACGATTGGTGCACACGTAGTAATGCCAGGGCGATCCTGGGCAAAACCAGTGTTGTGCTGAAGACGATATAACGACTCTCCCAGCATGGATGAAACTTTTGCTTGAAGTGCAAGAGTGAGCGATGGGTCTCCAACAGGCGCAAGTGGTCTGTGACAAAGCTGGCGAATTCTCGCTGACGTGGCGTCATCTCCTGCTTTGTGTCGGCCATTGCTATCATTCCCAGGCTGACCACTTCAACTCCGCGATCTCGGAAGCGCTCAATGGCTCGGACAATCAAGAGTTCTATCACTCCTGGCGGCGCATCGGATGCCCTGCGCATCAAATCTAATGCCCATCCCCAGCCACCAACTTTCGTCGGAGAATCGCTATTTGCTGAAGAAGGAGCCTGGCAGCCGTAGATAGGTGTAAAGGTAACGAAGGCACAGGTTCGTCCGCTAGCATCGAGAGCAACGCCAGTGACAAGACGAGGAGCTATTATTGGCAGATTGTCTTCCGACAGTAGCGGCATCTCTGCAAGAGCATCGGCACGAGCAGCAGCCTCTGCTAACTCGTCGAGTCGGCCCATACTGAAGCCCATCTCCGTTGCATGTTTTCCTCCCTTGCGCACCAGCCAGTCATGCGAAAGCTCCTGCAGTTGCTTGAGTAACTCCTCTGGGGGTGTTCCTTCGTACCAATGAACGGTCACTCCATCCCGTTCGGCGCGTCGGCAGCTGGTGCGCACATTCGCCATAGCAGAGCCAGAGAGAGTGAAGGTCTGAGGATTCAGTAGCGCCTCCTCCCCAATCTTGAAGGCATGCAGACCGAGAGCACGGTAGGCGGGCAGGTACTCCGGGTGTGCTTGATAGATGGCAACTCGCCAGTCCTGCAGTGTGCAGAAGTCGATAAAGTTGCGCGTGACCCTCTCAAAAGCCTGCGGTGCACATACCGGATCCCCAAGTACAACTGCAACATTGTTGGTGAGGCGGTAGCTCACCAGGCCTTCTCCATTAGAAGCCAGGTAACGCAAGTTCTCTGGAGCAAGAGCAAAGAATGAGAGTGTCTGATTGCCGTATCGGTATATCAACTCGTCTGCTTTCTGGCGTATGTGGGCAAGCCGGTCTTTCTGGTATGTTGCCCACCAGCGGGCACTGACTGGTCGAAGGAGCATAAACATTCCCGTTAACAATGCTATTGCTGATAGCCACGGGATAGATTGCAGAAACCAGTCAGCATGGCTTGTCAGTGGCGTTATCTCTTGAGCGGGTAGATTCACAATGCGAAGCAGGAAGGAGCGCAAAAATCCTGCGAAGGTGCCGGATGAGAGAAACTGCTCCTGGAGGAGATAAAACCCGCTCAGGCCGTAAATGAATAACAGAATAAATCCAAGTAGCAATAATGCTATGCCCTGGCGTATTCGCGCCGGATCGCTCTCAACACGGAAAAACGCTTGACCGACGAGCAAACCTATCCACAGTGTTCCCGCGAGCATAGCTTCTTCCACATCAAGCCCTTTGGCAAGATGGGCAAGTGCGGAAAGTGGCAGTAAGACGATGGCTATTTGCCAGGCTCGTCGTTTCCCACGGGCCAACCCAAATGCAATCAAAAGCAGGAAGAACCCTGCTATGAGTGCGATGGTGCGTCCGGTCCGAATAAATGACCAGATGGAAGGGGCAAAAGGAGCGAGTTGGTCAAAAAGATTGAAGAGGAGTGCAAGTCGTCCTGGACGGGTAGGCAAGAGAACGGTTAACCCGTTGATCACACCCATCACAGCTACGGCAATCGACAAGGCTATTCGGATTAGCTTTACATACTGCTCTTTATGAAGCCGTTGAGGAGATTGCATTTTATCCATAAAATGCCTTTCTTCCTTTCTCGCCTCCATCCCTCACATAGTATAAACTCCTTAAGGGCCTACCAGCATCTTTCATGCCGATAGGCCCACTATATAGCACATACAGTAACTACACAAACACAGCTATTTCGCCGTCACCTTCAGCGTACGAGCCTTCGCATGCTCGGCCTTCGGCAGACTCAATGTCAGGACACCATTTGATATGCTGGCCTCAGCACGATCTGCGTTAATGGGAGCTGGCAGTGTAAACGTCTCCTGGAACTGACCAGCCTGGAAGCTATTCCAATGAGCTGTTGCGCCTTCAGGAGCGGTCATCTTCCTCTCCCACTTCAACGTCACAGTATCCTGCTGCGTCGTGATCTCAACATCCTCCGGCTTCACGCCGGGTATCGGCACCTGCAGTATGAATCCTCCGGGTGTCTCATACAGATTCGCGCTCACTCCAGCTGCACCCCACTGGCCCCAGTTGCTTGGCGCGATAAAGCTATCCTCAAAGAGACGATTCATCGCATCGCGAAGCGAGACAGCCTGCTGGAACGGACTGTAACGTGTCAAATTTGCCATGGATGTTTCTCCTTTCTCAAAGTTGTAAACTTGTTCGTTCTCGTTCCTGAGCACTCGTTTGTGAACTGTGCTTTGGTTTCCCTCAGATTCAATGATAACCTGAAATATGTTAGAACAACGTAAGCGATGTATAAGAGGATCATTAGAAATCTTGATAGGAATATTATCAAGCAAGCTATCCTGGCACCCACAAGCCCCTCCCCTGGCACCCACAAGGGGTGCCACTACTATGGACGCCCTTCGCGTCTGGTCGTAGCATAGTAGTGGCACCCCTTGTGGGTGCCAGGATGTTACGGGTGCCAGGATATTGTGGATGCCAGGATATTGTGGGTGCCAGGGCCAACTGGAATTTCCTCATCCCCTCGACGAGTTCTCAGGATTCTGATACAATGCGACAAAGAGAAATGACCATTATGCTTGGAGGAGGCCGTTGTGACGGTAAAACAGCAACCAACAACAGAAGCAATAGACTACCTGTTGACACGGGGTGTTGCCAGAATTGAGAAGGAAGCAGACCTGCGGCGTATGCTCATTGAGGGCAACAAAGGCCAACCTTTGCGCATCAAGCTCGGTGTAGACCCAAGCCACTTTGACTTGACGATTGGGCATGCTGTCGTCTTCCGCAAACTGCGCCAATTTCAACAACTGGGACATAAAGCCGTCGTCGTCATAGGCGACTGGACAGCACGCCTGGGCGATCCCAGCGAACGAGAAGAGGCTCGTAAGCCACTCAGTGCCGAGCAAGTTAAGGCCAACGCTGCTACCTACCTGGAGCAATTCTACAGAATCGTAGACCCTCAACTCACTGAAGTGCGCTGGCAGAGTGAATGGTTTGACAATTTTGACCTTGCTGATGCTATTAAATTGCTCAGCTACAAAACCGTAGCACAGATGTTAGAGCGAGATGACTTCTACAATCGCTACAAAAGTGGCATCGAAATTGGCCTTGCCGAGTTTATGTATCCGCTCTTGCAGGGATACGACTCTGTGGCTTTACGCTCTGATGTCGAGATTGGTGGCACGGACCAGACCTTCAACCTGCTGGTTGGGCGTGAACTTCAACCACACTTCGGGCAACCAGCACAGCAAATCTTGACAATGCACCTGATTGTGGGACTTGATGGCTTCAAGAAGATGGGGAAGTCGTTGAACAACTACATTGCCATGACTGCCCCGGCCAACGATATGTACGGCAAGCTCATGTCGCTTCCGGATGAGGCAATGATGAGCTACTTTGAAGCGTTGACGGATGTCCCACAGGCTGAACTGGGCGAGTTCCAGCGCAAGATGGCGAAAGGCTCATTAAATCCGGTCGTGGTCAAACGCCGTATGGCCCGCGAGATTGTCAGCGAGTTCCATAGTCCAGAGGCAGCCCAGGAGGCCGAAGAGGCATTTATCCACCAGTTCTCAGAGCGTAAGCTGCCAACCGGCATTCCTGAGTATCAACTCAGCGCACCTGTCGATATCGTCACCTTCATGGTGGAAGCAAAACTGGCATCCAGCAAGAACCAGGCTCGCAGGCTTGTGCAGCAAGGTGGTGTCTTCTGGTTCCCCAAAGGTGAGGCCGGCGAGCCAGTGCGCATTACCAGTGCAGACTTCCCCATGGAGCCTATCGACGGTGCCATTGTTAAAGTTGGCAAACTGAAGTACATCAGGATCAGAAATAGGAGGGTTTGACGAATGCCACAAGCGACTATTGGTGTGATCGGCGGCAGTGGGCTGTACGGCATGGAAGGTATGACCGATATTGAAGAGGTCGCAGTGCAGACACCCTTTGGGAATCCCAGCGACATTATTACCGTCGGCAAAGTGGAAGGTATCTCCATGGCCTTCGTGCCGCGCCATGGACGCGGGCATCGCATTAGTCCTACGGAGATTCCCGTGCGTGCCAACATCTGGGCGCTCAAAAGCCTGGGTGTTGAATGGGTGATCTCTGTCAGTGCTGTCGGCAGTCTGCGTGAACATATCGCCCCGCGTGACCTGATTATCCCCGACCAGTTGTTTGATCGCACCAAGAGCCGTGTCAATACCTTTTATGAAGGTGGCATCGTCGTACACTGCACCTTTGCAGAGCCGTTCTGCCCCACGCTGAGCGAACTCCTGCTGGAGTCGGCCAGCGAGTTGAGAGATGTCAAAGTGCATGCAGGCGGGACCTATGTCTGTATAGAGGGGCCGCTCTTCTCGACCAAAGCTGAATCCCGTGTCTATCGTAGCTGGGGCATGGACATCATTGGGATGACCGCTCTGCCAGAGGCGAAGCTGGCCCGCGAGGCCGAGTTATGTTACGCCACCATCGCCTGTGCCACCGATTACGATGTCTGGCACGAGTCTGAGGAATCGGTCACAGTCGAGATGGTGATTGGCAACCTCAGCGCCAACGTTGCTAACGCTCAGCGTATTCTACGCCTGGTCGCCCAGAAAATTCCTGCTGACCGTAGTGCCAACACCTGTGGCTGCCCAAGTGCCCTGGAGGACGCTATCTTGACGGATCGCTCCCTGATTCCAGAGGAGGTTAAGGAGAGATATAGCCTGCTGATTGGTAAGTACCTGGCTTGAAGCCGGGTGACTGCAGGGTACCTGGTTCTCGATTTTTGGGCAGAGGGTATGCGAAGGAGCAAAGATGAATTGCAGGCTCTACTTTGCAAAGAACGTGAAGGCTTCTGGATTGCTGGAGCGCTTTTATCCTTGAGCCTGAATCCTGCTTTCCCCCTCGACAATGAACACAATGCGCTCGCAGATGTTGGAAGCGTGGTCGCCCACTCGTTCGAGTTTATGGGCGATCCAGAGCAGGTAGGTCGCACGCTGCAAGACGAGAGCATCATGTTGAAGGGCCGGAATGGCTCGGGCTCCCGCGAGCAGGGTCATCAGGTCATGGCGCACCAGGTGATAGCGCACGTCCACGACATCATCCTCTTCCCAGATGGAGCGTGCAGCCTTGACGTCACGATCGGCGAACGCCTTCATGGCCCCCTGCAAGACTCTCCGTGCCTCCTGACCTAGCTCGAGGATCCCGCGGAGAATGGAGGCTTCTGTGACCTGCCCATCCTCACCCGTGGGAGTCAGCTCGACCGCTTTAGCGAGGCTTCTCTCCACTTTGACTTGTTCAGGGTCCCCGCGCAGGGGAGCCATCCGCAGGATGATCTGTGCGATCCCCTCGCCACCATCACCGGTGCGCTCAAGATCACCCGCAATGGAGAGGGCCGACGTCAGGTAGCGCAGGTCGCGGCCACCAAGCGGTTGCTGGAGGGTTAGGAGGCGAATCGTGTGTTCCTCCACCGCAGCGCGCAGGCTATCGATAAGGGTATCGGCCTCGATCACTCTGCCCGCCTGGGCAAGGTCGCCGGTCTCTAAAGCCTGAAGGGCCTTGCCCAGGGCCTCATCGACCAGAGAACCTAGCTCTCTAATCTGGGCATCCAGTTCTTGCAGCTCTTTATCCAGGATTTTTCGTGTCATCTCAACTCTCTCCTCCCAATAGGTCTAGAAGTAGCCAAGGTCGCAAGGAGAATCTCATCCAAAGCGTCCACTGACGTAATCTTCCGTCTCTTTCTTCTTGGGACGCTCAAAGAGGTGAGTAGTCGGTGCAATTTCGATGAGCTTGCCTGAAAGGAAGAAGCCGGTAAATTGGGATACTCGCGCTGCCTGTTGCATATTGTGCGTCACGATCACAATCGTATACTCCTGGCTCAACTCGCTAATCAGCTCCTCGATCTTGAGCGTCGCAATGGGGTCAAGTGCCGAGCATGGCTCATCCATGAGCAAGACTTCGAGATTGACTGCCAGTGCACGCGCAATACACAGCCGCTGCTGCTGTCCACCAGATAAGCT
>Ga0137385_10001442_pt1 | contig 19952 bp, 15 predicted proteins | sample SagtaG_FD_104921 | JGI IMG/M metagenome (GOLD analysis project Ga0137385, IMG submission 104921) | Vadose zone soil microbial communities from Sagehorn Ranch, Mendocino, California, USA - Sage2_R_80_16 metaG | ecosystem: Environmental > Terrestrial > Soil > Vadose zone | place: USA: California... | reverse complement strand
TCTTTTACCGACCACCCGGCGCAAACCGTGGGTGTATGCCACGCTTGCTCATCTAAACCTTGAAGAAGCTGCAATAATGCTTGCCGTTCAAGAGGGAAGAGGTCGCAAACAAGTATGGGTTCAAGCAATTCCATCTGTATCTTTTTTCAGAAAATCCATGGCGGCGCGTGTCAGCACCTCCACGCCCACGGGGAGCGCCTCCTCATCGATGTTGAAACGTGGGTGATGGTGGGGGTATTTCGCCCCTTTTTCCGGGTTGTTTGCGCCGACGATGAAGTAGCAGCCGGGCACAGCTTCAAGGAACTCCGACATATCATCGCTGCCGGTACTCATTACCGCCTCGCTGGTGTCTACATCCTGCTCACCGACGGACGCGACGGCAGCGCTGCGCACAAGTTCTGTCATTGCCTCATCATTAACGCATGGGGGGCAGCCGTCGATAATTTCCACGTCGCAGGAACCACCCATCGCGCTTGCCACGCCCGTCGCGACTTCGCGAATACGGCGCAACAATTTTTCACGGTGTTCCTTTGTGAAGGAACGCATGGTGCCATACATCACTGCTGTTTCAGGGATGATGTTGAACGCGGTGCCAGCCGAAATCTGCCCAATAGTAATAACGGCGGGGCTGAACGGCGAGGTCTCGCGGCTGATGAGCGTTTGGAGTGCCGTAACGATGTAGGCCGCGATGACAATCGGGTCAACCGTTGTTTCGGGCATGGCTGCGTGGCCACCCTTCCCATGAACGGTCAGGGTAATCCTATCTGCGCTGGCGAAGACCGGGCCTGAACGCACGCCGACGCGACCAAGCGGGTAGTCGCTGATAAGATGCAGGCCGATAATGCCATCTACGTCCTGCATCGTGCCTGCCTTGACCATCGGTTCGGCTCCGCCAACACGTTCTTCGGCGGGTTGGAAGACAAATTTGACGTTGCCCGCCAGGTCATCCCTGCGTTTGGTTAAAATATCGGCCACGGCGAGCAGGATCGAGGTATGTCCATCATGACCGCAGGCGTGCATTTTGCCATCGACGGTGGAGCGATATTCGATCTCGTTCAACTCGTGAATGGGCAGCGCGTCCATATCGGCGCGAATGGCGATGGTTTTTGCGCCGGGCTTGCTCGCGCCTCCCTTTAACAGGCCGACTACGCCGGTTTTGGCAATCCCGGTTTGCACCTCTAAGCCGAGGGTACGCAAGCGCTGTGCGACGATGCCGGAGGTGCGCACCTCTTCAAATGCAAGTTCGGGATGCTCATGCAGGTCGCGGCGCATGGCTACTATATCAGGTACGAGTTCGTCAATATCGGATTTTAAGCGGTCGGGTTCGGACATGGTTCCTCCTGGGATGGCTAGGTTCAAATGTAGGTTTCTCTAATGATTGGATTGTATCACGTGGTTGATGATGGGTGTTAGGTGGTCTAAGGGTCTTTTTGGTAGGTGATTTATACAGCAAGAAACGGATAGTATCCCGCGTGATTATGTCTTATCATACTACTACAGGGTTTTAGAAAAGTCAGGAGAAATGCAAAATGCAAAACGTGAAAGATAATATTGAAGAACAATACTGGCAGGCGGTGGTGGAACGAGATAGCAGCGCCGATGGCACGTTTTTTGTAGCTGTACGCTCCACCGGCATTTATTGCAAACCATCCTGCCCTTCGAAGCGGCCAAAACGAGAGAACGTTATGTTCTTTACATCGCCGGAAGCGGCGGAACAGGCGGGTTTTCGCGCTTGCAAGCGCTGCCATCCGCGCGAAGGGGTGGAGGCTGATCCGCAGGTGGAACTCGTGCAGCGAGCCTGCCGCTATATCGAGGAGCATATTGAAGATTCATTGGGCCTGGCTGAACTCAGTGCGCATGTCAACATGAGTCCATACCATTTGCAGCGCGTTTTCAAGCGTATTATGGGTATTACGCCGCGCCAGTACGCGGAAGCTCGGCGCCTGGATCAGTTAAAAGAGCAGTTGAAGGAGGGAGAATCCGTGACGAAAGCATTGTATGAGGTTGGCTATAGTTCCAGCAGTCGTCTGTACGAGCGTACACCTGTGCAGCTTGGCATGACTCCGACGACGTACAGGCGTGGTGGGCCTGGTATGCATATTAACTATAGCATTGTCGATTCTCCTCTGGGACGACTGCTGGTAGCCGCTACCGAGAAAGGTGTCTGTGGTGTGTGTATCGGGGAGGCTGATACCATGCTTGAGTCAGCCTTGCGCCTGGAATATCCCAGGGCAGATATCCAGCATGATGCGGAGGGAACAGGTCTTCATCAATGGGTAGAGGCGCTGGTAATGCATCTCAATGGTCAGCAGCCGCACCTTGATTTGCCGGTGGATGTGCAGGCGACGGCGTTTCAGTGGCGGGTGTGGCAGGAGTTACGCGCCATTCCCTACGGGGATACTCGTTCATATAGCCAGATTGCGCAGGCCATTGGGCAGCCGCAGGCGAGACGTGCCGTTGCGCGTGCCTGTGCGACAAATCCCGTGGCAATTGTTGTCCCCTGCCATCGCGTTGTGAGGGAAGATGGGAATATGGGTGGGTATCGTTGGGGAGTTGAACGCAAGAAGCGGTTGTTGGAACGAGAGGCGCACGATCGGGCCAATGATTAATGCCAATTGAGGACTATAGTGGTCGCCCTGGGGGATTATGATAGAAGTCGATTGACTCTCTCGTTCTTCCCGTTTTGGCTGTAGTAACAGGAAGAGGTTCTATGTTACCATGAATAATGAAGTACTGTATATCCTCATCTTAGGGAAGAATAACACTGCGAACATTGGCTCTACAGCCAGAGGAGGGCATGATGGAGTTTCTCATTTTGCTCATCGTCATGCTAATACTGATCGATATTGCAGCCGTTCGTTGGGGGGTTAATAGCATTGATGGCCCTGACAGTCCTGAATGGGAGCGGCGGCGCAACTGGTATGGATTTCATTAGGTTTTATTATGGGAGATAGTCACGTAACGAAAATGGCAGCGGTACAAATTGTAGCTGATGGTGTGCAGTCCTCTAAAAGCGCGCCTATAGCGCCTGCACATAATCGATTGTTGATCATTTTGTCGTTAATTTCGCTCTATACGCTCTGGGGCGGTACCTATCTTGGTATGCGTATCGCCCTGGAAGGGTTTCCGCCGTTCTTTGTGGCGGGCGTGCGGCAATTGACGGCTGGTATCATACTCTATGTTTTCCTGCGCCTGCGCGGTTCTCCCGGTCCTACGCGCGCTCAATGGCTGGGCGCACTTGTCGTGGGAGGGCTATTGCTGGTGGTTGGCAATGGAGGCGTAGTCTATGCCGAACAATGGGTTTCTTCAGGACTGGCGGCGCTGGCGTTAGGCGCGATTCCACTCTGGGCGGCGCTCTTTTCCGGCCTATTTGGGCGCTGGCCTCGACCTATTGAATGGTGCGGACTGGCGATAGGCTTTGCTGGACTGGTGTTGCTGAACCTGGAAAATGGACTACATGCCAATCCACTTGGCGCTATAGTCCTGCTTATCGCACCAATGAGTTGGGGGCTTGGCTCCATCTTAAGCCAGCATCTACCAAGCCCAAAGGGGCTGATGGCGAGCGCGGCTCAAATGCTTGCTGGCGGTGTGATGCTATTTATTGTGGGGTTTGGCTTCGGCGAGCGCATGACGAGCATTCCAGGACCCCGACCATTAGGGGCGATGCTCTTCCTGATCGTCGGTGGTTCGCTGGTCGGCTTCAGTGCGTATGGCTACCTGCTGCGCCACGTGCGGCCAGCGCTGGCAACCAGCTACGCCTACGCCAATCCGGTCGTCGCGGTAGGACTGGGCATTATCCTGGCAGGAGAACACATTACAGCGATTGGGGTGCTGGCGATGCTGGTTATCCTGTCTGGTGTCGGGTTGGTGACGTTGGGGAAGGATCGATTGCCCAGCCCCCACAGAATCCCCAGGTTACTGGAAGAGGACTGAGCAATGTAGCGGTGCTCTCAATAGCAAGATCGAAGGGCATACCTAAGATTTCCCCACATTGAAGCGGAAGTGCGCGATATCGCCGTCCTGAATGACGTAATCCTTGCCCTCAAGCCTTTGTAATCCTTTCTTCGCAGCTGCGGCGAAGGTGCCGCCGGAGGCCATGAAGTCTTCGTAGCGCGTTACCTCGGCGCGGATGAAGCCACGTTCGATATCCGAGTGAATCTTTCCGGCGGCTTCGGGGGCCTTTGCGCCCCTGGTGACGGTCCAGGCGCGCACTTCATCCTCGCCTGTGGTCAGGAAGGTGATGAGGTTGAGCAGGCGGTAGCCTACCTGGATGACGCGATCTGCTCCCAGTTTGGGCAGTCCAAGGGATTCGAGGTATTCGGCGGCATCCTCTTCGGGCAATTCGGCTAGTTCGGCTTCCAGGCGGGCGGAGACGGCTACGACTTCGGAACCTTCGGCCCTGGCGCGTTTCGCAATCTTCGCGATGCTTTGTAATTCGCTTTCCAGCGTTGAGAGATCGATATCCTCGCCAGCCGCGATACGCGCCAGCAGATCACCTGCTGCGCCAAGCGCGTCTCCGCTGCCGTTCAGGACGTACATGCGCGGTTTGAGGGTGAGGAGGACGCGTTCGCTCAGTACGGCGCGGTCCTGGGCGAGGAGTTCAAGCTGGCTGACGAGTTTCAATTCGTTCAGGGCATCTTGCAGGAGTCGCAGGATTTCGAGTTCCTGCTGGTATTTCTTGTCGCCCGATTTGGCGGCTTTGGTGGTGCGCTCGATGCGTTTTTCCACGGTGGAGAGATCGGTCAGCGCCAGCTCGGCGTTCAGGCTATCCAGGTCGCGGTTGGGATCGATAGTGTCGTAGATATGCGGGACATTGCTATTCTCGAAGGTGCGCAGGACAATCGCCAGGGCGTCGGCATTGCGAATATGCCCTAAAAATTCCGCGCTGAGTCCTTCGCGTTTCTCGTCAGCCGCGTGGGAACTCTGGCCAATGCCCGCGACATCCACAAATTCGACGGTGGCAGGTGTGACCTTTTTGGGGTGAAAGATATCCGCTAACGGCTGCAGGCGAGCGTCCGGCACCTGTACGACGGCGAAATTGGCCTGGACGGTGCTGGTGGCATAACCGCTGACGGGCGCGCCTGCTTTGGTGAGCGCGTTAAAAAGCGAGGTCTTCCCACTCTGGGGGAGACCGATGATTCCTATAGTTAGAGCCATATAAAAACCTCTTTATCTTGACGTTATCTGAGCAACCCGATACAATATGCATGTTTAGAGTACGTTTCCCACAAAGCGGAGGGTTTCTTTTATGCCATTGTACGAGTATTATTGCTCGGACTGCAAATCAAAATTTGAGATGCTTGTCAATCACCAGCATGCCGATGATGTTGTGTGTATGAAATGTCGTAGCCAGAAAGTGCGTCGTCTACTGTCCATCTTTGCTCGCGCCGCCAGGGGCGGAGAAGAGGGCGCGTATGATGATATGGCGCCATCGATGGGCAGTTGCGGCTGCGGCGGCAATTGTGGCTGCAATTAACCAGGTTTTATCTTCATGTTTAACAAAGTTAGCTACCGGCGCGGCGTGATAGAGGGGGTTATCCTCTACACGCTGGGCCGCCTGGGCGCACTGATTACGCCTGCATTTTTCCCCGACTGGGTTTTTGTTGCCGCCCCCCTGCTCTTTCTGGTGTTGCAATTTCTGCTTGCGCCACTGTGGGCCACGCGACGTATACAGTCTACCAGACGCGAACGTTTAAGTAAACGTTTCTGGCTGCTAGGTCCACGCCTGGCCGCTATTTGCATCGGCATTGACCTGCTGATGTCGCTGGCGATTGGGCTTGCCCTGTTTACTTTTACCGGTGTACAGCAGGGGCCTGCTCTGTGGCGTTTCTTCGCGAGTGGTCCCAATCACCTGAGCCTGCTCGATTTTGGCTTATACGAGGTGAGAAGTATTGCGCTGCTGCTGACGTTTTTCACGCTGACGGTGATCTGTACACGCCTGGCAGCGGGTGGGTTTTTACGGTTTACCATGCCGTCGGGGGGGAATCGGGTGACGTTGTAATTTGGGGCGTATGTTTAGGCCTCAATTTGTGGTATTTATGAGATAAATAGAGCGTTTTGTTACAAAGTTCATTTGTTCTATGTTATACTCTCAGTAAGGTAAATCAAAGGCTATCCTTTGTCTCAAAGAAAAACCTGTTGAGGTGGTAAATCATGGCTGAAGAGTATACAGCCGCAACACTGCTTTCGATAGTGCGGGAAGGCTTACTTGAGATAGGCTACCAAGATCATCTACTTCAGGAAAACTATAGTTTTGTGGATATGTTTGCTCCAAATGAGCCTTTGCACAAAATTGAACTTGCCGCATTTGCTCAGGAGCCAACAGATTATCGTAACGCATGTATTGGAATAGCAGTGCCAACTCACGAGTCTATCACAGACTACCGAATGCTCGGCGCGCCACAGATTCTCTCTTTACATCCTCAATCACAAGAAGTCCGTAGATGGAAAATACAGGCTCAAGGTAAGCCTGTGTTGATTGAGCGTATCCAAGCCGCTCATGTACACAATGCTATACGGGCAAATCGAGATAAATGGAGCCCGGAACGGGTATTACGCGCAAAGTCAATTCATTTTAGCAGTGACCCGATTCAGCTTGATTTTTTTGATGTGGGATTAATTCCAGTTCTTGAAGAGCTTGTACATGAAAAATTGGATAGGCTTCTTAATGAGGTAATTGCTTCCTGTGAATCTGCTTATAAGGAGCATAATGACGATCCACTTGACTACAATGCGTTATTTCGTCTCATCTTTCGATTGATAGCGGCAAAGCTTCTTGGTGATAGACAGTATCCTGGACGTTGGCTTAGTAGTAATGCACAGGAAGTAATTGAAGAAGTTGAGGCTTTTTACTTTCAGCATTTGCCTCCTGAAAGTGTCCTAGATGATATTTACGTACAGAATCTAGCATGGCGAAAAATTAGAACTGCTTTCTCCTTCCGCAACCTTTCAGTTGAAGCACTGGCATATGTATATGAAAATACGCTGATTAGCTCAGAAACTCGTAAGCAGTACAGTACACATGCGACTCCACCGCAAATTGCGGAATATATTGTCCAGAGCCTTCCTTTTGAAGAGCTTCCTTTTGAAGAGCGATATGTTTTCGAACCCTTCTGTGGACACGCTCCTTTTTTAACTGCTGCCCTTGGACGACTTCGCGCTTTACTTCCGCCAGATATGGGTTCAGTAGAGAGACATGAGTATTTCGTGCAAATGCTGTCGGGCATGGAACTGGATTCTTTTGCTTGTGAAGTTGCTCGTAACAGATTGATTCTTGCGGACTATCCGAATCCTAATGGATGGCGGATTGTTCAAGATAACGTCTTTTCCTCTTCTAAATTAGATGAGTACTTGTCTGATGCGCAAGTTGTTCTTTGTAATCCTCCATATGAAGACTTTACACCTAAAGATCAACGGTCTAGCTCCTTTATTTTTTCTGTAAACAAAACTGTTGAAGTATTACGTCGAGTACTACAAAAATCGCCTAGAATGCTTGGATTTGTGCTACCGCGGGTATTTATGGATGGACAACAATACCGCGAGATCAGAAAGCAATTAGGATCCTTATATAACAACGTTACTGTAGTCGAGCTACCTGATAATGTTTTCAACTTCTCGGATGCTGAGACAGTTCTTTTAATAGCCCATGGTCAACGTACAAATTACCCTCGATGGTATTGGGCTTCAGTTGAGAAGAGAGACCTGCAGAAATTTCTTTATACAGGAGAAGTGACATCGAGGATAGAAGTTCCGACGGACTTTACGCAGGATGAAATTGGTATCAGTCTGCGATACAGTAGATTGCAGCCTTTGTGGGATCAATTAGCATCTTTGCCGCATTTTGGCACGATAGCAGAAATTCACAGAGGAATAGAATACAATGTTCCTTTTAGGGAGAATGAAGCAGAACTCGTTTCTAATGAACCACGACCGAAGTTCGTCGAGGGATTGGTACGAGTGCCGGATGACTTTGAGCCATATATTCCAGGAAAAATAAGCTACCTCAACGCTGATCCTAAGAAAATGCGAGGCAATGCATATAAACTATCGTGGGAGAAGCCAAAAGTTATAGTGAATGCTGCGCGATTAAGTAGAGGGCCATGGACTATTGCGGCGGTGATTGACGAACAAGGGCTAATGTGTTATCAAAATTTTGATGGTATTTGGCCCACTGGAAATATCCCTTTGGAAGTCATAGCGGCACTGCTCAATGGACCTATTGCAAATGCCTTTCTAAGCACGCATAATGCTAAACGACACAATAGGATAGAGACTATCTATCAAATACCCATTCCTAAACTCACACTCTCGCAGATAAGCTTTATTGTCTCTCTTATTAGTGAGTATAAAGCTTTTCGCGAGCAATGGCAGAAGCAGGAGGGATATGCTGAGGGAAGATGTAGAGGTATTTTAAGACAAATTGATGCAGAGTTGCTCAGTGCCTACGATTTACCTATGCATCTCGAACAGGAACTCATCAGATATTTTGATGGTCTTAAGAGACCGGGACCAGTTTTATTAACTCAAGTGAGACTCTCTCCGACAAAAAGGCTTTATACATCTATCATTCGGGTTGAAAATATTAGAAATGAGGATAATAGCAGATTTGTGGATGCGATAGTAACCAACTGGAATCCGCATCAAGTCGTTCCGATCCCGATGTCCTTGATTCCTGGCGATTTGCAAGAAAAACTCGAACAGGATATGTATCTGTTTGCAAAAGTAAATGTTGGAGCAAACAGGGCCGAGGAACTTATTTTCGAAGACATTGAGTTAGCGCCAGAGCCAAAGGCTTATGATAGACTTGCCTGAACTTATTGTGTTAGACGTGGGCCATGGGAATTGCGCGATTCTCCGTGATACCAAAACCGTGACTGTTATTGATTGCCCATCCCTGCCGCGTACTCTATTGGAAGCGCTTGAGATATTAGACATTCATACAGTGGACCAGGTTCTTATTTCACATGCAGACCTGGATCATGCAGGTGGATTGGTCAGTCTTCTCGATGTAGTTACTGTGCGCAACGTCTATATAAATCCTGATGCAGATAAGAAGAGTAAGTCGTGGAATACTCTTTGCTTAGCTCTAGATTTGGCTGTGGAAAAGGGAACAGAGGTTCATGTTGGTTTAACTTCCAGTTTGTCTGGGAGAATTATTTCCGGTCGCGTAGAAATAGAGATTTTAGCTCCATCTATCGAAATTGCGCTACACGGAGCGGGTGGGGAAGACTCAGAAGCTCGAAGGCTTTCTTCCAATTCCATGTCCGTAGTGATAGGTCTCTTGCACGATTCTCATAGAGTGGCTCTTTTACCAGGAGACCTGGATGATGTTGGACTAGATAACCTCCTAAAAAAGCGGAAGAATATTGAAGCGCAGATTCTTGTGTTTCCACATCATGGAGGGTCTCCTGGAAATTCGAATGGATTGGAATTTGCGCAAAGGCTGTGTGAATTGGTCAAGCCTCGTTTAGTTATCTTCTCATTTGATAGAGATCAATTTGATAATCCAAAAGAGGATGTAATACGAGGCGTACTATCCACCGTCCCTGAAGCACATATCATCTGCACTCAACTTTCTCGAAAGTGCGCAATAGAACTTCCAAATGCTTATTTTGACCACTTGACCTCTTTACCTGCTAAAGGGCGTATGGGCGGCAAGTGTTGTGGAGGTACCATCTCGATTAAGATTGATGGAAATCAGACGACCTATGCTCCTCTACTCACGTTGCATAGGGATTTTGTTAGCAACAAAATTCATGTATCTGAGCCTATGTGTTTACAGCATTTGATTAAGATGAAGTCAGAGGTTTAATGTTAAGTTTGTTACCCTGAACACCTCTACCTTTCCCTAAACCTCCCCGGATCAAACAACTCCGCATCTACATTGGTCTTCCCCATCACCAAATCGCTTACCAGTTTTGCCGAGTTTATAGCAAAAGCGTTGCCATGCCCCGTGTACCCGCCACAGACAAAGCAATTTTCTACCCCCGGTAACTGCCCGACGAGCGGTAAGCTATCCGTCGTGAATCCCATAATGCCGGCCCAGCGTGTCTCGATGCGTGTGCCTGGCAGATCGAGTGTTTCATGGACGAAGTTGTCCAGGTGTTGTTGGACGCTGTTGTTGGGGGTTTCGTCTAAGGTGTGGAACTCGGTTTCGAAGGAGCGGTTGCGCCAGCCGCCGACGATTAGAAGCCCATCGGGCAGTTGGCGCCAGTATTGGTAGCTCTGATCTGCCGAGCAGGGACAGGGTAGAATGCGTTCGGGGATTGGCTCGGTGGCTATGATCTGACCGCGCGTGGGGGTAATACAGCGTGCCAGCCAGTCTGCATCGAGTAGTTTGCCAATCTCGGGTAGCCATGCATTGGTCGCGAGTATGAGCTTGCGAGCGCGTAGGGTTCCCTTTGGGGTAGTGAGCAACACGCCGTCGGCGTTGGTGGCGATAGCGATAACTGGACTCTCTTCGTAAAGTAAGGCCCCGGCCTGCTCTGCCAGGTGCGCCAGGCCGGTGACGAAGCGTACCGGGTGGATTTCGCCGTTGGACGGGTAGAATGCGCCGCCGTAGTATGCCTTACGCAAACGTTCGGGGAGTTCGCCGCTCTGCACTACCTGGACTTCCCAGCCATCTTCATTGAGGAGTAAGGCGCTCTGGATGATGAGTTCAAGCTCGCCTTCGTAGGCCGCTAATTTGTAGCTGCCGTTGCGCTGGTAGCCGCAGTGCCACCCCTGTTCTTCTAACTCCTGCGCGAATTGGGCGGCATAGGCATGGTTGGCGACGGAAAAGGCCCACATGTGCCGGGCGCGTTCGCGCCCGTGACGCGCTGTGGCTGCGGCATACGATTCGGTGGTGCCGTTGGCGATAAAGCCTCCGTTGCGACCGCTCGCGGCAGCCGCGACGCTGCGCGCTTCCAGCACGCGTACATCGACTCCGGCACGCGCCAGCCAGAGCGCTGCTGAAACACCTGTGATGCCCGCGCCGACGACAGCGATATCGGTTTCCTGCGCGCCTTCCAAAGAGTTGCGTGTTACATAGGGAATATTCGCAGCTCGAAATTCTGCTTGCCAGAAAGATGTGCTGGTCAATGGTGTCTCCTCAATGGTTGTTTATGAGAATCAGGGGGTGTGTTTGCCTTTATAGTAGCACATGAAACCTGGAAAAGACCGGATAGTGTGAAAAGTACACATAAAAAATGCGTAAAGATGCGAGAAATTGGATAAATTGATGAAGAAAAGACTTGCAAATCAAAAAGATTTGGTGTATGCTTGCATGCGGTATCCGATCTCGGTCTGGCATACAGCGTCCGTCCAGAACAATACGCCCGCGCTGCTAGGGGTGACAATCAAACTGGTGACTCTGCAAGGATATGGACCCGGAAGAATACCAACATATCACAAGGAGGTCCCTAGTTGAGTTTCGAAGACAAAACCCTCAGGTGTCGCGAATGCGGAAATGATTTCGTATTCACAGCGGGTGAACAAGAGTTTTACCAGCAAAAGGGCTTGATGAATCAGCCTAGCCGTTGCCCTTCCTGCCGTTCTGCGCGGCGTAACACCTCTGGCGGTGGTCGCTCCGAACGCGGCCCACGCGAGATGCACACGGTCATCTGTGCTGAGTGCGGTGTGGAGACACAGGTGCCATTCTTACCCAAGAATGACCGCCCGGTCTATTGCAGTTCCTGCTATGATAAGCAGCGGGTAATGCGCAACTAAGTCTGGAAGCGTTGCTGGCTTCCGGCACTGCATTATCTAATCAAAGAGACAAGAGATGAGGCCAAGGTATGTTCGCGGCCTCGTCTTTTTTACGTTATTCAGTTCCATCCGTTTCTATTACAGAGAGCATATAATTAACCTCAGCTTTAGAGCTTCGTATAGCTAACAAAAACTCGACATAAGTGGATAAGGTGTTACGTTATGGTTGTATTGTACGTACGAAATTATATTACGTAGTAAGTACATATTGATTGCATTGTATGCGTTTGTGTTCTAAACTATATAGTAAGAAATGTGCCACCCAGGGGATTACTGCATGATGACCGTAAATCCAGATGAGTCAGTTGCGATTTCGCATATGACACTTGAACATTTGCTGGCAGAGACTGGCCAGTATTTGTCTCCACGTGAGATGGAGACGATTCAACGTGCCTACGAAGTGGCAAATGAAGCGCACCGGGGCGTGGTGCGCATCTCTGGCGACCCCTATATTCAACATCCCCTGGAAGTTGCGCTGCTGCTGGCTGACATGCGCATCGACGCGGACGGCATTGTGGCGGCCCTGCTGCACGATGTCGTTGAAGATACCGATTACACTCTGGAAGAACTCAGCGCGCACTTTGGTGAAGCGGTGGCAAATATCGTGGATGGTGTCACCAAGTTCGATACCCTGGCCGGCAAACATGGAGAGGGCCAATTTATTGCTGCCGAGAAAGACGCGTTCACCCCTTCGTTGCCTGAAACCCCTGAGCAGGTCGAGCAAATGCAGCGCCAGGCGCGTGATTTGAAGCGCCGCCAGCGTTCGGAGACCGTGCGCAAAATGTTGCTGGCGATGGCGGAAGACCCGCGAGTGGTGGTGCTTAAATTAGCTGACCGCCTGCATAATATGCGCACGTTGAGTGTGATGAACGAGGCGCAGCAGCAAAACAAGGCGCGCGAGACGCGGGAAATATACGCGCCGCTGGCTCGCCGCCTGGGTATGGCGCTGGTGCAGGCGGAACTGGAAGACCTGGCTTTCAGTTACCTGGAGCCGGAGAAGTTTACGCAGCTTGCGCGTGAGGTTGAAGAGGAACGACGCAAGCGGCAGCCCACCATCGACGCGATTTGTCAGGCGCTTGAAGAGGAGATGAACGAGGCTGGTATACATGCCGAGGTGCACGCCTGGCAGAAACACCTGTCCAGCATCAACCGGAAACTGGAACACAGCGGCGGCGAGCTGAGCCAGATACACGACCTGGTGTCGTATCGCATCCTGGTGGACTCGGTACACGATTGCTACCTGGCCCTGGGGCATATTCACGCACTGTGGCGTCCCAAAGATGGGCGCATTAAGGATTTCATCGCGACGCCGAAGGTCAATGGCTACCAGTCATTGCACACGACGGTGTTCTGCCTGGATAATCAACTGGCTGAGATTCAGATTCGCACGCATGAAATGGAGCGGATCGCGGATTACGGCATCGCCAGCTACTGGTATCTGAAAGAGCGCGGGGGCGCACGCCTCTCTACGCGCGAGATGATTACCTGGATCGAACAACTGCGCGAGTGGCAGCGCGAACTGCCGCAGAACGCCGACGAATTTGTGGAAGCGGTCAAAGGGGACATTTTCCAGGAACAGATTTTTGTGTTTACACCCAAAGGCGAGGTGAAAGATTTGCCTCGCGGCTCCACGCCGCTCGACCTGGCGTATCGTATTCATACCGATATCGGCGATCATTGTGCGGGTGCGCGCATCATTACGAATCTTGAGGATAGTGGGCGTCTGATCACACGCATTGTCCCCCTTGACTACGAACTCAAAGGCGGCGAGATCGTAGATATTATCGTGGATGAAAGCGTGCATCCTTCGCGTGAGTGGCTGTCCTTTGCGCGAACCACTTCGGCGCGTACCAAGATTCGCCGCTACTTGAAAACCTATGAGCGCGAGGTGAACCTGGAGTTGGGGCGTGAACGCCTGGACCTGGCATTAAAAGCGGTGGGCGCGCCTGGTGTACGCGCCGTTTCGAATGAAGACTTGCTCAATACGAACACGCAGAAGACATACAATTCGTCCGACGACCTGTTTATTGCCCTGGGGCGCGATGACCTGGCGGTTGGAGAGGTGTTGGAGAACCTGGCGCCGCTTTTGCAGCAGCGAGGTGAGATGAAGCCAGAGGCCAATGTAGGGACTCGATTTATCGCGTCCGAAGTTCCGAAAAATGGACATCGTGCCAACAGCGTCGGCGAGAGCGAGCTGCCGCAGGTACTTCCTTCCCGACTGTCTGACACGCAGAGTAGGACGCAGTCCATCTGGAAGTCTAGCAGTCGGAATACGGACCCAGTCGTCAAACTGGCGCATTGCTGTTGCCCGCTGCCGGGAGATCCTATCGTGGGTCTATTCAACCCGCATAAGGGTATTATGGTGCATCGCAAGGATTGCCGGACCCTGCGCCACAACAAGGGGCACATATCAGAGCGCCTGCTGGAGATCAACTGGCTGCAGATTGAGCCGCAGCGTTACTTGGCGCCCATTATTCTTGTGGCGCATGACCGGGCCGGACTCCTGCGTGATGTGGCGGCTGTGGTTGCCGATGCGGGGATCAACATGACTTCTGTCGCATCCACCACTAATGCTTCATTGCAAAAAGCTGTGATTACTGCTACATTGGAGATAGAGGCTATCGATCAGATCGAGCCGATTTTTGAACGACTGCAACAAGTGAAGAATGTGGTGAGCGTGGGTCGAGATCGCGGTCGCAGCGCCCATTCATGAATGCTAGAGGGCGACCGCGAGGGTCGCCCTGGGAAAATGGAAACGTCCATGATACATATGCCTGTAGGTTCTTCTTCAACCACACAAGAATTTGCGAATGAACGAGCGCAAAAGTTACTGAACATCGTTCGACAATATATGGCTCCTGCTGAAGTTGAACAGGTTCGGCAAGCGTTTGAGCTGGCTCAGACTGCATGTGGGGATGCGCGCGGCGAGCGGCAACTGACGCTGATAGCACACGCGCTGGCGGTTGCGACCATTATAGCCGAGATGCACATCGACGCGGTAGGCGTCGCCTCCGGCCTGATTTTTGAAGCGGTGGACGCTGATCTGCTACCGCTTGAGCGCGTCGAGGCAACCCTGGGGGTGGCTGTAGCGCGTGTGGTGGGCAGCATGCTGCGCATGAATATCCTGGAGCGCAAAAAGCAAAGCGCCGGGCAAGGGGCCAATGATCGCTCCCGACCAGGTGCCACAGGCGATGGAGAGCATACACGCGAGCAGAAGAAGCAGCGTATACGCGAGGCGCTGCGCCGCCAGCAGGCGGAGACCGTGCGCAAAATGTTTTTTGCCATGTCGGAAGACCCGCGTGTCGTTTTGCTGAAACTGGCGTATCGGCTCCATGCCATGCGTCTCATATCGGAGAAAGCCTACCCCGTCGATCAACAAGAGATGCTGACCATGGCGCAGGAGTCGCGCGAGATTTACGCGCCGCTGGCCGGGCGACTGGGCGTCTCGCGTGTCGAGAGCGAACTGGACGACCTGGCATTTCAGGTGTTGGAGCCGGATAAGTATGCCTGGGTGCGCAACATGGTGGAGGCCGAGAGCAAGCAGTGGAGTGCCTATGTTGAGCGCATCTGCCACATCCTTGAAGAAGAGATGCAAAAACTGGGCCTGCACGCGGAGGTTTCGGGCCGTGTCAAGCACCTGTACAGTTTCTACAAGAAGCTGCAGCGTACCGCGGGCGATGTCGAACGCCTGGAAGACCTCAAGGCCGCCGCCGATTTTGGCCAGATTCACGACCTCGTAGCGTTCCGTATCCTGGTAGATTCGACCCCGGATTGCTATCTCGCGCTTGGCCATGTGCATAGTTTGTGGAGGCCGAAGGATGGGCGTATCAAAGATTTCATCGCTAATCCTAAACCTAATGGATATCAGGCGCTGCACACCACCATCTTCTGCGAGGATGAGCAGCTGGTGGAGATACAAATTCGCACCTTTGCCATGCACGATGTGGCTGAATATGGTGTCGCCATGCACTGGCACTACAAAGATGTCGGTGATCGCGCCTCAGCTTCTGCCAGAGAACTGCTATCATGGCTGCGCCAGCTCGCTGATTGGCAGCGTGACCTGCGCTCCGCCAATGATAGTGAGTTCGTAGAGGCGGTGCGCGACGAAATTTTCGACGAACAGATTTTTGTCTTTACCCCCAAGGGAGAAGTCAAAGATTTGCCCGTCGGCTCGACCCCGCTCGATTTTGCCTACCGCATACATACCAAGATCGGGGATAGGTGCGCGGGCGCGCGTGTCACCACTGAAAGCGGCAGCGGCGATGGTGAGCGCCTCGTGACCCGCCTGGTGCCGCTGGATTACGAACTGAAAAGCGGTGATATCGTCGATATCGTCACCAACCGCACCGCCCACCCTACGCGCGACTGGCTCAATTTCGCGCGTACCGCCGCGGCGCGCAGTAAGATACGCCGCTATCTCAAAATTCACGAGCGCGACATCAACATCCAGATCGGACGTGAACGGCTGGATCGCGAACTCAAAATCTTCGGTGTGCGCGGCATTGACGCCGTCAATGTAGATGCGCAAAACTGGCTGCTTTCCGAGTATGCCAAGGCATCCTTTGAAGATCTGCTCGCCTCTATCGGAGGTGACGATATCCGCCAACATGCTGTCGCCGTCAAGCTTGTGGACTACTGGCAACAGCGCGAGGCGCGTGATGTAGGGACCCGATTTACCCCGTCCAAAGACGAGGATGAATCGCTCGCTCTTCCCGTGACCAATCGCGGGGCACCTTCGGCCCGCTTACAGGTCGCGGGCGTAAGCGGCCTGCTCACCAGTCTGGCCAATTGCTGCAATCCGCTGCCCGGTGACGAAATTGTCGGCTTCATCAGTCGCGGCAAGGGCGCCGTCATTCACCGCGCCGACTGCAAAAACATCGGTCGCTATCGCGAGCGTGAACGCGAACGCCTCGTCAACGTCAGTTGGACCAGTATGGGCCAGCAGCGCTACCTGGCTCCCGTCGTCATCACCGCCCACGATCGCGCGGGCCTCATTCGCGATATCGCCACCGTTGTCTCCGAAGTCGGCGTCAACATGACCTCCGTCGCCTCCAACGTCAGCACCGGTAAAGAAATCGCCTTGATCAACGCGACATTGGAGATAGACGGATTGGATCAATTGCAGCGCCTGTTTGTGCGGCTCGAGAGAGTCAAAGGCGTCATGGGGGTCGAGAGGGATTTGGGAAAGGCCAGGCGCCAATAATGAGCACCATGAACATCCCCGCCCCCACCGGGGCCTACATCGACACATCCGCCTTTCACGCCGATGTGCAGTACATCGAATCGCTCTGGCAGCGTATCCCCATCAATGGCATTGACCTGCCCATCATAGATATCGGCCAGGGCGAACCACTCGTTTTTGTCCCAATCCTCGAACACCTCGAATTTGTCTATGCCAGGCAAATCCGCGCTTTCAGCCAATCGCGGCGCGTCATCCTCTATCGACGCCAGGAAAACCGTACCCGCTTCGTCGGCCTGGCGGAACGCGCCGCGGAACTCCTGCACGTACTCGACAGCCTGGGATTGGAAAAGGTAGACCTGGTTGGCCATGGTGATGCCGCCATGGTGCTGTTCGAGTTCGGAATCGCCCACCCGCAGCGCTGCCGCTCACTCACCATCATCGCCCAGGCCGCCGATTACCAGATTGCACCCCATCCCTTCATCTGGCTCCTGCATGAACTCTTCCTACGCCTACCTGTCGAACATTTTCTCCCCGCATGGTTCCTGCGGCGCCTGGTCGTCAACTACATTATGGCCCAACGCCCATTCGTAGGGGCGGGGGAGGATGTGGAAGAGGGGTGGGGACGCTTGCGTCGCCCGCCATCCCCCCAATTGCCCCGCCAACTCATCGAGGAACAATTTCGCAAAATTGCCTTATGGCCTTTTGTCTACAAGTTCTCAGTCCTCCCCATCATCCATTCCTTCGACGTACGCCAACAACTGGAACGCCTGACCATGCCCATCTTACTGATTAATCGCGCTGATGACGCTCTTGCGCCGGAGGCAAAAACACGCTGGTTAGCGCAACACCTGCCCAACTGTGCTGGCTACCACGTCGTTGCAGGTAGAGAACGTTTCTTCATGTATAGCCAGAGCGAACAGGTGAATGAACTGATGGCTGCTTTTCTTTGTGAATGAGTGCCAGGGCGACCGCGAGGGCATTGATTCCAACAAAGGGGGGTAAGCCCTGCGGTTGTTGAAATGGCCTCAAAAAGCTGATCCATTCTGAAGAGACAGGGAGATCCGTCGCAGATGGCCTGTAGGGCTGCGTTGGCTTCTCCTGCCTCTGTTTCTTTGTTCCGTACTCATGCTCTTGGCTCACCTCCTGCTGGATGTGCTTGCTCTTCATACCAGGGAACATAAAACGGCCAGGGAGGCGCTTCTGCTCCTGGGGGCGGTGGCTGTTGCCAGTACTGCTTCCACTTGGCCTCTTGCTGCTTGCTCCTGGTTTCACGCGCGTGTGTGGCTGTGGCTGTGGCTGCCTCGCTCTGTTTGGCTGTGCGCTGTGCTGCCTGGGCTTTGGCCTGTTGCTTCTTGGCTTGGATGGCTTTGGTCACCTCGGCTTTGATCTGCGCCTCTTCTTCCCGCGCCTGTTGCTTGCGGCGTGCCCGTTTGGCCGCCTGCACCTCTCGCTGGCGCGAAGCGATTGCTTCGCGCATGCGCCGACTCTGCTCATCTGCCTCTTCCCAGTCCTGCTGCGTGTCGGGATAGTGTCCGGGCCGCACCAAGGTCCTGCCCAGCGGCACGGCTCGATAGGCCGACAGGGGCACCTGGGGCACTTGCACCTGCAAGCGACTGCTGGGTCGAATGATGCCCAGTCGACGTCCCTGTTCCACACAGCGGCGCCAGCCCTCTTCTGCCGGGCCGTTCCACTGACTCATGTATTCCATGAGCAAGGGCACAGACACCTCACAAATCTGCACCTCTGCCAAGGCTGCCACCTGGACTCTGATGGCCTGGATCACCTGTGCCAGGATCACACAGGCCCATACTTGCGCCAGGATCACCTGCGGCTTACTGCTCCAGAGCAGGTGGATGCCTAGCCATTGTTTGAGCAGCAAAAACGCGCGTTCAATGTCCCAGCGGCGCGCATACAGCTGGGCCATCTGCTGGATGGAGAGCAGCTTGGGATCCAGGACATTGGTGATGTAGCGATGCCCAACGCCTCCGTGGGCAATGTGTACCATGCGCAGCATGTAGGCCGCTTGCGTGTCCCACAGCCCCATCCACACCAGTTTGTCCCAGGTCTGCCCATCGTCGAAGTAGGTATGCAAGACCACGAAGGTGGTCTGCTCGCGTAAGCGTGAGATCCAGCTGTAGCCCTGCCTACTCAGCTCGTCGAACCACTCGAAGCTGAAATAGCCCAGATCCATGAGGATCAGCGCTCCAGTGGCGATGAAGGCCAGCATGGAACGCGCATGCCGTTTCTCATTGTCCTGAACCTGCTCCACGTAGCTGATCGCTCGCCACAGTTGTCGGCGCAGATCAAAGACCGCCACCCATTTTCCCGGCAGCAAGCGCTCATCGCCTGCCGACAGCTGGCGCAGCATGGGCAGACGCCGACTGACTGCATCCAGCGTACTCTCATCTAGAGCCACCACCTCCGAGGCAAACGGGGCCAGTTCCTCCACCAGACGGGCCTGGGCCTGCAAGGCCGGTTGCAACCAGATCAGCAACAGGTCAGTCAGCCGTGCAAAGAAGGCGGGTAGGGGCCCGCTGCCCTGTCGATCCAGGCGATTGTAGATGGCCTGATCGCCCACATCGTAACAGGGTTCCTGCCACAGTCCCCCACCCACCAGCAGGCGCCAGATCGCGCGTTGGCTACGCAACCCTCGCAGCAACACCACGATGACCGCCATCCACAGGCTCAGCTCCCCCACCTCTGGGGGACGGCCCCCAGAGGGTTCTGGCGTGGTCTGGGCCAACACCTGCTCAAAACAACGGCGCAAACACGTCTCAATCTGTTCATGAAACCAGGACGTTGTCCGAGACATCAGAGATGCGTTATGATACATACAGAGGATACTCCTTGAACTGTTGCAACACATGAATGATCTTCTTTAGCGTATCCTCTTTCTCGGTTTTTTTGCAACCCTCCCCCCCTTTGTTGGAATCTATGCCCTCGCGGTCGCCCTGGCAGCCAAATTGTCTTCCTGGCAATCATTCACAAACCCTGTTCTCCGGCGAAAACCTATTGACTAGCATTT
>Ga0137385_10001436_pt1 | contig 19996 bp, 19 predicted proteins | sample SagtaG_FD_104921 | JGI IMG/M metagenome (GOLD analysis project Ga0137385, IMG submission 104921) | Vadose zone soil microbial communities from Sagehorn Ranch, Mendocino, California, USA - Sage2_R_80_16 metaG | ecosystem: Environmental > Terrestrial > Soil > Vadose zone | place: USA: California... | reverse complement strand
GCGGGGTTGATGAACAAGTGAGGAGTTGGCAGACGCACTTCGAGAGTTTGGAATGAAAGCTAACGAGTGACGATTCACAGCCTGAACGGAAAACGGAAAAGCGCCAAAGGCCTATCACCCTCTCAGAAATGAATCTGCCTACGCCCCCATCGAAGCCTGCCGAGCCTTTGCTCGTGGTGCGGGATTTGGTGAAAGCGTTCAACGGCGCCAACGTGCTCAACGGCGTGAGCCTCGATGTCTTCGCCGGCGATGTTTTCACCGTCCTCGGCGGGTCCGGCTGTGGGAAAAGCACCCTGCTGAACATACTCATTGGCGTGGACGAACCCACCTCCGGCACCGTGCATGTCCTCGGCCAAAACATCCACAGCCTCCCACGGCGCCAACGCAAGAGGCTCATGCGGGATGTAGGCGTGCTTTTCCAGTCTGGCGCCTTGCTTCAGAGCCTTACGGTGGCGGAGAATGTGGCTCTGCCCTTTCAGCAGCATCATCCCAAGATCTCGAGCGATCGCGATCTTCTCGATGACACCGTGCTCATGAAGCTGCGTGCCGTGCGATTGGCCGCCCACGCCGGGAAGTATCCGCGCGAGCTCAGCGGCGGCATGAAGAAACGCGCCGCCCTCGCCCGCGCCCTCGCACTGGATCCAAGGCTGCTTATCAGCGACGAGCCCACCTCCGGCCTCGATCCCATGAGCACCAAGGAGATTGACGACCTGACTATCACGCTGAGCCGCAAAAGCGGAACCACAGTGGTACTAGTGACGCACGACCTGCTGAGCTTCCAGCGTATCGCCACCCGCGGCATCATGCTGGGCGCGGAGCGGGACGGAGCGCTCCGCGGCACGGTGCTGCTCGCCGGGAGCCGCGAGGATTTTTTCGCCAGCGAGCATCCGCTGGTACGGGGGTTCTTCCATCTGCAGAAAGGAGGCGCCGCGTAAGATTGAGAGATAAGAGTTGAGGGTTGAGAGTATGAACGTGACTGAGCTGAGCCTATTTCATAGTCTTAATCTCAATCGGCCTTCGATGCGGTAAAGATTACGATTAGGAATATGAACAGGCTTCAAGCACAACTCATCAACTCACGACACCCCGGCCCGCCATGAACCGGAAATTCTTCAAATCACTCCGCGGCCTTTACGAGCCGATGCTCGTGCTGGTCGTTATCGCGTCCGCTGCGCTGCTCATTGGCGCGCTGTATTACGCCTTGAAGGCGGGCTCGCGGGGAGGAGTTCGCTTCGATGCGGCCTTCAATGAGGTGGGCGGGATCAAGGAAGGCTCCAGCGTGCTCTTCAAGGGCATGCCGGTGGGAGCGGTCGGGAAGATGCGTTACGACGCAGCCACGGACAAAATCCTCGTGCGCATTGAGATTACCAAACAGGTGGACGTGCCCGCCAACATCAAACCGTACGTGGAGAAGTCGCTCATGGGCCAGTCGAACATCGCCCTGCGGACTGAGCAGCAGACCGGCACGAAGGAACTGCTCGCCGACGTAGTGCGACGACTTCAGGCAGGCGACAAGGATGGACTTTACCGCATCGACGGCGTCGAATTGAGCCGGTTGGATGCCATCAAGCCCGGCCTCGACACAAAAAGCGAAGGGGCGATCGACGACGCCACGAAGACTATGCACCGGACGGCGGAACTCGCTGAGAGTAGCAACACCGCTCTAACCAAGGCGAGCCAAGACCTTGAGAAAGTGGCGGCGACCCTCGACCAAGCGGGCCAAGCGGTCATCCGCAGCGAAACGACCCTCAACCAGGCGGGCCAAGCGATCATCCGCAGCGAAAGCCACATCAAGAAACTCGGCAGCGCTTCGGAAAAACTCGGAAGTGCGTCGGACAATGTGAACGGTTTCATCCAGGTGCTGAAGGTCAAACCCAGCGCACTCGTCTGGGGCTTGAGCGACCAGCAGCGAAGTATGATGAATCAGCCTCCGGCAACTAGGCGGCCATCCGCCACGCCGGTTAGAAAGTGACCACCCCGCCGGCACATTCCAGTGCGAAAAGCCACGGCTTGCTGGTCGAGACGCTCCTAGGCGTCGCCGCCTCGCTCAGCGCCCCGGGCGATTTTGACGTGTTGCTGGCGAACATCCTGGAAGGCGCTCATGAGGTAATGCGCTGCGCTGCCTGCTCCATTTCACTGCCGGATGCCGCAAATGGCGATCTGCTGATCCACAGCACCGGGCGCGACTGGCGCAAAAAAGGGCCGTGGCGTTTGCCGAAGGGCCATGGCATCGCGGGCCGGGTCTTCGAAACCCGCGAGCCCCTGAACACGGCGGACGCCACGCAGCACCCCGAGCACTACAAGCGTATCGGATCGGACACCGGGCTGCCGGCCCAGGCGCTTTTGACTATTCCACTCATGGATGGCGCATCATGCCGTGGTGTGATGCAGGCCATGAACCCGCGTGATCGCTCCCAGTTCAGCGCGGAGGACATGCGCGGTTTCATCGCCTTCGGCTAGCTGGTTTCCGTGACATTGGGCCGTAGGCAGGCGGAGGAGGAATCCAGAGCACGCGCTGTGCAGGAGGCCGAGCGCCGCGCGGAGCTGGAGCTCGCGCGCCAGGTGCAGGCCACCTTCTTGCCGGAGCCGGACGCGGACCACGGATCGCTGCACGTCCAGGCTTTTCTCGAACAGGCCACCGGGATCGGCGGTGACTGTTACTTCTTCCACGCGGCGCAACCGCACCTCCTCCTTGCTGGCGTTGGCGACGTCACGGGCAAGGGATCCTCCGCCGCGCTCGACATGGCGAGGCTCACAACACAGATCGAGCTGGCCGCCTCACGCTGCACGGCCGAATCGTTCAGCACTTGGCTTGTCGAATTGAACAATGTGCTCTACGAGGCCATGCATGCGGACGACAATGCAGTGGCGCTGACGGCGATGCTGTTCGATACCGCGCATCGCCGGGTTTATGCGGCGGCGTTCGCGCAACACCCGCCACTGTGCCGCGACCATGCCACAGGAACGTGGCGCGAGGTGGCTTGTCCACGCCACAGCTTCTTCGGGCAGCGCCGCCTCTCCGCTTGCAACGCCATTACTATCCCGCTGGCCGCGGGCTCGCACTGGCTCGTGCATTCCGATGGTATCACGGAGGCCGTCGCCACTAACGGCGGCCAGCTTGCCCGTGACGGACTGGTGAGCCTGCTGGAATCGCACGATTGGACGAACCCAAGCGCTTTCGACTTGAGCGTGGACACCTGGCGGAAGAATCTCGCAAGCGGCGCATGCGACGACGCCACTCTTTTGCTTATAGAAGACCGCACGACGCCACCCTCGCGTGAGTTCGCTGCTTTGTGCACCGCGGAGAGCATCCGCACTGCACGCGCCTTCTTTGAGCAGTGGGGCCGGTTCGCTGGCATCCCACAGGACACGCTTCTCACGCTGCTAGTCGGTTGCGATGAGATCCTGACGAACGTTATCAAGCACGCATACGGCCCGGAGAAACCTCCCGGCCCGCTATGGTGCGGCGCCGAGGTCTCTCCTTCGTTCATCCGTTTCGTCATCCGGCATCACGGCGCGGGAATCACTCAAGAACAGGCGGCCGCGCAGGCGGATGCTCGCTCCCGCGAGGAAGGCGGCCTCGGCCTCGGGCTCGTGCACCGCGTGTTCTCGCGCGTACATTTCTCGACGGACGCTGAGCGGGGATCGGAGATCGTGTTGGAGAAGCTGTTGTAGGCGGCATCGGAGCGCCAGCTTCGATCCTGAAATTGATACGAGCGCTGCGAAAGAACGATTGCAGCGAACGCTTTCGCGTTTAAGGTGCGCTCTCCAATTTGCTCATGCTCGAAGCGTTTCTTGCTCAGGCTCAAACCGCCGCGCCTCAACAGGTCCCAGGCGGCGGCATCGGTTCATTTTTTGTGCCGCTCATTTTTATTTTCATCATCATGTACTTCGTGATGATTCGACCGCAGAAAAAACGGCAGCAACAGCAACAGAATTTAGTCTCAAGCTTAAAGACCGGCGACCGAGTGGTCACTAACGCTGGTATTCACGGCCTGATTTCCAATGTTAAAGAGAACACCGTCCTGGTGAAGGTGGCCGACAACGTAAAGATCGAGATGGAGAAATCGGCCATTACAAATGTGCTCAAAGAGAGTTAATTAGTAAATTGGTTGAATCCGCAGCCGGTTAAGTCGAAATGACTCCCGCACTTACATTTTTTGTCGGTCTAGCGATGCTCGTCCTTTTCGGGTGGTACTTCGCCACCGATCAGGGACCGCGGAAGCGGCTGCTGGCCACCACGTTGATGCTGTTGCTTGTTATCTTCAGTATCGCCATGATGTGGCCGCCGCAGAAAAAGATCGCACTTGGGCTCGATATTCAAGGCGGCACATCCTTTCTAATCCGGCTCAAGGCCGGCGACAAACCGATCACGAAAGGAATGCTCGACCAGGCGGTGGAAGTGATCCGGAAGCGCGTTGATTATTTTGGCGGAGGCGAGCCGATCATCAGCCCCGTGGGCGGTGATCGGATTCTGGTCCAAATTCCCGGGCTGGACACGGCGAAGATTCAAGAAGCGCGGGACCAGCTCTCGCGCGTGGCGAAACTCGAGTTCCGTCTGGTCTATCCGGATAATGGACAAAAATTAAAAGCGATCGACGAAGGCAAGGACGTGATTCCGCCTGAATTCCGCATCGAAAGTTATAAGATGCAGCGTGAGGGCGAGAAACCGATCGAGGAACGATTGCTTGTAAAAAAGAAAGCTGATCTATCGGGTGATCGCGTTTCGAACGCAGGCGCTTCGTACGAAAAAGACGGCTGGGTTGTTCACTTGCGATTCGACGCCGAGGGCGCGAAGCAGTTCGGCAACATTACGGCCGCGAACGTTCATCATCGCTTCGCGATTGTGCTTGATGGAGGCATCCAATCCGCGCCCGTCATCCAGGACGCAATCTACGGGGGTGACGCGCAAATCACTGGACGATTTACCGAGGAAGAAGCGCGCAGCCTGGCCAGCGTGCTTCAGAACCCGCTACAAACGCCAGTAAGTATCGAAGAAGAACGCAGTGTCTCGCCCACGCTTGGCGCCGACTCAATCCGGGCAAGCATTCTTGCCGGCTTGGTTGGGCTGGCCATCACGGTGGTTTGTGTGGCCATTTACTACAAAATCCCTGGCTTGGTCGCGGATCTCGCGCTCGTGATCAATCTCATTCTTCTCATGGGTGCGCTCACAATGTTTCACTTTGTGCTCACATTGCCGGGTATCGCCGGCATCATTTTGACAATTGGCTTGTCCGTGGATGCGAACGTGCTGATTTTCGAGCGATTGCGGGAAGAAATGGCGCTTGGAAAGACGCTCAAGGTTGCGCTCAACACAGCTTATGAGAAGGCATTCAGTTCCATCTTCGACGCGAACGTTACAACCCTGATCACGGCTGCGATTTTGTTTTGGAAGGCGAGCGGGCCGGTGAAGGGCTTCGCCATTGCACTGACGCTTGGCATTTTGGCGTCGTTGTTCACGGCGCTCATCGTGGGGCGGAACTTTCTCGGCTGGTTTGTCGATACCGGTCGGCTAAAGCGGATCTCGATGTTGCATTTGATCTCAGCGCAAAACATCAACTTCCTTGGCAAAGGTTTTATCGCCTGCATGTGCTCGCTGGCTCTATTGCTTGCCGGCGCGGCAGCCTTCTACCTTCGAGGCGAGAAAAATTTCGGCGTCGATTTTCGCGGCGGCGACCTCATTACATTGAGCGCACCCGGTGTGATCGATATCGGCCAGGTCCGCCACGGGTTGCAGCAAATTGGACTTGCTGACGCGTCAATTCAGGAGTCCGCGCAAGGCGGCAAGAGTTACATCACGATCCGCACGCCGCTGAACACTAGCGACAGGGTCGAAAAGCAGATCATGCAGGCCATGCCGAAGGCTGGATTTAATGTGGAAGGTTCGGAACGCGTAGGCGCGCTCGTTGGCGGTGAGCTGGCAAAAAGTTCGTTGATCGCGCTCGGCCTTGGCATTCTGGGCATTTTGATTTTCGTGACGTTCCGCTTCGAACTCTCCTTTGCCGTAGGCGCGATTGTCGCGTTGCTGCACGATGTGCTGATGACGGTCGGTGTGTTCGCACTTCTCGGCCGTGAGCTGACTCTTACGATGGTGGGCGCGGTGCTGACCATTGCCGGTTATTCCATTAACGACACCATCGTCGTGTACGACCGTATTCGCGAGGGTCTTGCGAGCGGGCGACGAGGCACGATCGAGGAGATAATGAACTCAAGCATTAACCAGACGCTCAGCCGCACTATTCTTACAAGCACAGTGACGCTCATTCCGATTCTGTGTCTGTTTTTCTTTGCCGGTGCGGTGCTACGCGATTTTTCGCTCGCCATCATTATCGGCGTGGTCGTCGGCACCTATTCATCGATCTTCATCGCTTCGCCCATTGTGCTGTGGTGGTCACGGGCCCGCGGCCGCGGTGCCGCTGCGCTTCGCCGCGAAGTCACGGAAAAAACTACGACCGCAGCAAATCCTCTCGCCCAGCGCTAAAGCGACTCAGTGTCGATAGTAAGCTCTAGGGTTGCCCTAATTTGACGGACAGTGGGCTAAGGGTCAAAAACCCGAAGGATTGTTCGGCTCAAGATAAAGTTTAACGTGATGCGTATCGTATATGATCTTGGGAGTGAAGTTTTGACCCGGCGGGAAATTAATTGACTCCATCGGGAACGTGCCGAATACGCCAACGTCCGCATTCAACAGCGTGTACGTCGTGCCAGGAGTAAAGGTCCCGGTCATCGTGACGGACACGCGGCCGGTAAGCGTCGCTCTCCCCGTGACCTCGGCATCGACACTGTTCAAGTTCGCCGGTGTAACGTTGCACTGCATGGTAGGCATGGTAGTAGCGGTGCCGTAAAAGGTGAGATCGCCGCCAATAGTGAGTGTCCAGTTAGGCGAAAGTGTGCCCTCGACGGTCGTTCCGCTGGTCGTGCTAACCTTGGCATTGCCGGTTAACGTGCCGGAGGGATACACGTGAACACCGTCTGCGGTAACGAGTCCGCCGTTTGTGACCGTCAAGAGGCCAGTTCCGCCTCCACCGTTTAGGATTCCTCCCACACGAAGCACGGCCCCCCGCCGCCAATTGTCACTGTCCATGTTGAGTTCGTACCATCGACGGTTGCCAGGCCATTTGAACCTGACGCTGCCGCGATAGACGCGCCTGCAAGCGTGCTAACGGACCCGCCGTTCTTAATGCTCAGCGTGCCTTTGCCGTAGCAGCCGACGAACATATCTTGGCACTGATTCAGGGTACCGTTTTCCACAGACAGTGTACCAGAATCCGTCGAATTATTACGACCAAGAAACACCTCGCAGGCATGGGCGGTCGGAGGCGGCGTGCTGTTAATCTGAGCAATCCGAGCCGTGCCACCGTTGTTAATGTTCGCCTCGGTTGTGCCGTTATCTATGGGACAAACGGGCTGCTCCCCGCAACCGGGCACGTAGTCGTGATAGGGAGCCCAATTCAACGGGTCGAACCAATCACCTGTGCCGGCGTTGTCCCAAGACCTCGTACAGCCACACAACGCGGCAGCGCGACTGCCAGGCGAGGCGGAAAGCGCTAAGGCGGTTATGGCGAGCAGAATTGCATTCTTCCAAAAAGGTTTTGCTGCTGTTTGTGAAGCGGATTTCGTTTTCATGATCCATCTGTCCCTTTGATAAGTAGTTAAGATTTGGTTTTGCACCTCTCTATTCGACTTTGAGGTCGCAAGAGGTTGCTTCCATTTGGGCGTTAGGCGGGATCTCTCTGAGCACGTTAAGCCGTTTCCCGCTCGTGAACTCAGATTCAAGCAAATCCTCTCGCCTAGCGGTGGCGTTTTGCAGGTGATTTGACGAGGTCGCCCCGCCCGAGTAGGCTCGGGCTCGCCGGTTGAGAGAAGATTCTAAGTAGTCAGGAGTGATGATTGATGCCAGAAGTGATCGTTCGTAAAGGTGAACCTGTCGATCGCGCGTTGAAGCGGCTGAAAAACAAGCTGGATGCCGAGGGAATTCTTGAGGAGGTCCGCCGTTTGCGTGCCTTCGAGACGCCTTCGCAAAAGCATCGTCGCAAAGCCAAAGCAAACGCCAAGCGCGGACGAATGAAGTTTCGATTTAATCCGTAAACGAGAAGGTTAAACAGTTAAAGAGTTGAAGAGTTAAACCGGTAACCTGCCGCAGCGGTTCTCGGTCCCGTTCAACTGCTTTTCTCAGCGAACAGGTCCAGGATCGCCTGTACCAGCCCGTCAATATCATGCCGGCGCGCCTCGACATCCACCGTGAGTCCGTGATCGCGCACGGTCTTCGATGTGATCGGCCCGATGCTGGCGATTCGCATTCCCTTTGGCCACGGTAGCCCAAGGGCGAGAAAGTTTTCTACGGTTGAAGAACTGGTAAACGTGATCAAATCCGCACCATCCTGCGCTAGTTGCCGCCGTGCGCCGCTCGTATCTCGCGTTTCAGGCACGGTCCGGTACGCAAACGCTTCGTCGACGATCGCTCCCAATGCCGAAAGTTCCTTCGGAAGCGTGTCCCGCGCCTTTTCCGCGCGCACGAGGAGAATCCGCAAGTTTTCGATGCTTCCCTGCTTTTCAAATTCCTTCACCACTGCCTCCGCCACGAATTCGTCCGGCTGAAGATCCACATGCAGGTGAAAGTCTTTCACGCGTTGCGCCGTAGCCGGCCCGATCGCTGCGATGCGCACAGCCCCGATCTCGCGAGCGTCATCGTAAAGCTTGAAGAAAATATCGAAAAATGCTTCGACGCCGTTCGCACTCGTGAACACGATCCAATCATAGACGTGCGCGTCCTGCACCAGTTCCGCGAATTCGCGCAAATCGGTCGGCGGCTCAATTTGGATCGTGGGTAACTCGATGACGTGAGCGCCGAGCGCGCGCAGTTTGTTACTCAACACGCTTGCCTGTTTTCGGGTTCGCGTAACGACAATTCTTTTTCCCAGCAGCGGCCGCTTTTCGTACCAATTCAGACTGTCGCGCAGCCCGACGACTTCGCCAAACACGGCCACCGCCGGCGCTTTGAAATCGCTGGCGACAGCTTTTTTGGCAATATCTTCAAGAGTGCCAGTGAGCGTTTCCTGTTGCCCGGTAGTAGCGGAGCGCACAAGCGCCACTGGCAGATCGCTGCGCACACCTTGCTTGAGCATTTCGCTCGTGATGGATCCAAGTCGTTCCACGCCCATCAACATGACCTGGGTGCCGCCAAGTTTTGCCAACGCCGCGTAGTCGATTGCACTTTCTGCTTTTGCCGGGTCTTCGTGGCCGGTGAAGAATGTCACGTGCGAATTGTGCCCGCGATGCGTCATGGGAATACCTGCATAAGCCGGACCCGCGATGGCCGACGTGATGCCAGGCACAATTTCAAATGCGATTCCCGCATCGGCGATCGCCTGCGCTTCTTCGGCGCCGCGGCCGAAAACAAATGGATCCCCGCCTTTTAACCGGACGACCTGTTTTCCTTCGCGCGCTTTATCGATCAGCAGCGTGTTGATTTCATGCTGGGTTCGACTTTCGCCCGATTCTTTTCCAGCATAAATAATTTCGGCATCATTCCGCGCCCAACGAAGCAGTTCCGGATTTGCCAGATGATCGTACACGATCACGTCTGCATTCTCGATGCACTCCTTCGCGCGCAAGGTCACCAATCCGAGATCACCCGGCCCAGCGCCAACCAGATAAACTGTTCCGTTCTGTTTTGTACTCTTGGGCATGCTCTTACTCTCGCGTGATCCTTCGCAACAATTTGCCGGCCAACTTCCCGCCTTCGTCGCAAGCGCCTTCCACTTCGGCCTCCCGTGGCGCGGCCGTTTCACCCAGGAAAACTTGCGCGCGCATTTTCATCTTTCCCTTATCGATCTTTGCAAGGACACCCACCGGACAATTGCAATCACCCTGCAAGCCACGCAGAAATTCTCGCTCCGCCTGCAAACAAAGCAACGTTTCGCAATCGTTTACGAGACCGACAAGTTCCTTTGTCCTTTGATCATTGGCGCGAACTTGGAGGGCAATTATTCCCTGACAACCTGCGGGCAAAAAGATTTCGCACCGAAGAACATCAAGAAAAAATTGCATGCCTTCGAAGCTGATTTCGGTGCGACTTGGCGACAAGCCCAAGCGTGCAAGCCCTGCGCGCGCTAACACGATGGCGTCCCAATTGCTTTCCGCCAGTTTTCGCAATCGCGTAGGCACGTTGCCGCGAAGATCGATCAGCTTGAGGTTCGCGCGTTGCCAGAGCAGCTGATGTTCCCTTCGCACGCTGCCGGTTGCAACCGTGGCACCCTCAGGAAGGGAAGCAAGACCCCCCCGGTGTTTGGAAACCAGCACGTCCTCCATGGGCGCCCGGGGAAGAACTGCCGCGATTTCTGCGTCCGGGCTTGTTTCACTCGGCAGGTCCTTGGCACTATGAACCGCAATATCCACGTCCCCGGCAAGAAGCGCGCGCTCGATTTCCCCCGTGAATGCTCCTTTTCGTCCTGCCCGAGGATCGATAACTCTGGCTTTGTCGCCTTGTGTCGCAATAATTTTGGTCTCGATCTTTGCCTGCGGCCGTACCTTTTGGATTGCTTTTTCCACCAAACGAGCTTGCGCGCGCGCCAGCTCGCTGCCGCGTGTTCCCAGGACTATCTTTCGATTTTTGGCGGTCATAGACCGCCTGCTACAGCTCCGACGCGTGCAGCGGATTTTCGCCGAGCGAGGGATGCTCCGAAGTTTGTGAGGCGCGATTGATACCGCGAGAAATTGAGTCGACGAAGTCTCTGACGTGTTCGGCAATCATGGCCTCTGCCGCCACGACATGCTGGCGCCTGAGAGCGAGCGATTGCTCCGCGACAGATCGTATCGAATCGATGTCGTAAAGATAAACGCCATCCATTTCATTGACGCTGGGATCGACGTCGCGAGGCACTGCGATATCGATGATGAAAAGCGGGCGATCCACACGCTCCCGCAGCATCGGTGCGAGTTTGTCCGGCGTCAGCAAGGGCATTTCGGACGCTGTCGAAGTGATGAGAATATCGACCTCGCGGCATTGGACCATCCACTCGTTGAACGGAACGACGGCACAGCCACCGACCGCCTGCGCTAATTCATTTGCGCGATCAGCGGAGCGATTGCTGACGCGAATGTCACTGACGCCGCGCGACACGAGTGCACGCGCTGTACGTTCGCTGGTTTCACCCGCGCCGAGCACCAGCACCTTGCAATCGGTCAACTTCCCGAAGATTCTTTGTGCCAGATCGACAGCAACGGACCCAACGGATACTGCGCCCCGCGCAATTTCTGTGTGGGTGCGCACTTGTTTCGCCACCCGAAAGGCCCGCTGAAACAAACGATGCAAATACGGACCCACTGCTCCGGATTCTCGAGCTGACTCGTAGGCTTTCTTTGCCTGCCCGAGTATTTCGCTCTCGCCGACAACCATGGAGTCGAGTCCGGAGGCAACGCGGAATAGGTGGTGCGCGCATTTATTGGCCTCGTAGCGATAAAATGGAGGCGCGTAATGGTGAGGATCACTGTTAGCCTTTCGTATCAGGCAGCGTGCAATTTCGTCCGTGGAAACGCGTCTATCGGAGACCGCGTAAACCTCGACCCGATTACAAGTCGTCAGCAACAAGGCTTCGGCGCAACCGGTTTGGCGCACAATCGATTCGGTCGTGGCGCTACCGGTGAACTGCTCGCGCGTGGCGACGTCGGCGGTGTGATGACTTAATCCGATGCAGAAGAGATTCATGGGGTTGGATTCAATTCTGCAGTGAATGTAATTCCCCAGAGCAGTACCAATGCGGCGCTAAACCCGATAATACATAGCGCGGCTACGCGTTTTGGTGCGAGCCATCGAAGGTGACGGCCTTGCAAGATTGCAGCATAAAGCAGCCAGATCCCAATAGCAGCAACCACTTGCACCCGCGGCAACGGGTGCCCGGTAAAAAACCCGCTGACTATCCCCAGTGTGTAAAGCACAAAGCCCCACCAAAGCAGCCGGGTCATGGCCGTAAAAAGATCGGCCAACGGCGGCAAATGATAGAAAATCGAATGCAAGTGATGCGTCTTGAGTTGGCGCTCCTGCACCAGATACATGACCCCGGCGATGCACGCGAGCGCGAACGCGCCATAGGCGACCAGCGAAATCGATGCATGAAATTCCACCCACGGGTTCGCCGGCAACCTCGAAGGGTGAGGACGGTCAATTGGCGCAAGTAACGCGAAGCCTTGTAGCAGGACGACGAGCGGCGCGGTAAACGCGCCCATCAGTGAGAGCCGGTAGATGGAGCCGACCAGCATGTACATCAGCGCCACCGACCACGCTAGAAAAATGAAAACCTCAAACAGGTTCGTCAGCGGACAGCGACCGAGCGCATGCCCGCGCAACGATAAGAACGCCGTCTGGAAGATGAATCCCAAACCGACTGCAAAAAAATTGAATCGCATTGGCCGAAACACGCCAGTACGCAATTCAACAGCCGTATGCAGGACGGCCGCGAGAAAACAGATTGTCGAAACGATTAAAAGATAGCGCTCCACCGGACGGCTTATTTTAAATTGCCGTGCCGACTTGGCAATGCTGCACAGAGCTCACCGGATCAGCGTGCACTCCCCTTGCGCTTGTTCGATGCGGGTCTCTGAAGTGAACCGGATTGACGTTTTAGTGCAACCCGCTAGCGTTCGCGCCGATGGCTTTGGAAAGAGTCGAAGAAGTCCGCGCTGCTGTTCGCGATGTACCGGATTTTCCCAAGAGAGGCATCGTGTTCAAGGACATCACACCGGTCTTGAGCGATCCGGTCTTGTTCCGTGCCTCGATTGATCTCTTCCTGGAGCGATGTCGCGGGCTAAAGATTGATAAGATCGTCGGCATCGATGCACGCGGCTTTCTTTTTGGGTCGGCGGTTGCTTATGAACTTGGTCTTGGTTTCGTGCCGATCCGGAAGCGCGGCAAACTCCCCTACAGGACGGAGACTGCAAAGTACTCGCTTGAGTACGGCGAGGCGGAAATGGAAATGCATGTTGATGCGATGAGCGCGGGTGAGCGAATTGTGCTGGTGGACGATTTGCTCGCGACCGGCGGCACGTCTGCTGCAGCAGCTGTTCTTATTCGCAAAGCTGGGGGTCATCTCCTCGAAGCGCAGTTCCTCATTGAGCTTGAATCCCTCCATGGCCGCAAGCGACTCCAGCCGACGCCGGTCACGGCGTTTCTGAAATACTGAATTTTTTCACGGCGGTAGAGACGCGCGCCGTGATCGAAAAGCACTCATGGAAATGGCGCTGTCATGTTGAGCGAAGCGAAAACATCTCTGATCTATCTTCTTAGGCTGAATTCGATCCCAAACTCATCCGAGATTCTTCGCTCCGCTCAGAATGACATCTTTCTCGTTAGCGCGGGGGATTTGGATTTTAGATTTCCAATCTTACACTTGTATATCACGTAAGGTTCCGATGAGGACGTCCCGACACCTCGAAAAAGTTTTGGCCCACGCCGAAAGCCGCCTTGCCGCGACCGGGACCAGGCGACCGACGGAAGTCCTCCCGCTTTACAAAAAATTTCTGAAGGTTGAAGAGCATCGCTTACGATTGAAGCACCAGGCGGGCGTGGGTGGCCGCGAAATTTGCGTGCGACGCGCTGAGTTGGTCGACATTCTGTTGCGGTACGTTTTTGATGCAGCAGCTGCTACGGTTCGCGGCAATGGCGAGACGAAGGTTCCGGTGGCGTTAATCGCCCTTGGCGGATATGGCAGGGGTGAGCTTAACCCGTTCAGCGACGTTGACGTGATGGTGTTGCATCACCATGGCGTGGCAGAGATTTCGCCGCACCTGCAGGAGATGGCGAATCAAGTGCTCTATCTGCTGTGGGACAGCGGCTTCAAGGTTGGACACTCCACACGGTCCATTAAGGAAGCGATTACCGAGGCCAACCGTGACATGCGCACGAAAACGGCCATGCTGGAGTCGCGGTTTCTCGCTGGCGACAGCGAGCTGGCGCAGGAGTTCCGGAAGCAATTTCGTTCCAAATGCGTCGACGGACACGAACAGGAATATGTGGCAACGCGCATGCAGGATCAGGTTAGCCGGCACAAAAAATACGGCGACAGCGTCTATCTTCAGGAGCCGAATCTAAAAAGCGGATGCGGCGGACTGCGTGATTATCAGAATCTGCTGTGGATGACCTACTTCAAAGAAGGCTCGCTGAGCACCAACCAACTCGTCGGCAAAGACTGGCTGAGCGAAAGCGACCAGCGGCGTATCGAGAGAGCGTACGATTTTCTCCTGCGCTTGCGCACCGATCTGCATTATGCCACGGTGCGGTCCACGGACACGCTGCACACGAACCTGCAGGAGCAAATCGCAAAACGGCTTGATTATTCTCCCCGGTACGGACAGCTCCGCAGTGAGACACTGATGCGAGATTACTACGAGCACACGCGAGATATTTTTCGAGTAACGGAACGCATTACGCAGCAATTCGTGAGCGGATACGTGACGAGCAAGACCCGCTCGCTTTTCAGTTTTCTTCCGTTGATACGAGCGGACAAGACTCCTATCGGGGACGATTTCTTCGTGCGAAACAAACATCTGCATCCAGCGCGGCGCGATGTTTTTCGCAGAGATTCTGAGAAGATGATGCGGGTGTTTCAGCTTGCTCAGGAACGCAACCTCGATCTGAGCCCCGAATTGGCGGATTTGCTGAGCAGAAGTCTGCGCCACGTCACACGCACTTATCAGTATGCACGTGGGCCGCGCGAAATCTTCAGATCGATTCTGTCACAGAAAGGCAGAGTCGGGCGCATTCTGCGGATGATGCACCGGGTCGATTTTCTCGGCCGTTACATTCCAGAATTCGGTCAGCTTACCTGCCTCGTGCAGCATGAGTTTCTGCACCGTTACACAGCCGACGAGCATACATTGGTATGCATCGACAAACTCGACGCGCTCGCCGACATCACTGACCCCGAACTGATAGCTTACCGTGATATTTTTGAGCAACTCGAGGACCCGCTGGTGCTGTATCTTGCACTTCTTTTGCACGATAGCGGCAAGGCCGTTGGCGCCCGGCCCCATTCTGAAGCCAGCGCGCTCTTCGCGCAGCGCGTAGCTGCTCGCTTGCAGTTATCGTCTGAGCAAAGGAAATCGCTCATCCTGCTGGTAGATCATCATCTTACCCTCTCGAGGATTGCGCAGCAGAGAAATCTGGATGATCCAGCCACAGTGACGGAATTCGGGCACATTGTGAAGCATCAGAAAAACCTCAACAAGCTAATGCTGCTCACTCTCGCTGATGGCCAGGGCACAAGTGCCGAAGCGTGGTCCGATTGGAAAGAGTCTCTTGTTTGGCAATTGTTTCACGAGACGTCGCGCTATCTCGCCGATCAGAAATCTTACTTCGAACAAACAAGAATCGAGCGCGAAAGTTTGCAGCGTTCGGTCGCCGATAATCTTTCGCTCGATTACGCCGGGGAAATCGAATCGCACTTTGAATTCATGCCGGATCATTATTTCCGCGCGAGCGGGCTCGCAGACATTGTCGAGCATCTGAAGCTTTTCCGGTCATTCCTTGAGAACGTTTCCGGCAGTGGCGAGTTTCCGCTCAGTCCGGCGATCAACTGGAAGATTGTTCCGGAGCAGGGGCACAGTGTTGTCACCTTCTGTACCTGGGAGCGTGAACGGTTGCTGGCGAAAATCGCAGGATCGTTTGCGGTTGTGCCATTGAATATTTTGAGCGCCGACGTTTTTTCGCGAGGGGACAACCTCGTGCTCGCCATTTTTCGTGTGTGTGATACCAACGCGCGACCTGTTACGAACCCCCGCGACTTCGAGCTAGTGGAGCAAACGTTGCGACGCGCGCTCGAAGATGAAACATTCGATTTTCTGCCGGGCATTGAAAAGGCGAAGCGCCAAACTCGTCGCCTGGCGCCAGGAATTGAATTTCCAACGCGTATCGCCATCGATAACAAGACGCATCCGACGTACACCCTCGTCGAAATTCAGGCCCCGGACCGGATCGGTTTGCTATACGATGTGCTGAGCTGCCTTGATCGCGAAAATATTTTGATTCCGCTTTCGCGCATTAACACACAAGCTGGCGCGGCCATTGATACGCTCTATGTGGTGGACGGCTCTGCCCATGGCAAAATCACGGATTCCCATCGCATTCGGACGATTCAGCAGCATCTAAAGAGCGCAATTCTCACTGGAGGCACGGCGAAACCGCAGTAAGTAAACCGAGCGGATTTTATCTTACTCCGATTGTTTTCATCTCATGAACGCTCTGATTCTTGCGGCCGGATACGCAACACGCCTTTATCCATTGACTCTCGATAAAGCGAAACCACTGCTGCCAGTTGGAGGCAAAGCGATCATCGAATGGGTGGTGGACAACCTCGCTGGTGTTCGTGACCTGGAAACAGTTTACGTTGTGACGAACAACAAATTTGCCGCTCACTTCGAAGCATGGAGCGAGCGCTACCAGTCCCGCAAGCGCGGGACGCAATTCAGATTCAAAATCATCAACGACGGTTCGACGAGCGATGACGATAAGCTGGGCGCGATCGGAGATATCAATTTTGTCGTCACGCGCGAGAACTTGACCCAAGACAATCTGTTGGTCATTGCCGGCGACAATCTGTTTACGGAATCGCTGGTAAATTTTGTGGACTGCGCGAGGGGAACAGACGCAACGGTTGCGGTCTACGACGTCGGCGACACGGAAGCGATCAAAAAGTACGGTAACATTACTGTTGATGCAGAGGGAATCATTACCCGGTTTGAAGAAAAGCCCGAGAAGCCGCAAGGAACTCTGGCAGCGATCGCAATCTACTATTATTCGCCTGCGGTTCTGTCTCTGTTAACGACATATCTTGCTGCGGGCAACAATCCGGATCAGCCGGGTCGTTTTGTGCAATGGCTTTACACCCGCAAACCAGTAAAGACGTTTCAGATCGAAGGGAAATGGCTTGATATCGGAAGCAAGGAAACGCTGGAGAAGGCGGACGAGATACTCACGAAACTCAAGGCGTGAGCAGCAATGACGAAGCTCGAAGGACGAAAGTGCGGGGCACGCGCTACCGTTACTTTGTCATTCGGACTTCCTTCGGCATTCGACATTTGTCATTCGTCATTTCAACCGTCCTTCATCAAATTCGATCAGATCGAAATAAGTCCGGATATCTTTGCGGCCTTCGCCGCCGGCCTCTTTGAGAAAATGTAGGAAACGCGCCTTTTTTGCGGCGGTGTCGGGATGCCGCGAAATCATCGCGTGATTCCATTGCTCGATCGCTTCTGCCGAATTTCGCGCTCCGTTTTTTCTTACCCAATCCAGAACTGCCTTGTCGTCGTCAAACTGGTTTGCGATCTCTTCGAATGCGTCGCCGTCGACTTTCAGAAAGGCGAGCAAATGCTTATCGAAGCCAACGGTTTTATAGTTGTAACCGTCGAGCAATCCTTTCCGGTGCAGCCTGGCCTTGTCGATCAAACGCGGCAGATGCACGTAACCGCCCAATTTCTCGTAAGGACTGCGCGGATGCAGTCTGTGCATCGAGATGATCGTCGTTAAGTCGCAGGCAGAGGCCGCCGCACGGTTTCCGGAAAATGGGATTCTGGAATGCTCATTACGGCCGGTTCCTGTTCCTGCAGCAATTCTCCTTGAGTGATGCTGACCTGCCCAATGACAAGCTGTCCTGAAAACATCCCGCCTTTTTCCACTGTAATGGCCCTGGCCGTAACATCTCCTTCGAGAGAACCCTTCTTGTGAACAGTCACGATTGTCTGAGCCATAATCTCTCCGGACATTCTGCCTTTGATTTCGATGCTCCCCGCACGAACTTGGCGGAAGCAGTGGATATCAGCCTTCCGTTCAACAACAACGTGTCGGGCGCTGATACGGCCGGGAATTTTTCCTGAGAAGTTAATGGTTGCGATGTCGTCGCAATGCAGATTACCGCGAAGCCTGCCTTCTATTAAGGCGGACCGGCAAACGATGCTGCTGCTGGCAAGATCACCCTTGGAAGTCAGATGCACGTCCCCACGCGTTCGAATACTTCGGCTAAAACCGCTTGTGATCTTATAGTCGCGCAAATCAATGTGTGTGCTGCAGGCCGGGCAAATTGTCGAAGTCGCCGCGCCAGACACCTGCTGTTTCCGTTTACACTCGAAACACTCGATAATCGCACTGCGTTGTCGCTTCCAAAAATCCTCGAACCTGCCGAGGAAAGAGGGGCTCTCTGGTGCCGGCGCTTCTTCTTTCGTGCGCAGCTTCAGGCCCGGTTTCGGCGCAAATGGCGAAAACGAGCGGCCGCACTGGCGACAGATCGAGCTTTTTGCGGCCGCATATTCCATCTGCTTGAAGCCGCACTGCGGGCATTCCGCACTGACTTTTACAAGCGACGGATTGGCCACTGGACTCTAAGCCAAGGTCCTTTCTTTATACGCGCGCTCCAAAGGCTGCCTTAATCGGCTCGCTGGGCCGCACGACTTCAGGCCGAGCCGGAGCCGCCTTTGCGGAATACGCTCCGGTGGTGACTTCCGATTTGCCGATGAAAGTCGCTCCCTCTTCGATGGTGAGACGCGCTGCTTTCAGATCTCCCTGCAACACGCATTTGGATTTTAGTTCGCAACGCTCGGACACGGTGATGTTGCCGTGCACTTTGCCGTAGACGGTGATCGACTTGGTTTTTATCTCGCCCCGGATTTCAGCGTTTTCACCGACGGTCAAAATGCCATCAGAGTTAATGTCCCCTTCGACTTTTCCATCGATGATCAGTTCTTTTTGGAACTTAATCGAGCCCTTGATTTCGACATCGCTCGAGAGGATGTCTTTGCCTCCATGATCTGCCATAGGATTTGAGTTTGGATTTGGATTATCAATTACGGTTGGTGCTTTTAGTTGTTCGTGACTCGCAGGATGATTATTTTCACGATCATCTAAATCCGGAAACCGCGGTTCTTCTCTGACTGGCGGCACCGGCCTTTGCGGGACGAATCTTTTAAGCATTGAGTAGTATTGTTGCACTCGTCCATGCCTGTCAACGGATTCTCGCTCGTAAGAGCAAAGTTTTTATTTTTTATCGTTCAACAGCGACCCTGTACAGTTTGCACGCCGCGTTCTGAGCAGCGAAAATCAAAAACCGCGGCGCCTGTGTCGGTGTTCTGTCCAATACCCGACAGAGCGGCCGTAGGGGTAATGCTTTGTTCAAAATAGCAGCGGAATTTTGGGCCACCCGTTCGGAATCGTACGCAAACACCCAGGTAACGCGATGGTTCTCCAGAATTTCGCGCTCTTTGTGCACATCCTCGGAAAGAAAAAATCGCGCCGTGTCTTCGATACCACTTAGACTTTCGTGCGAGCTTCCCGCAACCCCAGGTTGTCCGGACCAATAGACAATCGAAGGCGAAAGCCACCACGGCGCGAGAAACGGACGCACATCGGATGATCGCAAATTGAGCGCCAGGTCGCGTAATTGGACTGATTCGTTCCGCTGTTCCGCGCGCCTGGCTGATTGCACATCGCTGGGCCAAAGCGTTTCATCCCAATCGCGCAAGATTGGGAACATTGATAACAGGAACGCGATCCAAACGGCCACACGTGGTTTGATTGGCTCAAGCAAAGCCGGGAGTGCAAGCGCGAAAATCAACACAAAAAAATATCCCCAGCGCGCCTGCCAAATCGTGAGCAAGTACGTTGCGACGAGAAGAACATGGATTGGTAGCGCACACACTCCGTGCGCGGTGTCTTTTCGCGTTCTGAAATTCATCCAAATCAGCAAAGGCGCGGCCAAAAGCAGATAGCCGCACCAGCGAAGCCAGACGGGATTCGCAGGCGAGACGTGCGCAAGTTCGCCGATCGCGCGCGCCCAATTTTTGAAGGCGGCGTTCGATTGAAAAATCGCGAACGACGGAACGCACCGCTCAATCAGAACTGCGATCGCAATGATCGCTGCGAACAAAATCCAGCCCGCGCGACGATCTCGTGCGAAAAGCGCCCGGCGATCCACGAAAAAGGTGGTGCCCGTGACGATAAGAAAAAGCACGAGCG